>Ga0265294_10001246_pt1 | contig 34584 bp, 33 predicted proteins | sample MunlanPumphouse3_FD_192504 | JGI IMG/M metagenome (GOLD analysis project Ga0265294, IMG submission 192504) | Groundwater microbial communities from a municipal landfill in Southern Ontario, Canada - Pumphouse #3 | ecosystem: Environmental > Aquatic > Deep subsurface > Groundwater | place...
CCGCCATGGGCCTGAACACCGTCGAGCGGGAAGGAATCTCGTTCTCACATCCCGCCAATTTCATTCTGGTCGGGACCATGAACCCGGAGGAGGGCGAACTGCGTCCCCAGCTCCTGGACCGGTTCGGCCTGTGCGTCACCATCCAGGGCATTCAGGACCCGACCGTCCGGCTGGAGATCGTCAAGCGGAAGATGGCCTTCGATGCCGACCCGCGCGGCTTCCGCACTGCCTGGCAGGCCGCTGACGACAGACTGAGAAAGAAGATCATTACCGCCAAGGACCTGTTGCCGCAGGTGAAGATCGGCGACGACATGCTCCGGAAGATTGTGGATTCCTGCATTTCCCTGAACGTAGACGGCCACCGCGGCGATATTGCCATGGTCAAGACCGCCCGCACCATCGCAGCCTATGGCGGCCGGACCGATGTCACTGCCGACGATGTCAAAGAAGCAGCCGAGATGGTCCTGCCGCACCGGATGCGGAAGACCCCGTTCACTCAGACCGGCACCGCGGCAATGATCGACAAATCCCTGCAGTGAACAGACGACGGTCCGACCGCCGCCCGCTCACTTCTCTTTACCTAACCTGGCTTGGACCTTCTTCATGATGCCGCCCATGTTGGCACTCCAGGTGTCGACCTCATCGGCGGTCTTGATATCGATGCTGCCGCCCTGATACTCGCCCTCGCCGGCCAGGTCCTCCATCCAGGATTCGACCTCGACATAGTTCTCCTTGAGTTCTTCGAGCACCTTATCATCGGCCTGCCACAGCCCGCGCTGGTTGGCTTCCAGCATCCGCCGGGAGATCTCCTCCAGCGCCCAGGGGTTGTTCTCCTGGAAGAACTTGCGCATCTCCGGGTCATTGACAAATGTCTTCGTGATATCGTCGAACACCCAGTCATCGACTTCGCGGGTGGTGGCCTGCCAGCCGTAGACCCGGGTGATCCGTTTCATCATGTCCGTAGCGCCCTTGTAACCATGAGCCTTCTCGCCCTCGATCCAGCGCGGGTTCAGCAGTTTGGTGCGCACGGTCCGGCGGACTTCGTCCGCCAGTGTATGGACGTTGATATCCTTGGGTTCCCGGGTGTCGCCGTAATAAGCTTTCACGTACTTGCCGGAGAGCTGCCGGGAAGCGGCGGTCATCCCGCCCTGAGTACTGAAATAGCAGCAGCAGCCGAGCAAGTCGTGCTCGTCGGAGGCAACCTTGTTGTAAGTGATGTTCACGGTCTTCAGATCGGCCGCGAACTGAGCATGCATCGCTTTGCCGTTGCGTCCACCGCCGTAAGCGTAACCGTTGGCGGCAATAAAGATGTCTGAAAGATCCTTCTCGGTCTTCCAGGCACTGGCAAAAACCGCCAGATTAACCCCCGAAACGTAAGAACCGGGCGGAGCGCTGAAGAACCGGGCCGTGGCCTCGTCCTCATCGGCACCGTCGCTCATAGAAAGCATCGTGTGCTTCCGGACAAAGTTCCGGTCGGGCGGCTCGTCCAGCACGGCCACAGTCCGGACGGCCCGGTCCAGCAAGTCTATGCAGTTCATGAAGTTATCCCGCATGATGCCGGAAGTGCGGACCGTGAGGTCGATCCGGGGATGAGCCAGTTCCTCCGGCGGAATGACCGCAAAGTCCTTCACCTGACCGTTGCCTGCCCAGACCGGCCGGACTCCGAGTAAATCCATCATCTGGGCCATGACCTCTCCGTCGGCCATCAGCAGGTCGTTGCACATCCAGAAGAACCCGACGGTCTCGGGCATCGCACCCTCGTCCTTCTGGTAATTGGCGATCAGTTTGTCGGCCAGCAACTGACCTACCCGCCAGGCGGTCTCGGTCGGAACCCGGCCGGGATCCAACGAGTAGAAATTGCGGCCGGTCGGCAGGATATCCGGCCGGCCGCGGGTAATGACCCCCGACGGGCCAGGCTCGACATACTCGCCGGCAAACCCGTTCAGTAACGAACCGATCTCATCGGAAGCATCGATCCGCCGGGAGATCTCCTGTACTTTCTCCCGATATTCCTCCAACTGTTTCAGCTGTTCCTCGTCGGCATCCAGGACCAGTGCGTTGAGAATATCGTCATTGTTTTTACCCGCCAGGATCATACCGATTGCGGTTCTGGCTTTCTGACCGATCAGCTCGATAACCCGACCGTTGGACATCCCCGGACCGTCGTCATAGCCTCCCTGATCGGCATACAGCACCGCCAGGTCGGTGTCCATCATCCCGGCAATCAGATCCGGGAGGGAACCGTTGCCGGCATCGTAACGCAGGATCGAGTTAATGAAATCGGTCCGTGCTTCACCCTGCGGCAGAGCGCCGACAATGTGCATGCCCAGGTTCATCTGGGAGTTGCGGACCCGCGAAAGCGCCTCGTGACACTGCCGTACGACCTCGTCCAGCGGCACACCGTCGCTCAGATCCAGTTCCTTCAGGTTCGCTTTCTCTGCCGCCGCCACGATCATATGGCGGAGCTGATGGGCGTGGGTGGGATCGTCTTTGGCCCTTTCATATTGGGCCAGCAGATCGTCCAGCTGCGCGAACTCTTCATACAGGCCGCTGGCGGCCATGACACACTGCATGTGATCGACCAGAGTGGCCGCCGACCGCCGTTTGGCAATGGTGCCCTCGGGCGGATTGTCGGAATTGTAAAGATAGAGATGCACGGCCCTGCCGATTCCGACCATCGGGTAGCAGGAGGCTCCGACCCCCGCGGTCTTGCCAGGCAGGAACTCCAGATTGCCGTGGGTACCGACATGAACGACCACATCCGCTCCCCAGATCTCTTCATAGTAAAAGTAAGTGGCCAGGTACTGATGCGTGGGCGGGCACAGCGGGTCGTGGAGTATCTTGCAGACCTCACCGTCGCAACGGGCCCCGAAACAGCCCCGCTTGGGCTGGACCGCGACCACGGCATTGCCGTATTGCCGGCCGGTGATCAGAATCTTCCCGTCCAGGACCATCCCCTGGCCCGGCGGTTCGCCCCATGTGGAGATGATCTTTTTCCGCAGTTCCTCCGGCAGCGTATTGAAATAACGCAGATACTCCGTCGGATCCATCCTGTAAAGCACCCCGCCCTTGGCGCTGATCTCCTGAGCGGTGGTCCAGCGGAACTCGGAAATGGCCTTGTGGTCCATGATGTCCTTGATTAGGGCCCGGCCGTCGGCCGGCGGTTCCACCTCATAGCCGGCCGTTTTCATCTTCTTTAAGACATTGGCCACGCTTTCGTGAGTGTCCAGATGGGAGGCTCCGCCGACGTTCGCCTCGACACTGGCACAGGGGTTGTTGTTCAGGAAAAATACCACTTTCCGTTCTGCCGGCGGTTTCGCCGCCATGGTCAGCCGCCGCAATATCCGGCCGACAACCAGAGGCACGCTGCCGGGAACCAGCACCCGGTCGAACTCGGTTTCCTCGTCCTTGCGGGTAAACGAGAGCATCAGCGGTTCGATCATACCCTCGAACTCGGGAAATGCAATGTTCCAGGCCACATCGCCGGTCAATCCAGGTCCTTCCTGCCAATCCTTCAGCGACATCCGGGTGGCCATGACCGGCTGATAGAATGGAATGTTGAGCTGTTTTAGCAGGGCCGTGCCGGAGACCGCGGCCTGTTTCTTGTCCTCGCTGTTCCGGGAAAATCCGACCAGGAACGAAGAGAGCTTCAGCACCGCCCCGACCCGCGGTTTTCCATCCTTCACGAAATATCTGCGGATAGAATCGGCGATGTTCAGCTGGTCCCGTTCGGGAACACTGGTGGACATCGAATAGAACACGATCACGTTGGCTCCCTGCCGTTCGAACTCGCGGACCAACGGAAATTCCACATTGGCCAGGCCATCGTTCATGAGTGCGGCCCGGGTGCAGATCATCCCCACCCACGGCCCCGGCCGTGGCCGATACCACTGCAGATACTCCTCGGTCGAAGCGAATATCCGTCCGGACGCGTCCGGATGGACGATCCCCTGCCATGGCAGTACGGTCGGCGGCTCGGTCGGGGTCGGGATTTTCAGGAAACGGTCGCTCAGGTAGTCCAACAGCCGTTTACAGTTGTCCAGACCGCCGGCGGTCAGATAGGCATAGATGTCCATGGCTTCCTGGTGGCTTACCGTGGTCGGAGCCCAGTATGTTGCATCGGCCCCGACTACGGCGATCCGATCGGGACAGGATGCTTCCTTCAGATAGGCCAGGGCCTCGTCCCAGAATCCCTTGTTGGAACGGTAGTACAGGATGAAATCGGCCCGGCCGACCGCCGCTTCCAACTCGTTCATCGCTGCCGGTGCGGTCTCCAGTTGATGGTGGGTGAAAAGCGTCAGATCGAACGGCCGGCCGACCGCCGCCTGACGCAGCAGCGGCCCATACGAATCCCAGCAGGCTATTACTACCGATGATCTACGAACAGCGTTCATTACAGCGGTATAGGCACATGGTAGTAAAATATTTTCAAATCGTATCGGATTGTAACATAACTATTCACTAAAACCATGCACAGGCCCTCTGGATGATCTGGTGGAACGAAACCCCGGCCCGGTTGCAACAGACCGATGGCCCATGCTGTCCAGCTTGGTCCGGCCGTAAAAACGAACCATTAAATATCTCTGCTCGGTACGGGAGATTCACACGTCCTGGTAGTGTAGTGGCCTATCATGGGGCCCTGTCGAGGCCCCGACCTGGATTCGAATTCCAGCCAGGACGCTCATTCTTATTTTTCTTGATGAATGACCGTCTTTTCAGTCCATGACGGCCCGTCTAAACTTTTCGCCACAAACTACCAGCATGACTGCGGCCAGGACCAGCAGCACACCGATTGCCAGCCACGGGGAGTCCCCGGTCCCGAGGGCCCGGATCGCATCATTGGCGTACGAAAGCGGGTTACATTCGGCGATGTAACGCATCCAAACCGGCATGCTGGTCAGCGGCACCAGAGAAGTAGAGAAGAAATACAGGGGCATCGAGATCATCGACTGGACCGCCGCGTATGTATCATAATCATGCAGCGAGAGCGAGATGGTTGCCCCCAACGACGCAATGATTATACTGAACAACATCAGGATCAGATAAGTACCGAGATAGTACCATACCGACTGTACCGTAGCTCCAATCAGCAGGGCTATGATCAGAATGACCGTGGCCTGGAACAGCCCACGGATGGTCACAAAGACGATTTTTCCGACCAAAATGCTTTCCCGCGGAGCCGGCAGAGCCAGGAACTTGTTAAGGTATCCGAGCTCTTTGTCAAACATCATTGATGATCCGGCCGCCAGCCCTGAAGTGAGCACGGTCATTACCAGGATCCCCGGCGTGACGAAATCCAGATAATTGCCGTCATAGGTGACCGGCATGACCAGCCCCATGAACACGAGCCAGGCCGCCGGCATCACCATGGTCGCAAACAGGTTCAGCGGCGCCCGGCGCCAACGGAGCAGGTCCCTTCTTACATAAGCGGCAAAACGGTACATCTTCACCGGCTCCGGTCCATAACATGGCGGAAACTGTTCTTGTCGAACATCCCGTCGTCGGCGTTCACATTTCCGATGGACATCAGATAGACATCCTCCAGGTTCGGTTCCCGCACGACTGTGGAAATGATATGCTTTCCATCAGCTTCGTAAGCGGCAGTCAGCTGAGGTAACGCCGCCGTTCCGTCCTCGGCGGTAAAGAGGGCCTCGCCGTTCTGAAAACGCAGATTATCAATTACGCCAAGACCCGCGACACCTACGTTGCCTACCGCAAGGCGGGGTATTCCAAAAAGTTTCTTGCGGAGCATGAGAGCGATATCCTGTTGCACAAGGCGGCGAAGAAATCATTCGACGAGCTGGGTGTGAAAAAATTTCCCACCGTCAAGAGCTTACAGGCCGAATATGCGGCGCTTCTGGTAAAGAAAAAGGCGGCTTACGCCGACTATCGCAAGGCCCGCGATGAGATGAAAGAGCTGTTGACCGTGAAAGCAAACGTCGATCATCTGCTTGGCCCCGACAGGCGGGAAGCAGAGAAAGAAAAAGAACATGAGCAGCGTTGAGCTGTCCATGCTCCCGGAAGCGTCCGCAGGACGCGCAGCCGCACAATTTATTGTGCGATCAAAGGGGGTTGGGGGCGCTGCCACCAACAAGCAAAAGGCCGGTTTCCGTGGAAGCGGAAGTCGGCCTTTTAGCTTTGTGGGTACCACAAAGCATTGCTTGCTCATTTTATCGGCACCTGCCGATAATAGCGGTTATCGGCATAAAAGTGTTATCGGCACGTTGGCAAAAAGTGCGCGTAGGGCCGCCATTTTGCAGAAAAACGTGCCGATAAAAATATGGCTATTCAGCACATCAGTGAGCAGAAAAAAAGCGCTGCGCCAAAGGTGCCGATAATATTTTGAGAGGAAATCCATCCTCTGATGTATATAATGCTTTTGGGACAAACAATATGGTCCCATATCATTATTACACGGAGGGAACAATTGTGAAAGCTCAAACGCTTCAACTCGATGAGTTGATGAAGAACTATGAAGCCGCGCTGGGCGCGGCAGGGTACGGGTATTCTACCCGTCTGCGGATGCTGAGTCGTGCTGGACGTCTGGTAAATCAGCATGAGGAAGCCGGGTGCTTCGTTCTAAACGAAGATGTTATCACAGGGTATTTCCGAGACAACGACCAATCTCTGTATGAGGGTAAGATTTCCCCGAAACGTTGGCGTGAGTACGAGCGGGATGTTCGGCGGTTTTTAGGCTTCGCTGAGACAGGCGTAACCGATATGCCGTACCTGCTAAAAGGCTCGCGCTACATACCGAAGCCGGAGTTTCAGAGGACTGCCGATGTGTTCCTCGCGTCGGAGAACGTAACACAAAACACGCAGAATGATATGCGCTGGATTGCGCACAGGTACTTTGTGTGGCTTGGCGAACACGGGTATGAGAATATGACCGGAGTTGGCGCGGAACAGATACAAAAGTTTATGCTGGACTGTTCCAAAGAGATGGTGCCGAACTCAATGCACAACGTCAGGCTGTATTTGAAAAAACTTTATGCGTTTCTGTATGCCGAAAACCTGTCGGCATCGGCGTATGGTGAACTACTGTCGTTCAAGGTAAACCGCGAGCATAAGATCTATCCGATACTGTCACGCGATGACATTAACAAGTTGCTTGCAGCAATTGACCGAAAGACTAAAGTTGGAAAACGCGCCTACGCTGTTATGCTGCTTGGTTCGGAACTCGGACTTCGCGCCTGCGATGTTGTGGGGTTGAAGCTCGGAGACATCGACTGGGTGCGCGGTGAGATTAAGGTGATCCAGTCAAAAACGGGCAACCCGGTTGTATTGCCGCTGCTGGAAAATGTCGGCGAAGCATTGGTAGACTACATTCTCAACGCCAGACCCAAATCCGATGCACCGCAAATTTTTCTGCGCCTCCAAAAGCCGTATACTCCGCTGAAGGCGGCGGCAACAATTGGCGAAATCTACCGAGACTGCTGCATTGCGGCAGGTATCAAAAGCAACAAGAGATTTCATACTCTGCGGCGTTCACTGGCGACAGGAATGGTGACGAATGGCATTGATGTGCATACTGTGGCGCAGGTACTCGGAGATACGGACATTGAGTCAACCAAGCCGTACATCGCCCTTGATAGCGCTCACTTAAAACGCTGTGCTTTACCGTTTGACGGTATTGCCCCGAAAGGCGGTGGCGCCGCGTGAGTAAATTTACAAGTGTGTTCGCGTCGAGGTTCGGCGCAATGTTTGAGTTTCGCACAGCTTGCGGATTCAAGCCGGAAACGTATCAAAGCCAGCTTTTAAGATTTGATAGGTTCTGCGTCATGCAGAATCACAGTGTACCTGAGTTGACACAAGACCTCGTGCTCGATTGGCTTGATTCACCTGCGGCTCTGAACAATCTGTCCGGTAACGCGATGGCGATTAGGCAGTTTGGAAAATACTTGGCTGCAATCGGCGAAGACGCTTACGTTCTGCCGGATAAGTTTGCTCCGCACAAGAGCCGCCATACTCCCTACATCTTTACGGACGGCGAGTTGACCGCACTTTTCGCGGAAATTGACAAACTGCCGCCGACAGACGAGGAGCCGTTCCTAAACAAAATAGCCCCTGTGCTGTTCCGGTTAATCTACACTTGCGGCTTGCGTCCTAACGAGGGTCGTGAACTTCTGCGGGAGAACGTTAATTTCAAAACAGGAGAGATTCTCATCGCCCATACCAAGCGGAACAAAGAGCGAATTGTCGTAATGAGCGACGATATGCTGAGCTTTGCGAAAACATACAATTTGCACCGTGGTATTTTCGGTAGCGACAGTCAATATTTTTTCCCCGCGAAAGACGGCGGCGCACTCACAAACAGCAGAGTATATGCGGCGTTTAACAGAGCGTGGAGTAACGCTACCCGTACTCCCGGCAACTCCAGATACCATCCCGTAAGAATTTACGATTTGCGCCACAGGTTTGCTTCGGCTTGTCTGAATCGGTGGCTTGACGAAGGCGAGAATCTAACGGCTATGATGCCGTACCTGCGGACGTATATGGGACACTGTAATTTGTCCGAAACCGCCTATTACATTCACATTCTGCCGGAGAATCTTGTGAAAAGCCCTGGCATTGACTGGGATGCGCTGAACTCTATATTGCCGGAGGTAAGCGTATGTCCAGATTAGCCAAAGGTACACTGTTTGGGCGTGTACATGACTTCCTTGAAATTTATCTGCCAAAGCAGCAGAAAGTCAGTCCGAACACCATTCGCTCATACCGCAAAGTGCTGGAACAGTTCTTAGACTTTGTTAAAGTCCGCAATCACGTACCGCTGGATGACGTTACATTTGAGCTGCTTACGGCGGAAGTGGTGAACGAATTTCTGGCGGACATTGAGGCACACGGGCGTAGTCTTTCGACCGTCAACCAAAGGCTTGCCGCAATTCATGCGTTCATCGACTATGCCTCAAAAGTTGACATCGCCGTCGTCGCCAACGCTAAGAAACTGGAAAAAGTTTCTGTACGCAAAACACCAAGCAACACAGCCATTGACTATATGACCGAAAAGGCTACATCGGCGGTTCTAAATGAGCCTGATGTCGCAACGGAGAAGGGCCTGCGCGACCGTTGCCTGATGATGCTGATGTACGATGCCGGGGCGCGAATACAAGAGATCATCGACGTAACGGTCGGCGACTTAAGGTTCGCAAAAGAACCAACCGTCATACTGCACGGCAAAGGCGATAGAATCCGGGTGGTGCCGTTCTCGAAAAATACTGCCGAGCACCTGCGGCGTCACCTCGGAATTGCCCACAAAGATACTGGGCAGAATCCGCAGGAACCGCTGTTCTACACAGTGATTGACTGCAAACGCAAACCGCTGTCACTTCGACGCGTCCGCGACATGATTAAGGAATACGGTAAAGCGGCTCGAGAAAAGTGCGCCGAGGTACCGGAAAACGTGCATCCCCATTTGTTCAGACATTCACGGGCCATGCACCTTTACCAACACGGAATGGATCTGACGCTCATCTCACAGTGGCTCGGTCATGCACAACTTGAAACCACTCTCGTCTACGCACACGCGGACACGGAACACAAACGAAAAGCAATCGCAGCCGCCACATCTGACGGCAAAAACTCACCGACAAACATCAGTTCCAAGCGTTTCACCGTTTCAGACGATGATACGCTGAAACGTCTGTGCGGACTCAAGTAGCCCAAAATATTATCGGCACCTTTGGCGCAACATTTTTTCACCGCTCGCTGATGTGCCGGGCAACCCGATTTTTATCGGCATGTTTTTCCGCAAAGTGGCGACCCTACGCGCACTTTGTCCTAACGTGCCGATAACATTTTTACGCCGATAACTACAATGAGTTTGACCCTGAAACAGCGTGGAAATCCATACTGCACAGCGGCTCATGCCTAAGCTACAATGAAGGGTAATCGGTCTTACGGAGCATTGCTTGAGCTTCCACGCTCGTACTGGCAAACTGTAAACCGCCCCCTCATTGCAGCGTTCGATTTACGCAGGTTGAAGCATCGGAGATTTTCCGTACATTCGTGTAACTAAGCAAGCTGAATCGGTAATGAGTTGCCGCGGTCACCGATTAGGAATCTTTTAATTGGAGGACTGCTCATGAAAACGAACACCATAACAGCGGTTGGCATTGATGTGTCCAAGGGAAAAAGCACGGTCGCTGTCCGCAGGCCGGGCGGAGAAATCGTAATGACACCTTTTACCGTTATCCATACGATAGAAGGGCTGGACAAGCTCATTGACACGCTTCGCTCGGTAGATGGTGAAATCCGTGTTGTGATGGAGCATACCGGCATGTACTGGAGGCCTATCGCTCTGGCGCTGAAGAATGCGGGCTTTTTCGTCAGCGTCGTGAACGCCATGCTGATCCACGACTTCAGCGACAACTCAATCCGTAAAGTGAAAACAGACAGAGCCGATTCTCTCAAAATTGCAAATTACGCCCTGACGTTTTGGCAGGAACTGCGGGATTATTCCGTGGAGGACGAGAACCGGCAACTGCTTAAGATTCAGAGCCGCCTGTATGAACGCACGCTGAACTCCAGCGTTGCACTACGAAACGGGCTTATCTCTTTGCTTGACCAGACATTTCCTGGCGTGAATAAGCTTTTCGGTATTGAAACTCGCACCGCCTCAGGTCATATCAAGTGGGTGGATTTTGTCAGACGTTTTTGGCACAAAGACTGCGTGGCAGCCTTATCCCTACATTCTTTTGCAGACACCTTCCAAAAATGGTGCAAAAGAACCGGTTACCATTTCAGCCTTTCGGATGCCGAACGGATTCATGAGATTGCCCGGAACTCGGTTGCCACGCTTGCAAAAAATGATAGCACGAAGTTGCTGATCACACAAGCGGTTGACAGCCTGAATGCGGTATACGACACGCTTCAAATTCTTCGGGGTGAAATGTACAGGCTGGCCTCGCTGCTTCCTGAGTTTGAGATTGTCATGTCGATGCAGGGCGCTGGAAAAATCACGGGGCCGCAGCTCATGGCTGAGATTGGAGATGTGCGGCGTTTTACGAGCAAAGGTGCTTTGGTCGCCTTTGCCGGAGTGGATGCACCACCTTACCAGTCCGGCACTTTCGACTCCAAATCAAGACACGTCTCAAAACGAGGTTCACCGCATCTTCGCAGAGTGCTGTTTACGATTTGCAGCGTCATTCTCCAGCACGCTGATCCAGAGAACCCGATCTACCAGTTCATGGACAGAAAGCGGGCCGAAGGGAAACACTTTTATGTCTATACTGTCGCGGGAACGGCAAAATTCCTGCGTATTTACTATGCCAGGGTGAAAGAGTATCTGAACGCTATTGATGTTCAAACCGACACGGTAGCATAACAAGAGCATTCATACACGGCTGACGGCAGCAGCCATGCCGAGAAGCGGCATGGTCTGATGATGTCTGCCCTCGCAGCACCGCAGTGCTGCGGAACCTCAGATCTGTAAAAGCACACCGCTTTGCAGGTCTATTTGTCATGTCTTACTTCCTGTACCAGATAGCCAGATCATTTTTTCGCAGTTTAGGGCTTGACACCTATTTGCAGGTTTGCTGGTTTTGTTCCGAATCTATTTCTTTAATAGCTGGCAGTTTAATAAAAGCGCCCATCTGAATGATTTAAATCTTTCAAATGGGCGCTTATTTATGGTTATTCTACTGTGATAACAGAGACGGGACAGTTATCCCGCGCTTCTGCTGCTGAGTCTTCCGAAGATTCAGGAACAGGGTCCGCGCAAACCTCCGCATGCCCGTCATCAGCCATCCGAAATACCTCCGGACAGGTGGATGCACATAGCCCGCAGAAAATGCAGTTTTCTCTGTCAATTATCGCTTTCATATACTGATATTCCTTTCTGAATCAGGCATTCATGAACAGTTTGATGTCATCATCAACTGTTCCGACACCCGCGATACCGAATTTTTCAACCAATACCTTAGCCACATTGGGAGACAGAAAGCCCGGCAGCGTGGGGCCGAGGTGGATGTTCTTCACGCCCAAGTACAGCAAAGCCAAGAGAACGATGACGGCCTTCTGTTCGTACCAGGCGATATTGAAAGCAATCGGCAGCTTGTTAATATCGTCGAGTCCAAACACCTCTTTGAGTTTCAGGGCGATGACCGCCAGAGAATAGGAGTCGTTGCACTGTCCGGCGTCCAGAACTCTCGGAATACCGCCGATATCGCCCAGCTTCAGTTTATTATAGCGATACTTCGCACAGCCCGCCGTAAGAATTACCGTGTCCTTCGGGAGCTTCTCCGCAAACTCGGTGTAGTATTCCCTGGACTTCATACGTCCGTCACAGCCGGCCATAACAAAGAACTTTTTGATCGCACCGGATTTGACGGCATCGACGATCTTGTCTGCCAGAGCCATCACCTGATTATGGGCAAAGCCGCCGACAATGCTGCCAGTCTCAATCTCATCGGGCGCGGGAAGAGTCTTGGCAAGCGCGATGATCTCGGAAAAGTCCTTTTTGCCGTTCTCATCGGCTTCAATATGCTTGCAGCCGGGATAGCCGGTGGAACCCGTGGTAAAGATTCTGCCCCGGACCTCCTCACTTCTTGGCGGGACGATGCAGTTGGTAGTAAAGAGGATGGGGCCATGGAAGGAGACAAATTCCTCAAGCTGCTTCCACCATGCATTGCCGTAGTTTCCGGCAAAGTTGTCGTATTTTTTGAAAGCCGGGTAATAATGGGCAGGCAGCATCTCGCTGTGGGTATACACATCCACGCCAGTACCTTTGGTTTGCTCCAGAAGCTGCTCCAGATCGGTCAGGTCGTGACCGGAAATCAGGATCGCAGGATTTTTTCTGACGCCGATATTGACCTCGGTGATTTCAGGATTGCCGAACCGTGACGTGTTGGCCTCGTCCAGTAGCGCCATAACTTTGACACCGTATTCGCCGGTTTTCAGCGTCAGCGCGACAAGATCGTCGGCGGAGAGGGAGTCGTCCAGTGTTGCCGCCAGTGCCTCATAGATGAAGGCGTTGATGGTCAAATCTTCTTTTCCGATGTTTTTCGCGTGCTCGGCGTAAGCAGCCATACCCTTAAGGCCGTATGTGATCATCTCGCGGAGAGAACGCACGTCCTCGTTTTCGGTTGACAGCACGCCGACGGTAGCGGCCTTTTCCAGCATGGACGCTCTGGAACTTACCGTGAACGTGGCCGCGTCGTGTAAACCCGCAGAAGCAACGGAATTTCTGAGCTTGTCTCTTACGGCAATCATTTTCATGATCTGTTTTTCAATCGAGCCGTCGTCGAAATTCGCGTTGGTGATGGTCATAAACAGGCTGCTGAGAACTTCATAATTTGTCTCGCCGAGGGTTTTGACGTCCAACTTTCCTTTGACTACAATTTCTGAAATGCCCTTGAGCGTGTAAATCAGAAGATCCTGGAGTTTTGCCACTTCTTCGGTTTTTCCGCAGACGCCGCGCACCGCGCAGCCCTTTCCTCCGGCGGTCTCCTGACACTGATAACAAAACATACTCATTTTTGCTTCCTCCTATAAAATTCAGCCTTCAACAGGTTCAAATTCATCTTTACCGACAAAACAAATGGGGCACTGCCAATCATCGGGTAAATCTTCAAATGCCGTGCCGGGCGCGATGCCACTGTCAGAATCGCCAAGCTCGGGATCATAGATATACCCGCAGGGGATACACCTGTACTTTTTCATCTTGTTTTCTCCTCGTTTTCTCAGCTTTTTGGGGCGGGCGCTTTTACGACAATTAACTCCAGCGTTTCGTCATGAACATTTCTGACATTCATTTTAGTTTGAAACGGGATTTTCACCAGAGTTCCGGCCTCGTACTCATGGATTTCCTGATCATCAAGGCCGATGGAGAGTCTTCCGCGAATGACGGTCATATACACGTTTGAATTGGAAAAGTGCTCCGGCAAACCCTCGTTCTTGTTGAACACCATGTGGAGGTAATGAAGGTTTTCGTCAAACAGGATCTTTTCTATCGCTTTTTCATTGGTTTTGGACAGTTTATATTCTTTTTCTATCATTGCGCGTATCCCCCTTTCAATCAAGTATTCTGCCATCGGTAGAAATCGTCACTACCTGCCAGGGAATCATTTTGCCACTGTTTTGAAGCGCGCTTTTTACCGCGTTCTCGATTCCGCCGCAGCAGGGAACTTCCATTCTGACGACCGTAACGCTTTTTATATTGTTGTTCCGAATGATCTCTGTGAGTTTGTCGCTGTAATCTCCTTCGTCCAGCTTGGGGCAGCCGATCAGGGTCACTTTGTTTCGGATAAACCTGTTGTGAAAATCTCCGTAAGCATAGGCCGTACAGTCGGCGGCGATCAGGAGGTTGGCGTCCGCGAAATAAGGAGCGTTGACCGGCGCAAGTTTGATTTGGACGGGCCACTGTGACAACTGGCTTTTGTTTTCGCTGATATTGGGATGGACGGCCTCACACTTATTTTCGCGATGGATGGTTTTAGACTGCGTACCGGGACAGCCGCAGGCCAGCGTTTCTCCCTGTTTGCTCAGCATGTTTTTCTTCACGGCGGCTTCATCATATTCTTTTGCATCGCGTTCCTCGAAACTAATAGCCCCTGTCGGGCAGGCCGGCAAACAGTCGCCGAGGCCGTCGCAGTAATCGTCGCGGAGAAGCTTGGCCTTTCCGTTTATCATTCCGATTGCCCCTTCGTGACAGGCTTTTGCGCACAGTCCGCAGCCGTTGCATTTCTCTTCATCAATTCTGATAATTTTTCGAATCATGTTCCGTCCCCCACTTTCAAGTTGTTGTTGACTTTATGATTTGAGTTTACTATTCTTAAATTAATAAGTCGGTTGGAATTCCAACGAAGAGAGGATTTTATGAAAGATTATTTGGATGTGCTGAGGACAGTACGATTATTAAAAGGCATTGAAGAATCAGATTTACTGTCGCTTTTGTCTTGCCTTACCGCAAAATCGGTTCATTACGAAAAAGGGCAAACGGTATTTTCCCGCGGCGAAAGCATTGAAAAATTCGGCATCGTTTTATCGGGGCAGGTTCAGGTCGTGCAGGACGACTATTACGGGAACAGAAGCATTCTTGGAAAAATTGACATTGGAAATTTGTTTGGGGAATCCTTTGCCTGTGCGGAAATAAAAACGCTTCCGGTCAGTGTAATCACAACGACCGAAAGCGATCTTCTCTTTATCGACTGTCACAGACTTGCCGTTCCGTGCGCCAAGGCGTGCGGATTTCACAGCAGGCTAATTCAGAATATGTTGAATATCGTATCCATGAAAAATATATTGCTGACGCAGAAAATTGAATTCACCTCGAAACGCACCACCCGTGAAAAGCTTATGGCCTACCTTTCGGTTGAGGCCAAGAAATCGGGAAGCAGCAGCTTCAATATCCCATTCAATCGGCAGGAACTCGCGGATTACCTTTCCGTCGAACGCAGCGCCATGTCGGCTGAGCTTTCAAAGCTCAGGGACGATGGCGTTTTGAGCTACCACAAAAATCAATTCGAGCTGTTATAAGAAACCAGCGCGGTAGTCAGTCTCAACGATACCTCTGACGTTAATGATAAAATAAACCATATTTCTTACCGCAAAGAATGACATAATTATGGCACTGTTTGCTTCAACATAATAATATTTTTAGGAATCAATGTGCAGTTTGTTCAGCAAATCAACATCCGTGATGGTAATCTGTTTTGAATCATAGATAATAAGACCATCTTTTCTCATTTTATTTAGCTCTCTTGATAAGGAAGGCCTTTGAACTCCTATTTTTTCAGCCAACTCTTTTTTTGTCATATCCAATTTAATGGTTGTAGACTTTTGAACGTGATACTCGTAAAGTAAAAACTCAATGATGCACTGCCTGATAGTTTTCAATGCCAAAGTCTTGATTTTCCCCATTAAAATCAATGTTTTGTCTGATGCAGACTGGAGAAACCATTTAAGAACTTCATGTTTTCCTGGCACAGCTTTATAATTAATTCCTTCTTGATTTGGAGAATTTCCGTATCACACTTTGCTGTGATCGTCATAGGATAAAAATTTCTATGTGAAAAAAGAAGATTTTCTCCCATAGCCTCACCAGCCGAAAAACTGCAAATCGTGAGCAGATCCCCATCCGAATCAATTTTTTGTACTAAGACAGTCCCGCTCAAAATGATGTCGAGGCTTTCACATTTTTCGTTCTGAAGATGTACTATGGAATCTTTGAAGTAAGTGCTGGTACGGTAAAGATTATTTTGAAACAATTTATCCAGTTCATTATTCGAGAAGCACTTAAACAGATTTACCGTTTCAAGAAAAGAAATAAAATTATCCAAAATATCGCACCTTTCTTCAAAGGAGTAACCATGGTTACTCCTTTCACTTTTGTTTTTGATTATAATACAAAAGTATCAAAGATGAAAGGGGCCTTAAATGTTTTGGATAAAAAATATGAGGATCAAATCCTGAAATCGATGGATGCCGTGCGCGAAAAAGCACCAGATATCCCGCTGGATTATTTTTTCGATATCTGGAAGGGATTCTGGTTTGGGGAACAAAAGACAGAAATGCCGTCCATAGCGGTATTGGGAACCGGTATTCCTGAATTATATATTCGGGCTGCTGGTGCGAAACCGCTATTTTTGCTGGGAGGCAATTACTTTACGGATCAATACGCAGAACAGGTGTTTCCGCAGATTTCGGACCCTGTGCTCAAATCCGCAAGCAGCATTCTCTTTTCCGGACAGCTCTCCTGCATGAGGGATATCATCGGGATGGTTGTGTCGGTGAGCAACGCAGATACGCGTAAAGTTGTGTCTTATTTAAAAGACCTGGGGCATCCGGTAATCGTGATGGAGGAGGAGCCGTTTCTGGATTCAAAATCCACATCACGGTTTCGGTCGTCACAGATGGATTTAGTTATGGAGCTGCAAAAGCTCACACACCGACCGATCACCGCCAAGAGCATCCGAACTGCCGCGAAGCAAATCACCAGCGCACATGATGCCATCCGGCGCCTTAAGACTATGGATATTCCGCAAATCGCAAAGGATTTTATCAAGCAGACCTATTATCTTGCTCCTGACATTCAGAAATGGACCGACCGCGTGAATGGATTCGCCGAGGAAAACCTGAAGCCGATGCCCGAAAACCGGTCCCATCTGCTGCTGATCGGGTCACCGATCTTTTTCCCGAATGTCAAAATCCCGACTGTATTACATAATGTCGGCATCCAAGATTATGAGAATCACTGCGGAGTCCCTGATCCGGAGGATTACACAGAGCTTATGGAGCATGATCCTTTCTCGCTGAATTCCATGTTCAGGGATCTGAATGAAATTCATTACAGATCGGCACAAAACGATATTGCTCGCGCACTGTGTTCTGATACTTCTTTCCTGCAAAACGCCAGCGGTGTCATATACCATCTGCTCAAGGGACAACTCATGTATGCTTATGAAGCGAATCGGATTGAAAAGGCCGCCATCAGGGCGGGAATTCCGTTCGTCTGCATTGAAACAGATTATACGAATGCCGATACCGAACAGATCAGAATCCGCCTGGAAGCATTTTCAGAACTGCTGACGCAGACCGGAAAACTGCCTGCGGCAGTATAAAAATAAATATTTATCAGCTTAAAACTCAAAGCGATTAAGGAGGAACTTATGCCATTCAGCTTTCTTTTACAAGAACTGCATCAAAAGGCTGCGGAAAAGATAAAAGCGGCAAAAGCGCATCGTAGGATTATTGCCGTCGTGATTGTAGCTGCTCTTGTCACGATCGCCTTTTTCACCGTCAAAACGAATCTTGCGCGGAGTTCAGAGGTTGGAAACTCAGCACCCGCAAGCAATATAATGCAAAGCGCAGGGAACGCAGCCCAGCCAAACGGTGGCAATCAAACCGAAACCGCTATGCAGGCCAAAACACTTAAGCGCATTGAAAATGTTGCCTCTATTTTAGGTATTGCCGTATTGACATCGGGAGGCATAATAATCTATTACCAAAAAAAGAAAAAACACGTTGCACCGCTTCCGGTACTGCGGAGTGAGGAGGAGACACATTGAAGCAGCGTAAAATTACGGCTTTCCGTATCATGTGTCTACTGATTGCCGTTGCTGTACTCGTTTTTCTGGGAAGCGGATACCGGATTATTATTTTGTTGCTCAGCATCTTCAGCGCTCTGGTTTTTGGGCGTCTCTGGTGCGGCTATGTCTGCCCGCTGGGCTTTTATCAGGAACTACTTTCAATGCTTCGGAAAAAACTGCATATTCCGACGTTCCACGTGTCATTAAAGGTGAAATCCTATTTGCGTCCGCTGAAATGGATCATACTTGTATATTTTCTGGCCAGCGTTTTGTTTTTTGGGCTGCGCCCAGTTATGTATATACGGCCCGACCTTTCCTTCAGCAGCGCAGATATGAGTATCTATAAAATCATTATTGTCGGTATTGTAACGGGAATTTGTTTTCTGAAAGAAAGGGCGTTCTGTAAATACTGCCCGCTAGGGACACTCCGGGGCTTTGTCAATAAAATCAGCTTCGGAAAAATTAAAAAGGACGGCACCGCGTGTACACACTGCCGCGCTTGTCTTGAATGTTGTCCAATGGATATCCGCTCCATTTATGAAGAACGCAACAAATCCGATATCACTCACTCGGATTGTATCTACTGTATGAAATGCATTGAGGCATGCCCGGAGCAGGATGTGCTTTCCTTTACCCTGTTTGGGAAAAAGGTATTGTCCTCCAAACGTAATAGTAAGCAGGTGAAATAATGGAAGAGCGTACATTAGAACGTTATAAGCGAAATATTTCGCGTGTTTCGGCTGGTTCACTGAAACAGTTGACATCCATAGGAGATGTTCCCAAGGGGCTTGAATATTTTACGAATGTTCTTAAAAGAACATTCGTCGATTTTGAAAAGGATGACAACGAGTACATAGGTAACTACTGCGTGATGGTGCCGGATGAAATGATATACGCATTCGGCTACAGGCCGCTGCGCTTATGCGCTGGGCACAGCGTTGCGGCGATGATCGGGGATGAGATCGTCCCGCGTGATGCCTGCCCAGTCCTGAAGGCAACTGCCGGTTTTCACGCAATGCGCGTCATGCCGATCTATCAGCAGTGCAGGCTGGCAGTGCTGCCGATGACCTGCGATGGCAAGCGAAAAAGCGCTGCGCTTTTGTCGCAGTACCTTCCGGTTATTCCCTTGCCGATTGAAATGGATAAGTCGGAGGAACGCTTTGCGCAGAACCTGCAAAACATGCATGCTCTCATGAAAAGTATTTCCAAAGAAACGGGCCGCAGGTTCTCCAACCGGAAACTGATTGAATCCTGCAAAAGCATTAATGCGGCACAGCAGGAAGCATATAAACTATACGGCTTGCTCTCATCCGACAATCCGCCTGTCACGGGTTCACAGGTTATGGCTGCGCTGAACAGCTATTGCTATGATACGCCGGAAAGCTGGGCGCAGCACGCGAAAATACTAAATGCCGGACTTTCCCAAAAAGCAGCTGCCATGCAGCTTTGAAAAGGAAAAAGCCGCGTATCTTTATCGCAGGCTCTCCCATTACATTTCCAAACTATAAACTGCCGTTTTTGATGGAAGGTCTGGGGGCACAGATTGTCGGAGACGAGACGTGTATGGCGGGGAGGCTTTTATATGACCCCGTTGTTCCTGATGAGTACAGTACAGACGGCATCTTACGTGCGCTTACGGCGCGATATGTCTGCGCATGTACGTGTCCGGTATTCGAGCAGACGGACGATTGCCTCAGCAGTCTCACAGAAAAACTGCGTCAGACGAAAGTGGAGGGCGTTATTTATCATATCCTGCGCGGCTGCACGCCTTACGACTTCGAATTGTCCATGGTGGAACAGCTGGCAGATAAGCTTGATATTCCGGTTCTGCGTGTGGAAACAGATTTCTCCGCCGAGGATGCAGAACAGGTAAAAATCCGTCTGGAAGCGTTTGTTGAATTGATAGAACAAAGGAGATAAATACATGGGAAACTATTATGTGGGACTGGATGCCGGTTCGACATACCTGAAGGCGGCATTGATAAAGGATAACTGTGTTTTAGGCGCTGAACTTCTTCCAACAGGCATCGACTGTGAGGAAACTGCGGCCAAATTGCTGGAAAAGATCTATGCGAGCCAAAGTATCACACGCAATGATATCGCCGTAATCACCGCAACCGGATACAGCAGGCGCAGTATCGGCCTCGCAGATGCCACAATTTCAGAAATCACCGCTCATGCCTGCGGTGTACAATTGACAGCCCCTGAAAACGTGCATCCGCGCTTGATCATTGATATCGGAGGCCAAGACAGCAAGATCATCAGCCTTGGCCCCGATGGACATATCGTGAATTTTACAATGAATGATAAATGCGCCGCTGGAACAGGAAAGTTCTTGGAGGTCGTGGCTGATCTTCTGGAAACTACCATTGATCAGATTGCTTCGCTTGCGAAAGAGAGTACAGATCCCTGTCAAATCAACAGCACCTGCGCCGTTTTTGCCCAGACGGAAGTGATCTCTCTTCTTGCTCAAAAGAAAAGCCGAAGTGATATCCTTGCAGGTATGCATATAGCCATGGCAAACCGTATCGCCAAAATGGCGCGTAAATATAAGTCGGATGGCGATGTGATGATGACCGGAGGCGGCGCTAACAATGATGCTCTTCGATCTGCGTTGGAAGATGAACTGATGTGCGATATTTACAAGGCAAATTATCCGCAGTTCAACGGCGCAATCGGAGCTGCTTTAATTGGCATGCATAATACTGAAAAAATGCAGGTCCAAATTTCTTAATTTAGCATATAAAATTAAATATCAGAAAAGGCAAACTGACCGAAAGGCAGGGGCATAAAGCCAAGAGTCTAAGGTAAATAAACGTACTATGATAGTCTGGTTGCAAAAAACATATCTTGACTCTGCCACTCCGGATAGAGTCAAGATATGTTTTGATTATGAATGATAAAACTATGACAGGAGTGATATTACGACGGAAATCAAATGGGTATTATGCCCTGTTTGCAATAACAAGACACGTCTAAAAATCCGTGAGGATACAATCCTTAAAAACTTTTCGCTATTTTGTCCCAAGTGCAAACATGAAACACTAATAAATGTACGACATCTGAAAATATCAGTTATCAAAGAGCCAGCCGCTGAGACGCAGAGCCGATAACATGTGAGATTAATCACAGTTATCGGCTCTCCTTGTACATGATCTATAAAGTTGATTGTACTTGTGGTTAAGTTAGTTCAAATACTATCCCTTGTTTTCATGGCGGAGTTCTTTCCAAATACCTCTTGCTGATGCAATAGCAATTTGCTGTTCTTGCTCGTTAGCATCCCGGAACTCCTGAATAAATTGTTCCTGCTCTGGCGTACCAGTTACATCCTCGGGACGAAAAATAAGATCAGCTGGAATACTTAATTCTTGAATGATTTTATAAAGGACCTCAAATGTTGGATTTCGTTTTCCAGTTTCAATGGCAATGATGGTTCTTAAAGAAACTTCTATTTTGTCAGCAAGCGCTGTTTGTGTCATTCCGCGCGATATACGGGCTCCTTGAATGATAGTACCCATTCGCTTCATGTCATAGTGCATTATGTATCACCTCTTATCTAAGTTTAGTAGAAAAAAGATGATTACATAATGTGGTTGTGCGTCATATTTGCATGCAACATATTTCACAAAAATAACAGCCGGACAAGGCAAGAAAAAAAAGACTGCTTTGGCGGGTTATATTAATGCATCCAAAATCAAATGAGTCACCTGCCAAAGCAAACTGAAAGGAGCTTTGGCAGATGTTGTTTTTACTACCAAAATACCACTTTTATAGAAAGGTGGCAGTTTAGCAGATGGCCTGAATATTCTATGGGCAATCTTCCAAGGTAATCGCTTAAAAAAAGTTATTGCTCCATAAGGATAAATTCTAACCTTGCATATGCAAGCTATGACATATTAGTATGTAATTTGTATCAATTTCGACGTACCATGCGGAGGATATTCTGCTTTGGTACGTTTTTTATCTTCTTTTCTCTGGATAAATATTTCTGGTACGTTATATCGACGCGGTGTGATATAAAGCCCCTCTGCCGCTCCCCTCCATCCTCTGTTTCGATTTGCCCAAGCCTAAAAATCGAAACGGAGGAAAAGAAAATGGTCAAGATCAATCTGCGGGACTATTATCCCGATTTTTATACCACCGACTGCATCATTGAGGTACCGGACGAGGTTGCGGCACTCATGGATTCCTATGAACACGCCGAAGCCGCCTACTATCTGCGGAGATACCGTCATAAGGCGTATTACTCTCTGGATCGCGGCGACGGCATCGAGCGTGACATCCTGTTCGTGTCCCTGTCCCCCTGCGAAATCTATGAGCGCAAAGTGACGGCTGAGCAGCTTCACGCTGCCATCGCCGCCTTGCCGGATAAGCAGGCCAAGCGCATCTATGCTCATTACTTCTTGGGAATGAGCAAAAGTGCCATTGCTAAGGCAGAAGGGGTAAATAAAAGTCAAATCTCACGTTCTATCAATAAGGCGCTGAAAAATATGGAGGCAGTCCTCAAAAATTTCATTTAAGGGAGCAACTTTTGCCCTGAAGATGAAAAGGTTTATGAGGGATATGTTTTTATTCTTCGCTGAACCTTGAAAATCGAATAAGGGACAAGCCGGATACATACCGCAAACAGCGGCATACAGGGAGCCGGGCGGCGGGTGCGCCACGATCTTTCCTTACGCGGGAGAGGGTGATTGGATATCAGCGTAACGGAAAGGGAGCGAAAAACACCAGCGCCGCAGGCAGAGCAGCGTCTTTCAGACGCAAGGCAGCTCTGCGGCAATTATCTGTATGTAATGAAACTTCCGTTCAGTCACAGTCCGAGCGTGATAAAACCGTCGCAGGCAATGAGAACGGCCCGCCATCATCATGGGGGGAGGTGCAATTCCTATGGTAACAGGTACGCCGCCTGTTCGTCCGGAATGTCTGTAAACATAAAAGCAAATCGAAACAAAGGGACAGCCGCGCCGATACAGGTTTGAGCAGCCATACGGCTGGCACGTTTCGGCGCGGCTGTCATCTTTTATATTGGATATGGTTTGAAATGGAGGTGTCTCTTTATGGAGCAAGCCACACCATGCGGAAAAGCAAATACCTCTTACAAGGAAGTCAAGATCGGGAATACGCTGTATCGCGTGACCAGCGTGTTTTCCGGTGAAAAGGACCTGGGGCATACGCTGGAACAGCTCGCCGTCCGGCGCGCCATGACAGAGCTTACACCGCCCCGCGTCCCTTCTGCTTCTTAACGATAAAACCCTCTCGGCCAGCCGCATCCTTGCGCGGCGAAAGCTCCCGCGTTATCCTGATGATGTTCGAGAGCCATAAAACCGCACGGGGTATGATGCTGAGATGATCGGGAGGTAAAACATAGATGATCGAAAAAACATACAACGTGGGCATCTACTGCCGACTGTCCAACGACGATGAGCGCGACGGCGAATCCGCCAGCATTGAAAATCAAAAGCTGCTGCTCCAACGGTATGTCCGTGAGCGCGGCTGGAATGAAATCGACGTATATACCGATGACGGTTATTCTGGAACGAATTTTCAACGCCCCGGTGTCCAGCGGTTGATTGAGGATGCCAAGGCAAAGCGCATCAACGTGATTTTGGTCAAAGACCTGTCGCGTTTCGGCAGAAACTACATTGAATTCGGGCAGTACACGGATTACCTGTTTCCTTCCATCGGGTGCCGCTTCATCGCGCTGAACAACGGCATCGACACGGAAAGCACCAACGGCAGCACCGATGTCATGTGCTTTTTGAACTTATTTAACGAGTTCTACAGCCGGGATACCAGCAAAAAGGTCAAGGCCGTGAAGAAAGCGTGTGCGGAGGATGGGAAATTCATGGGTACTTACCCCGCCTATGGGTACAAGCGCGATCCTGCGGATAAGCACCATCTTGTGATCGACGAAGAAACCGCGCCGGTTATGCGCCGGATCTTCGCCATGCGCTGTCAGGGCATGGGGTTTTGGTCCATTGCCGTGGCACTCAACGAGGAAGGAATTCAGCCGCCCGGAGTGCTGTACTATCAGCGCAAGGGGCGAAGCGACCCGCGTAAGGTCAACCACCAGTGGGCCAATACCACCGTTCAGGTTATCCTCCGAAACGAGGTCTACATCGGCAATATGGTGCAGGGCAAACACGGGACGCTCTCGTATAAATCCCGCAAGCTCATTGTAAAGCCGGAGGATGAATGGATACGGGTGGAAAACACTCACGAAGCAATCGTTCCCCGCGACGTGTGGGACACGGTTGTTAGCATCGACCAAAAGAAAGTGCGGAAATCTCCCACCGCCGCAGGCAGAAAAAGCATTTTCACCGGCCTTGTCTACTGCGCCGACTGCGGCTTCAAAATGCGGTCCCACAATGAGACGCGCAAGTACAGCGACGGCCATACGCAGGTATTTCACTCCTTCATCTGCGGCAACTACAGCCGCAGCGGGAAAACCGCCTGCACTGTCCACATGATTTATGAGGATGTCTTGAGTAAGCTCGTGTTGGCGGATATCCGGGAAAAAGCTCAGTACGCGGAGTACGACCGGGACCGGCTTGTGGCGCAGATCACCCGTCTGAAGGACAAGGAAACCCGCAGCCGCCTGTCCTCTTATGAACAGGAGCTGAAAACGGCAACCGTCCGCGTGTCGGAGCTGGAAAAACTGATGCAGAATCTCTATGAGGACAAATGCAAAGGCGTTATCCCGCAGACCGTGTTTCAGACCCTGATGCAGAAATATGAATCCGAGCGCGCAGAAAAATCTGCTGTCCTCCCGGAACTGGAACAAAAGGTCCGGGCCCAGCGTGGGAACAGGCAGGACGCGGACCGCTGGACAGATATCATCCGTCGCTATACAGAAATCACGGAGCTGGATGAAACCATCCTGTTTGAACTGGTGGACCGCATTGAAGTGGGCGAAACCCAAAAGCAGGGCGACCTTCGCATCTGCGACATCAAGGTGCATTACCGTTACGTCGGGAATGTGGACGAGGCGCTGACGCAGGAAAAGAGGGAGCGTTATGAAAAAGCTGTATAAGGTCGGCATCTACTGCCGCCTGAGCGTGGATGACGCTTCCAACTCCGCGAAAGCGAAAAGCTACATCCCCGCCGACGAATCCGCCAGTATTGAAAATCAGCGGGAAATCCTCTCCAAATTTGTGATGCTGAACGGATGGACGGAGGTGAAAACTTACGCCGACGACGGTTACAGCGGCGGCAATTTTCAGCGTCCCGGTTTTCTGGAGATGCTGGAGGACGCCCGGAAAGGCGTTATCAATCTGATCCTCGTCAAAGACCTGTCCCGGCTGGGACGCGACTTTGTAGAGGTGGGCCGGTACACGGATGTTGTATTCCCATCCCTTGGGTGCCGCTTCGTTTCCGTGCTGGACTGTCTGGACACCGAGGGCGACAACACCGACATGCTCCACTTCCGCAGCCTCATGAACGACTACCATTTGAAGGATTTAAGCAACAAAATCAAGTCCGTGCGGTACGCCAAAATGAAAAGCGGGCAGTTTCTTTCCGCTTACGCCCCTTACGGCTACCGCAAAAGCGAGGATGATAAGCACAAGCTGGTGATCGACGAATACGCCGCCGCTGTGGTGCGCAGGGCCTTTTCCATGCGGCGGGACGGCGCGGCCTATGGCAAGATTGCCGCCGCTTTCAATCAGGACGACATCCTTTCCCCGCGTGGGTATTGGCACAGCCTGTACGGAACCGGCGAATGCCGGTATTCTCAAATTTGGACCTGCACAGCCGTAAAAAACCTTCTAAACAGCGAGGTCTACCTTGGAAATCTGCTGATGAACTATACCGGCTCCCGTTCCTATAAGGACGGTACGATGATTTACAAGCCGGAATCCGAGTGGATACGGTGCGAGGCAACCCACGAGGCAATCGTCACCCCGGAAGAATGGGAGGCCGTGCAAAAGATCAATCAGGCTGCGAAGCGCCGCGTTGAGAATAACCGAAAGCCGACCCGCAGCCTTTTCTCCGGCAAGCTGGTCTGCGCAGACTGCAAAGGTCCCCTTGGCGCAAGTACAGAAACACACCGCCGTAAAAACGGCAGCGTAAAACGCTATGTTTCCTACTGCTGTGAGAGATATATCCAGTCGGGCCGGAGTATTTGTTCCTGGCACCGTATCTATGAAATAACGCTGGCGCAGATCGTTATGGCTGAAATCAAAGCGGACGCCGAGGCCGTCACTCTGGATGAGGCCGGTGTGTTGGAGAAACTCAAAAGCTGGATGGCACAGTATGACGAACAGCGCATGGCGAATACCCGTCAGGACATCGGCAAACTGCGCCGCCGCTTGCAGGAATTGGAGAGCATGACCGCAAAGCTCTATGAGGACAAGGTGAGCGGGGCGGTCAGCGAAAGCACCTTCTCGGTGCTGATAGCAAAAAACGAACAGGAGCGCCTTATCAAAGCGGAACGCCTTGACGCGCTTCTGTCCGAAGTTAAAAAATCCGATCAGGATGAAGCCGACATTCAGAGTTGGGCGGCAATGATACGCAAATATCTGAACTTACAGGAACTTGATCGGGAAACCATCGACGAGCTGATAGACCACATTGAAATAGGCGAACGCACCGTCGTTGACGGTAAGCGCAGGCAGGATGTGAAAGTGTTCTATCGTTTCGTCGGACAGATCAACCGGGAACTTGATATGCAATGAAAATAGGCCGTCTTACAGGTATTGAGAGTTTTATAGCACGACGTTCCCGAATGATGCATGTTCTTTTCATGATTGGGAAACGTCAGAATATGTCCCAGTCTGTCATCATCCTAGGCGGTGTTGTTATAGGCTATCTTTTTCAGGCTGGCGTCACTGCCCTGAAATATCTGTCCGATGATGGCGCCCTGCGGGAGATCACAGTCTGGCTAATGGGCGGTATGTGGGGCGCCTCCTGGACCTCGGTTATGCTGTTGCTACCGATCGTCCTGGTTTGTTTCCTGGTGACCTATTCCCATTCAAAGGACTTCAATTCCATGTCCGGTGGTGATGACGTCGCTAAGAGCCTCGGGGTCGATGTCGAGAAGTTCCGGTTCCGGTCCCTGATTATTATGACGCTCTGTACCTCGGCCTGCATCGCATTCACCGGAATCATCGGCTTCATCGGTCTGATGGCCCCACACATCTGTCGCATTCTAATCGGGAACGACCAGCGGTATCTGATTCCGGCTTCAGCCCTGATGGGTGGACTGGTCTTGCTAATCTCGGATAGCGTTGGCCGGGTGATTATAGCTCCGGCTGAATTGCCGGTGGGTGTTATCATGTACATTATCGGCGGGATTTTCTTCGTCTATCTCATCTGGACGGGACAGGGGAGACGGATAGAATGAAGATCGATCTCCGGAACCTGTGCCAGGGTTATGGAAAGACTGAGATCCTGCACGGCCTGAACGCTTCCCTGGACACGGGTCAGGTGATCGCCCTGCTAGGTCCGAACGGTTCCGGCAAATCCACGCTTATTCGGACCATGTCCGGCCTGATGACACCAACCAGCGGCAACGTCCTGTTGAACGGAAAGAATCTGCAGGACATTTCTCTGGCAGAACGCGCCAAACTCATCAGTTACGTCCCGCAGAGTTTCAGTTATATGCCGTACACCACGGTCCTCAACACTGTGCTGGCCGGTAGAAACCCGCACATGGGATGGGAACCGTCGGAAACCGACCTGAACATTGTTGCAAGATCGCTGGATATTATGGGCCTCGGTGAGTTCGCCGAACGGAACATCAATGAGTTGTCCGGCGGCCAGCGGCAACGGGTGTTCATTGCCCGGGCCCTGTCGCAGACGCCTGTCTTCTTTCTCTTTGACGAGCCCACAAGTTCTTTGGATATGAAATACCAGTTAGAAACGATGAAAAAGATGTACTCCATCGTTCATGACCAGAACGTCGGTTTAATCATCGCTCTGCATGACATCAATCTCGCTATGCGGTACGCCGATCGCGTCATCCTTGTCAGAAATGGTAGAATCTTTGCCGAAGGGGCACCATATCAGGTAATCACCGAATCTTCGATTCTGAACGTCTACGGCGTTAAAACGACCATAACCGAAAACGAACACGGACGCTTTATCCTGGCATACGATTCAGTATGATATCAATACTGTATAACGCCGTGAATCAGACTGCAGTCTGAATTCCTTTGCCGACATAACCTATAAACTGCCTTTTACTGTGTCGAACCATGCAGAATGACGGTGTTCCGGCCGGTCTTAGCATCTTTGCCCAGTTCGCCGTCCACATGAAAGACCTGTTTTAGATTGGCCGGCGTAAGCGTTTCTTCAGGTGTGCCATTGCATAGAATTTTGTGATCGTGAATCATGACAATCCGGTCGCAGTAGCGGACGACCATCGGCAGGTCGTGCGAGACCAGCACCACAGTCAGTCCATGCTCCTTCGAGAGCCGATAAACCAGATCCAGTACCTCGAACTGAGCACTAATATCCAGATGAAGCGTTGGTTCATCCATGAGCAGTACTTTCGGTGTCTGGGCTAACGCCCGGGCAATAATGACCCGTTGCCGTTCGCCACCACTCATCTCACTGATGAAACGGTCGCCAAAATCTTGTAACCCCGTCTCTGTCAGCGCCCGGTCGATAATCTGCTCGTCCTCCCGACTGGTACCGGCGAACTCCTTTTGGAACGGCATCCGTCCCATGGCTACGATATCTTTCACGGTGAATGCAAACTTAATCTCGTTGTCCTGAGGCACCGCTGCTACAGTCCTGGCAATCTCCCGCTTCTTCATACCAGCGATGTCGTTGCCGTCTAACAACACACAGCCGCCGAATGGCACCAAATTGCGATTGAGGTTTTTCAGTAACGTCGTCTTACCGCAGCCGTTCGGTCCTAATATGCCCAGGATTTCGCCCGGCCGAATCGACAAACTCACGCCGTTCAGCACCAGTTTGTTCCGGTACTTAAACTGTAAATCCTGCACCTCATAGTTCAGGACCATCCGATCTCACTCTTCCTCCGCTTGAGCAGATAGATAAAATAGGGTGCGCCGACCAGTGCTGTTAAGACGCCGATAGGCAGGACCCCATAAGCCGTAGCCACCGTGTGAGCAAGATAGTCGCAGGCAATCAGAAATGTCGCCCCGCCAAGTGCACTAACCGGCAACAGGAGGCGATTGTCTGGACCTAAGATAATCCGAAAGATATGCGGAATGATCAAACCGACGAAACCGATAACCCCGACAAATGAAACAGCTGCCGCAGTAACCAGCGAAGCCGCAATCAAAGTAATGAGCCGAACACTGTTGACATCGACGCCCAAATCCATTGCATGAGAATCGCCAATCATCATGGCATTCAGGTCCTTGGCAAACATCATCATAATGAAGATGCCAGCCAGAATGGCAGGAGCCACAAATAGCAGATCTTCCCATGTAGCATTTGATAGGCTACCCATACTCCAAAAGACGATGCCTTCCAGTTTGTCGCCGGCAATGAACGTTAGGAACGATACGACGGCCGACATCATCGCGCTAATGGCAATACCGGTCAACAGCAATGTCTCAGTATGGGTTACCCCACCGGTCCGGGATAGACTGTAGACTAAGAACATCGTCCCGAAACAAAAGACGAATGCCAGCAACGGCGTCGTGATAATGCTCGGGATGAACGGGATAGTGAACAGGATGCCGATAGCCGCACCGAGCGATGCCCCAGAGGAAAGACCGAGGATGTACGGCGAGGCCATCGGATTACGGAAGATGGCCTGCATGACCGCACCGGCCACGGCCAGACCCGCCCCGACGAACAGACCGATGACAATCCGCACTGCGTTGTCCTTGACAATCAGGTTGTTAGCCCAAGTCCCCCGGCTCAGCAGAACGTCAATAACCTCTCTGGCGCTCAGCATCCGGGCAGCCCAGGCCAAATCCAGCAAAGAAACGATGACCAGCAGGACCAGTAGTACCACTACTGTAGCCATGACCTTGGATGCCTTTTTCGCTTTCATCGACGCCATGGGCAATATCCTGCTGGTTGAATAGTTTGTTGTTTCAGTGTTTGGTCTTGTACCAATATACTAATCCGACTGCCACAGCAACGACTGCGATACCAGCCACGGCCGCATAAATCATTGTGTTGTCGTTATCGCTTTCGCCAGAATAGACTGGTGTACTGCCGGTAAACAAATCCGGATATAAAGCCGCAGCCATCTCCCAGACTCCGTCAGCAGACTCTGGATCGTAGTTGTTCCACGTCCGGTCCATAATCACAATTTGGAAATCCCCGCTGTCGCCACCGAGCACATCGTCGATAAATCCCTGTAGCGAACCGCCATATGTCCGGATATACGCATCATCCAGGAAGATGACTGCATCCGTATGATCACCTAACAACTGCTGGATCCGGGCCTTGTCATAAATAATACTGCTATCACTGGTCGAATCGTAGCCAATATTATTGGCGCCAGAAATCGTCATCAGCGAAACCGCTAGGGAACCGGTATTGCCCGCGCCCCAGCCGTTTACTTTGGAATACCAGATAAAGATGGCATCCTGCTTCTCAGTCACATTATCGACGACCGTCGAAGAGACCGCATCTTCCACATATTTCATCTGTTTAACACAGTCGTAACCATCTCCGACCACATTGGCGATATCGGTAACGCATTGAATAAGGTCATCGTACTTCGGCATAGTACCATAGAATAGGACGTGCGTGAATCCCGCTTCCATCAACCGGTCACGAAGACCGCCTGTCTGCACCGACGAACTATAAGTCGAGAAGATAATGGTATCGTCAAAGGCAAAACTACCGTCCTCAACCGCCTGCAGGAACCAGGTGTAGAGCACATCGGCATTGGTAGCCGTTGCAGTGGCCAATGTTGTAAATGTCAGCTCATCGTCATAATGGTCGCTGATACTTTCGGCACCATGCTTGTCAGTGGCTACAATCTTGTCGGCGCCGCCGCAGTCGAGAACGGTCAGAGTACAGGCATAACCGAATACGGCAATATGATCTGAACTCCCATCGAATGTGAATTCTTTGCCTGTAGTATCGGTAATTGTAAAGGAGGTGTCAGCTGTCGAATCATCAGATAGCAGACCGGCGGCCGGAACAGCCGTGACAATAAAAACCGCGATTAGCAATAGCGCGGTTATTCTGTAGATCTTCTGTTGCAATAAAATTCCTCCAAGGTATTATTGTTACGATTGAATGGATTAATGTTATTTAAGATTGTATGAAATTAAATTTAATGCTATCATACCAAACCACTACAGGAAACAAGTGTGAACGTCGTTCAACGATACCGCGAATACATCCGCAAACCGATACTCTCTTAAAGGTGGTTTATTAATGACCGCGTATGCGTTGGGTTCTCAGGGGCAAGATCCATCGGGCTACCGTCACGGAGGCGCGGCTTGATTACGAGGGCAGCATTACCGTCGACGCCGATCTGCTGGACCGGGCCGGCATCTGGGTCGGGGAGAGGGTCACGGTCGTCTGTATCGAGACCGGGGCCCGTTTCGAGACCTACACCCTGCCGGGCGAGCGCGGTTCCGGCATCATTGCACTCAACGGCGCCGCCGCCCGTCTCGCCGCCGTCAGCGACAAGGTCATCATCATGGGCTACGAGCTCACCGATGAACCCATCCACGCCAAGGTTCTGCTGGTCGACCGGCACAACAAGGTCGTGCAGGAGCTTACCTACTGATGCTCCGCATCTTTTCAGACGGCGGTTCCCGGGGCAACCCCGGCCCGTCCGCCTACGCCATCGTCGTGACCGAGGACGGTAAAGTCGTCCATGAGCACGCCGAATTTTTGGGAATCCATACCAACAACTACGCCGAGTACCGCGGCCTAATCGCCGGGATCACCAAGGCCGTCGAACTGGGCACCAAAGAAGCCGAATTCGTGATGGATTCACAGCTGGTCATCCGGCAGATGACAGGGCAGTATCAAGTCAAATCACCGGCCGTCCGGGAACTTTACGATGATGCCCGGGCGCTGGTCGCACAGATCCCGCAGGTAAAATTCACCAATGTCCGGCGCTCCGAGCTGCTTATACCTCGGGCCGACGCCTTGCTCAACGCCGAAATGGACCGTCACGCCCACCCGTGAGCATTCTTCAAATAGCGGTTCAATCATCGTAAAAGGTATGCTAGATTATCCGTCCAAATCCGGCTCTTCCGACGTTTACGTCCAGAAGCGTTTTGCAACTGCGGTCGCGCTGCGGGAGGAAAACCCCACCAGCGGACCGGCGAAGACCCTGTTGAAACAGAACGCGGCCGCAGGTGATACTGCCGCCATGGTCTTGCTCGGGGATCTGTACGCCGACGGGACGGCTGCCGAACGGCAGGAGTCGCTGGTACTCTTCAAACAGGCCGCGGCCGCCGGTGACAGCTGCGGCATGCGGAATCTAGGCTACTGCCTGGCGGTCGGTCTTAACTGCGAGCGGAACAAAGATGCTGCGGCCGAATGGTACCGGCGGGCGGCCGAGGCCGGCAACCCGCGGGCCATGTGCAATCTTGGTGTGCTTTATGCCTACGGGCACGGCGTATCTCAGGACCTGCCTGCGGCATTCCAATGGTATCTCCGTTCGGCCGAGGGCGGTTATCCCCGCGGCATGACCAACGTGGGCGAGATGTACCTGCGCGGGATCGGCACCTCCTTTAACGCCGACGAGGCCGAACGCTGGTTCCTGGGTTCCGGCTCGCCCCGTGCCTACTACCATCTGGCTGAAATGTACCTCGACGGAATCGGCCGGACCCAGGACTCGGCGACCGGCCGGCTGTTCCTGCAGCAGTCTGCCTACGGCGGCTATTCCAAAGCGCTGTACCGTCTTGGCACTCTTATTGAAAGAGAGGACCCAGCCAAGGCCCGGGAGTACTACGAAGGAGCGGCCAGAAAAGGCAACCGCGATGCAACAGTTAGATTGGAAAGCCTGGGCTTCCCGGTGCCTGAACGGACTCCGATGGGCCAGAAAAAAGAGAACGATTGAACTTTTTACAAACAACCGACGATTCTCATTCTTTTCCGGTCTTCAGTACATACCAACTGACAGCATAAAACACTACCGCGTAAAGACACAGGATCAGCAGTGATGTCCAAGGGAAAGCCCAGCCAAGCGCCGAGGCCCGGATGCACTCGGTCGTATGCGTCAGCGGCAGTGCCCAGATGATATCCTGCGCGGCCTGCGGCAGCGCACTCAGCGAGAACATGGTACCGCACAGGAAGGTCATCGGCAGAATGACAAAACTGTTGAACAGGTTCATGGTCGGCAGTCCCCGGGCCAGCAGCCCGGCGGTCACACCCAGCAGGGAGTAGACGAAGCAGGATATCAGCATCACTGTGATGAGTCCGGCGTTGATCTGCAGTTCGGCACAGAGAAAATGCCCCAGGAACAGCAGGAGCAGGCCGCAGAGCATTCCTTTGACCACTCCCAGCACAGTTTTGCCGATGACTACCGACGCACAGGAAATCGGGCAGAGCCGCAGTTCGTCGAAACTTTCATAGAACCGCCGCTGGACCATGATCTTGTTGGCGATCGATGAAAAGGACGAAGTAAGCGTTGTCAGCGCGACCACGCCGGGAATCATGAACGCCAGATACGGCACGCCATCCATGATCACGCCTTTTCCCAGTCCGTAGCCGAACGCCACCAGGTACAGCAACGGCGTGACCAGCGAGGTTGCCAGCAGCACCCACACGTTTCGCTTGAGGTAGAACAGGTCGGCCATAGCAACCCGGACAATGTCCCTGCCCAGGCTCATATGCGCAACACCTTCTTCAGCAGTGCCGCGTTCTCGCGGCCGGTCTCTTCCAGATAGACATCCTCCAGATGGGTGCCGCGGAGCACGGCGTTCTCGCTGCCCAGGGACTCGTAGAAGGCCTTGCCCTCGTCCCAATGCCGGAAGTAGCGGTACTCCCGGCCGTTCGGACCGTCGTACTCGACCGCGGTCCGGCCGAGGTGTTCGCAGAGCTCCCGCGGAGTGCCGGTATCGGCAATCTTTCCTTTGCTGATGACGCTGACCCGGTCACAGAGCGACTCGGCCTCGTCCATATAATGGGTGGTGAGAAAAATCGTTGTCCCGCGGCGGTTGAGCACGCGGATCAGCTCCCAGAGCATGTGCCGGGACTGGGTGTCCAGGCCGGCGGTTGGTTCGTCCAGAAACAGGACCTTGGGCTTGTGCAGCAGAGCACAGGCGATGGCCGCCTTCCGCTTCCAGCCGCCGGAAAGATTGTTCACCAGGCTGTCCAGATACGGTGTCAGTTCCACGGCGGCGCATATGTCGTCCGTCCGCTGTTTGATTTCACTGCGGGGGATCTTGTGCAGCATCGCGTGACAGTAGAGATTCTCCCGCACCGAGATGTCCTTGTCAAGCACAATATGCTGCTGGACCAGGCCGATCTCGGAACGGACAGCGGAAAGATTGCCGGTCAGCGGCCGGCCGTCCAAGACAATGTTGCCGGCGGTCGGCCGCCGGATGGTGGTGAGCACCTTGACGGTGGTGGTCTTGCCGGCCCCGTTCGGACCGAGAAACCCGAAAATCTCACCCCGATGGACCCTGAGATCAATGCCGTCGAC
>Ga0265294_10001248_pt1:0-32500 | contig 34580 bp, 37 predicted proteins | sample MunlanPumphouse3_FD_192504 | JGI IMG/M metagenome (GOLD analysis project Ga0265294, IMG submission 192504) | Groundwater microbial communities from a municipal landfill in Southern Ontario, Canada - Pumphouse #3 | ecosystem: Environmental > Aquatic > Deep subsurface > Groundwater...
CAGAAATGATTGCTTATGTCATTTAGGTTTTGCTTACGAAACAGCAGCTGTTCTTGGTAAAACAGTTACTTTGCCAGAAACTAAAACAACTCCATCAAAAGAAAACATAAAAGATGTCTTTGGGGTTGAGGTAGAGACTGATAATTGTACAATGTTTAAAACAAGGATTGTAAAAGATGTAGTCATTGGTGAATCTCCAGCCTTTATTAAAAATAGATTAACTTCAGCTGGTATGAGATCTATTAATAATGTTGTAGATATTAGTAATTATATAATGCTTGAATATGGTCAACCACTTCACTTTTATGATAAAGATAAAGTGGGAGATAAAATAGTTGTTCGTATGGCTACTGATGGAGAGAAAACGGTAACACTTGATGGTAAAGAAAGAAAGCTAATTGCTGATGATGTTCTTATAACTAATGGTAATGATACCTTAGGTATAGCAGGTGTTATGGGTGGAGCTAGTAGTGAAGTTGATTCTAATACTAAAAATATTTTAATTGAAAGTGCAATGTTTAATCCTTACAATATAAGATATACTTCAATTAGACTAGATTTAAGAAGTGAGGCCTCTCTTCGTTTTGAAAAAGGTTTAAATTATGAATATACTGAAGAAGCATTAGAAAGAGCTTGTTATTTGCTTGAGAAATATGCATCAGGGACAGTAATGGAAGGTCATGTTAGTTATGATGTAGTTGATAAAACACCGAAAACAGCATCTGTCTCTAGGGATAAGATTAATGCTGTTTTAGGAATGGTTTTAAAACATGAAGATATAATGGCTTCTTTTAAAAAGTTAGATTTTAAAGTAATAGAAGAAGATAACGTATATAATGTTGTAATACCAAACCGTAGGATGGATGTATCGATTAGAGAAGATTTAATTGAAGAAGTTGGAAGATTATATGGATATGATAAAATTGTTCAAAAGTTACCAATCGCTCCAATGAAACAAGGAGGTTATAATCCTAAAACCTCATTTTGTAAACAAATCTCAAATCGTATGAGATCGTTAGGATTAAATGAGGTTAGAACTTATTCGCTTATTAGTAAAGAAGAAAGTAATTTATTCAAATATAATAAAAATGAAGAGCTTCTTTTACAATTACCATTGAGTGTAGATAAGAGTGTATTTCGTCAATCTATAATTCCTTCATTATTAAAAGTAGTTGATTACAATTTAGCAAGAAATGCTAAGGATATAAACATTTATGAAATCAGTAATGTTTATTATAAAAAGAATGAGGATTATATTGAGGATACTAAATTAAGTTTTGCAATGTTTGGTAATTATATCAATAACAATTGGCAAAACAGAAACATTAAAATTGATTTTTATGTTGTCAAAGGTATTGTGGAAAACTTGTTAGATTATCTTGGTTTAAATGGACGTTATACTGTTCAAAAAGGTACTAATATACCTAATGAAATGCACCCTGGAATATCAGCTGAAGTAATCGTTGACAATGAATTTATTGGTTACTTTGGAACTGTTCATCCTAGTATCAATAAATTACCAATCTTTGTTGGAGAATTTAGTACTAATAGATTATTTTCTCATAATACGGGTGGCCTTAAGTATAAAGAAACTTCTAAATTTCCATCTATAACCAAGGATATTGCTTTTATTTTTAAAAAAGATGTTGAGGCGAAGGATATTATAAAAGTTATTAGAAAAAAAGGTGGAAAAATTCTGCAAGATGTAGATGTATTTGATGTTTATATTGGAGATAAAATTGATGATGATTCAAAATCAATCGCTTTATCACTAACGTTTATGGACACAAATAAAACATTAACCGATGATGAGGTTAATGCTTTACTAAACAATATTATTAGTGAAGTAGAAACTAAACTAAAAGGTGTTTTACGTAATAAATAATTATTTAAAATATGATTCGAGGGTATTTAAGATTTTGTTCTTGTTATCCTCATCACTAGTATTCCAAATAATTTCAAAAAAGAAACCTAAACCAGGGAGCGTTATATCGTCTCCCTTTTTTATAGCTTCTTCAACACTCTTTTTTATATCGCTTTTTGTTGAATTATTAAAATTTGTTTTAATGTATGATCTTATATCAATATTCATTTTATCACCCATAAATAGTTTGGTTTAAAAGCGGTTAAATATGTATAAATAGTTAAATAAATTATATGCAAATAAGTAAAAATGTGTTATCATACAAATAAGTAAAGGTAGGTGTTTCAAAATGGAAACAGGAACAATTATTTTAATCGTTGTAGGAGTTATTGTATTATTACTTATTTTGTATGTAATTGGAACATATAATGGATTAGTAAAATTTAGAAATATGGTAATTGATCAATGGGCTCAAATTGATGTTCAACTTAAAAGAAGGGCAGATTTAATCCCAAATTTAGTTGAAACAGTCAAAGGATATGCATCTCATGAACAAGATACATTAGATGACGTTGTAAAAGCTCGTAATAATTTTAAAGATGCTGCTACACCTGAAGCTGAAATGAAAGCATCAGGGGAATTAACTCAAGCTTTAGGTAGATTATTTGCTGTAGCTGAGGCTTATCCTGATTTGAAAGCTAATCAAAATTTCTTACAATTACAAGGTGATTTAAGTGGTATAGAAGAAAAGATTGCTTATGCTCGTCAATTTTATAATGATAGTGTTTTAACTTATAAAAACAAGTTAGAAACATTCCCAAGTAATATTGTAGCAGGGATGTTCAATTTTGAACAAAAGGCTTTCTTTGAAACTGATGAACAAGACAAAGTAGCGCCAACAGTATCATTTAAGAAATAAAACTTGACTTGTTCAAGTTTTTTTTGGAAAGAGGTTGCAATGAAAAAGATATTTTTGTTAATGACAATTTTGTTATTTGCTCCATTTAGTGTTGATGCCTTAGAACCAAATTATAAGGTAGATGGTTTGTATATAGATGCAACTATTCAAACGAATGGGGATATGCTGGTTAAAGAACAAATTGTTTTGACTGGCTCTTTTAATGGATATATTAGGGATTTATCATATAAAGGTGAATATTCTTTATATGATGCATCTAATCTTCAACTTGTTAAAGTATGTGACTTGTCCGTTAACCGTAAAGGATCATTTGATTCGTTAGATAACTCTTTACAGTGTTTTAAGGAACAGGAATTTGCTAACTTAGGTGATTCATTTGTTTATACGAATAAACAAAGTGCTGCTATTCAAACATTAACAATGTATAATTACAATCCTTCCGGTACAAAGATATTTTATATTGAGTATCTATTGAGTAATGTTATTGTTATTCATAATGATGTAGCTGAATTGTATTGGACATTTATCGGGAATAATTTTGATGATGATATAAAAGATGTCAAAATAACCGTTAATTTACAAAAGGAATCTAGTGATTTAAGGGTATGGGCTCATGGACCTTTAGAAGGAAATATTTCAAAAGAAAGTAATAAAACGATTACTGCTATTATAACTGATTTATATGCTAATAATTTAGTGGATATAAGAGCAACATTTGATAAAGATGTTGTACCGTATGGTAGTAAACTATCTTTTGAGGATGGGCTTCAATCTATATTAGTTGAAGAAGAATTAAGAGCAGAAGAAGCTAACAAGGAAAGAGAAAAAGCAAGAATCATTTATTATGGAATATTGGGTTTGAGTGGCTTTTGGATTGTTGGAGCCATAATTTTAGCGATCTATGCCTATAGAAAATATGATAAAGAACATGTATCTGATTTTAAATTAGAATATCACCGTGAATTTCCTGCTGAATATGGTCCTGAGGTTGTTGAATACTTGATGAAGAGGAAAGTTACGACAGTATCTTTATCTGCGATGATTTTAGATATTATTAGAAAAAAAGGCTTTGAGGTAAGAGAACAACCCTCAACTAAAATGAAAAAACAGTATGTTTTAATAAAAAAAGACTTGGCTCGGAATCAACTTACAGCGGATGAGGCTTTTATAGTTGACTGGTTTATAAATGATTTAGGTAACGGTAAGGAAGTAGCTTTAGAAGATATTAAGAAGGTTTCTAAAACAGAGGCCAGTGCTAAAACATTTATGGAGAAATATGATAAATGGTTAACACTTGCTGAAATGAATGGTGTACGTGAAGAGTTCTATGAGGAGTCTTTAGGTTTTAAAATAAAAAGTGGTTTATATTGTGTGTTAGGTTTTGGTATATTTATTATAGCGATGTATTTAATGATTGTTCATCCTCTAACAATTATGACTTTGATTATCGCAATAGTGCTTTTAATTTATACAATCTTATTTGTTAAAAGGACGGTTAAGGGTAATGATCATTTTGTTAAATGGAAAGCTTTCAAAAAGTTCTTATTAGATTTTGGAAGATTTGAAGAGAAACAATTACCTGAAATAGTTTTATGGGAAAAGTATTTAGTTTATGCGACTGTTTTTGGAATTGCCAAAAAAGTATATAAAGCTATGGAAATAAAGATTAAAGATATGAATATTAACAATGATATGTCGTTATATCCTATTTTATTTTCTGATCATTATTTTTCATCAAGTTTAATGAGTACTGTTAATACTGCAAGAACAGCTTCTGTTTCTAAAATTGCCGAAAGTAATATGTCGTCTGGCTCTGGTGGTGGAGGTGGCTTTTCTGGCGGTGGCGGCTTTGGTGGCGGAGGCGGCGGAGGGGGCGGAAGAGGCTTCTAACTAAATAGTGTGTTATCACGCTATTTTTTAATTGTGGCAGTATTTTCCTCCTCTGACTTTCGCCTGCAATAGGGTTTATAAAAGAAGCAAAAAATGGTATAATGTTTATAGTGTGGAGGTGTCCAAATTGGAAAAAAAGTTTTTGTATGGAATTATAGTTATTCTTGTTATACTTGTAATAGTTTTTGGATTTAAATTAAAGAACGGTGATCATTTGTTTGTGGGACTAGAACCTAAAGCCCATTACAAACAGTATAGAATATATGACATAATTGAGCAAAAGGGGCTTGCTTGTGCAGAAGCAATTGAAATATTGGCAAGTGATGAAACATATGAATATTATTTTAATTGTTTAAAAAGTGATAGAATTTATTTTGTAAGTGATGAGGAAGTTATTAAAGTTCATGAGGCCTATGATAGAAAGATTATAACTAAAGAAGAATTATATGATTTGGGTATCATAGATAGGTTGGTGAAAACTGATGCAAAATAGGGCTATATTAATTGATGGAAATAATTTATTGTTTAGAAGTTATTATGCAACGGCTTATTCTGGAAATATGATGAAGAATTCTAAAGGTTTTCCAACTAATGCACTTTTCGGTTTTGTTAATATGATAAATAAAATTATTAATGAAGAAAAACCAAATTATATAATGGTTGCGCTTGATAAAGGAAAAACATTTAGACATGAAAGTTATGAAAATTATAAAGCGGGACGTATTGAAATGCCAGATGAGCTTAGGGCTCAATTTGGTGTTGCAAAAACAATACTTGATAATATGGGAATTAAATATTATGAGGCAGAAGGCTATGAAGCTGATGATATTATTGGAACATTTAGTAAAATGATTTCAAATACTAAGGAGTTTAGAGGTCTTATTGTTAGTAGTGATAAGGACTTATTGCAACTTATTGACGATAGAATAGAAGTTAAACTTTTAAAGACACAAGATTCTATTAGGATGAATAGAGATACTTTTATAGAAACTTATGGCGTTGAACCTATCAGGATGATTGACTTAAAAGGGCTTCAAGGTGATCCTTCTGATAATATTCCTGGAGTAAAGGGAATTGGTGAGAAAACAGCTTTAAAGCTTATACAAGAGTTTGATAGTGTCGAAGGAATATATGTAAACATTGATAAGGTTAGTGGAAAAGTAAAAGAAAAATTGATGGCAGATAAAGATAGTGCTTTTATGAGTAAACAGTTAGCGACTATATATAAGGAAGTTCCACTTGAGGCTGATTTGAATGATATAAAATATAAAGAACCAAATATTAATGAACTAATTAATACATATGAAGAATTAGAATTCTATTCTTTGCTTAAGGGTTTAAAGGCAAAATCAACAATCGATATTAAGGATGTTAAAATAATCAAAGATGTTGAAGATGTTAAGATTGACGGAAACATTGGTGTTTATCTAGAAGTCTTAGGAACTAATTATCATAAGGGACAAGTTTTAGGTATGGGTGTTTATAATGAGAGTGATGCTTTTTATGTTCCTTTTGAAGTGTTAAAGAAAAAACCTTCTTTTCTAACTAAAAATAAGAAGTATACTTACGACTTAAAGAAAATGACGATTGCTTTAAAGTATCAAGATATTGAAATGGATAATATTGATTTTGATGCAATGCTTGCTGCATACTTATTAAATTATAATGTTAAAGACGATATTGCATATTTAGGTAATCAGTTAGGTTATGATATTCCTTTTTATGAAGTTATAGGTAAAGCTAAAAAGGTAGACGAGAATGTTGTAGCTGATATGTGTGTTAGAAAAGCTAAATTTATATTTGAAACTAAAGAACGTTTTATGGAGGAATTAAAACAAGATGATTGTATGCCTTTATATAATGATATAGAACTTCCTTTAGCTTTTGTTTTAGCTGATATGGAATATACAGGGGTAGCAGTTAATAAAAAGACATTAATAGATATGGGGGAAGAAATAAATATCAAATTAGAATTTTTAGAGAGAGATATTTATAACTTGGCAGGTTTTAGTTTTAACATTTCATCTCCTAAGCAATTAGGACAGGTTTTATTTACTAAACTTGCTATTCCTTATCCGGGAAATGCTAAAAAAAATGTATCAACTAGTAAAGATATATTGGAAAAGATAAAAAATGAGCATCCAATTATTAATAAAATTTTAGAACACCGTATGTTATCTAAAATAAGGAGTACATATGTAACAGGACTTATGGAATGTATCATGTCCGATAACAAGATTCATACAATTTATAATCAAACTTTAACAAGAACAGGTAGATTATCTTCATCTGAACCTAATTTACAGAATATACCTATAAGGTATGATTATGGTCGTTTGATTCGTAAAGCCTTCTTACCTAGTAAGAGTCATGAAATTATGTCGGCGGATTATTCTCAAATTGAGCTCCGTATTTTTGCTCATTTATCAGGAAATAAGAATTTAATAGATGCCTTTAGACAAGGCATGGATATTCACACAAAGACAGCGATGGATATCTTCAAAGTTAGTGAAAGTGAAGTAAATAGTGAAATGCGAAGAAAAGCTAAAGCTGTTAACTTTGGTATTTTATATGGCATAAGTAGTTTTGGTTTATCAGAGGGTTTAGATATAGATATGAAAGAAGCTAAAATGTTTATTGAAAAGTATTTTGATACATATCCAGGTATTAAATTGTATATGGATAGTATGATAAAAGATGCTTATGCAACTGGTTATGTTAAAACGGTCATGAATCGTAAGAGAGTTATTGATGAATTAAATAATAAAAATTATATGATTAGACAACAAGGTGAGAGAATGGCTTTGAACACACCTGTTCAAGGTAGTAGTGCTGATATTATTAAAAAAGCAATGATTGATATATATAGAGAATTTAAAAAACTTGGTTTAAAGAGTAAAATGATTATGCAAGTGCATGATGAACTTATATTGAATGTTGCAAATGATGAAAAAGACAGAGTTTTTAAAATTGTTACAGACTTAATGGAAAATTGTTATGAACTAGATGTACCACTAAAAGTTGAAACCAATTTCGGAAAGAACTGGTATCAAGCTAAGTAGAGAATTTCGTTTATTAATAGAAAATGTTGTCTAGAATTGTCAAACAAACAGCGCTTCCCTTACAATCACTTGATTTTTTGTATATGTTAATAGTAGGGAGTGTGATAAAACGTGATTTATCCTTCAATTGATAAGTTGTTAAGTATTGTGGATTCAAAATATACACTGGTTACTGTAGCGGCTGCTAGATCTAGACAAATAGCCGAAACAGGTTATGTTCAAATAAATGAAAAAACAAGCTCTTCAAAAACGACTTTAAGTAAAGCTTTAGAAGAAATAGCCGAAAACTTAATACATATAAAATAGTGTTAAGTTTTTTCTTTTGTAATGATATAATCTAGATAGAGGTGATATCGTGAAAGTTTTAAAAATAAAAAAAATGTCAAAAGGAAAGTACAAAGTGACATTTGATAATAATAGCAATTTAGTTTTATACGAAGAGGTTATAATAAATAATCTTATTTTAGCTGGTAAAAATGTAGATTCTAAGTTGTTAGAAAAAATTAATTCAGATAATTATAAAGCAACACCTTATCATTTAGCTCTAGATTATATAAATGTAAGAATGAGAAGCAGAGAGGAAATTAGAAAACATTTAGCGAACAAGAAATTTGATGAATCACTTATCGACGAAGTAATAGTAAAATTAGAAAGAGAAGGTTATATTAATGATTTAGCTTTTGCTAAAGCATATGTTAATGATAGATTGAACTTAAGTAACGATGGAGTAGGTAAAATAGAAACAGCTCTCAATAGTTTTAAAATCAATGATAATATTATTAAAGAAGTATTAGTAAATGTTGATGAACATCTAATAAGTGATAAACTTGATAAGTTAATTACTAAACAAAAGAAATTAAAAAGTAAATATACAGGTAATATGTTAAAAAATAAGATATTAAATTATTTGATTAATTTAGGATATGACAGAAATATGGTTTTAGAGAAACTTAATAATCATAATTTTAGAAGTAATACTAATATTGAAAAAGAGTATCAAAAATTATATAAGAAATACTCCAAGAAATATAGTGGTTATAAACTTGATATGACTATTAAACAACATTTGTATCAAAAAGGTTATGATACTTCTGATTTAAATAATATTGAAAAATAAAGGAACTATTAATAGTTCCTTTATTTTAATTCTCTGTTAAAAGTTCTTTCATATAAGAATCATATTGTTTCTTTAATTCTGAATCTTGAATGTTAAGTTTGTATTTCTTTCTAAGTTCATTTAACGCTTGGAAAGGAAGAATACTATTTTCTTCAGCTAATTTATCATCTGTTATATCTTTAATAATTTCTTCTTTAGAGTCTTCTAAGCTTTTTTTATCTCTAACATCTGTTTTTAAAATAATGTGATAACCAAAAGTTGTTTTAACAGGATCAGGCGTATATTTACCTTTAGCAAGAGCAAAAGCTGCTTCTTCAAATTCGCTTACCATATCACCTTTATTAAACCAACCTAAATCTCCGCCTTTTTCTGCACTACCATCAGCTGAATTTGCTTTTGCTAACTCTGCAAAATCTTCACCTGCATTTAGTTTAGCAATTATATCCTTAGCTTTTGTAAGAGCTTTCTCTTCGGCAATAGTTATATCTGTGTCAGCCATGTTTTCAGTTACCTTAGGTTTAATTAAAATATGACTTGCCTTAATATCTCCAACTGTTTCTTCTTCGTAATAAGTATTAATTTCTTCATCACTAATAGTTGTTTTAACATAATCCTTAGTAGCTAAATTTCTCTTATAGTTTAATAATAGAAATTCATTTAATTCTTCTTCGCTGTTTAAATCAAGTTGACTTTTAATATAAGAACCAAAATTTTCACCTAATTGTTCTTTATAGTAACCAATTTCATTATTAACAGCTGTAGTCATAGTATCATCAGTCTTATAAACCTTATTTAATATTGTTTGGTCTACTATATCAATTAAAACATCTCTAGCATATTTATCCTTAACTGCAGTATATAATTCATCAGCAGTTATATTCTTTTCATCAATAACAGCAACTACTTCTTCACCATTTTCTAACTGTGCAACTTTACCACATCCTGTAACTAAAGTTGTTATTAAGCATAAACTAATTATCAGTGTTTTTTTCATATTTATTTATATCCTCCTCTTTTAATAACACATCAATCATAACAAATATTGCTTTAAAATACAAGAATTTAGTTATAAGTAATCACACTTATCACGACTTTACCATACAATATTGTGAAAAGATAAAAAGGAGGATTGAATTTATGGGAAGTTCATATGTTACTGGATCTGCTATCGTATTAGTATTATTTATTCTCTTAGTAATTGTCATAGGTGCATGGATCTAATTAATTAATTAGTAAGGAGGTGTAATAAATGACTTGTAGTAATCCTTGTGGTAACCCTTGTGGAAATACCGGATATATTATTATTTTAGTTTTATATATTCTTTTAGCAATAATCTTAGGATCTGTTATTTGCTAATAAAAAAGAGGCGCACCTCTTTTTTATTTTATTTGACAAATTTTCCTTATGCATATAGAATAACTCTTACTTGGGGTGATTAGGTGAAAGCAGTAATTAAACTACATGAAACAGTCTTTGAAGCAATTATAAATCACACATTTATTAATAGTGAACTTGAATGTGGTGGATATTTATACGGTTGCACTAAAAAAACACAGGATGGTATAGAAGTAATTGTAACGGATGTATATTATGAAAAGTTGTTTGGAACTGATAGTAGTTTTACTTTTGGACTTTCATATTTCCTACGTGCAAAAAATTATTTATATGAGCAACGTAATTTAGGCAGAAATATAATGCTAATTGGTTGCTATCATTCTCATGGTATTTATCCAGCTGTTTTTTCTGAAGAAGATCGCAATCTACAAAAGAGTTGGACAGGAAACCAAGCAACTATTATTTATAGTCCTAAATACAATGAAATGGTCGGGGATGTTATTACCAATTATGGTGAAGTAATTGAAGCCCGTATAACGACCTTTAATATGGATGCTTATAATTTAAATGATATTTTGAATATAGCAACACTTAATAATACATATGTACCTAGAAATTTAATGTATAATGATCAAGATCGTGCTATGACTTTAAAGTATAAACCAAAAAAGAGATAAAAATCTCTTTTTTATACTAATTTTCCGTAAATCTCTTTAATATCAAGTAGTTCATACCTTTGTTTATAAGTTGGAATAAGATGAACATGATAATGTTTTACTTCTTGAGCTATACCGTTGTTTTGACAAATTTTCAAACCATCAATCCCTAATTTGTCCTGTAATAATTTATACATTTTTGGTGTGATGTCTTTATAAATATAAGTTAGCACATCTTTCTCAATATCCATTATATCTAAAAAATGTTCTTTAGATATAATAAGCATATGGCCATTAGAGTGGGGATTTGCATCTAAAAACACTTTAACCATATCATCTTCATATATCGTATATGAAGGAATATCTCCATTTATAATCTTGCAAAAAATGCAGTCCATAATATCATCTCCTTATTATACTATATCATATTTATCTGGTTCTTTTGCATTGATAAAACCAAAAAGATTGACATATTGTATCTTTTTAGTATAATACACGTAAAAAATATTTCTTGATATATATATTTTTATAGAAAGTTAAGGAGGGGTATAAATGTATAAAATAATTGATGCTCATGTACATTTTGGTACTGGGAAATATTCTCCTTTTTTGTCTGAACAGGCAAAAGAATCTGTTTTTAGAATGAAAAACGAAGCAGAACAATTTATTAAGATAATGGATGATAATAATGTTGATAAATCTATCGCTTTTGCTGTGCCACATATGAGAATAGACGTTGATAATTCGAATAACTATATATATGAAGAGTATCTTAAATACCCAGATCGCATTATACCTTTTTGTAGATTAAATAAAAATTTGGAAGAAAATCTAAATAAAGGCTTTAAAGGTGCAAAATTACATTTGTTATATGAGCAATTAAATATTTCAGATCTTAAAAAATATTTTCAAATACTAGAAGCTTATAATTGTTCACTAATTTTACATGCATTATTTAAAAACAAACCAGAACAAGTAAAACAAATACTAGAATATGCTCCTAAAATAAAACTAATTTTAGCACATATGGGTAGAAATGAATTGTATACAATGAATGGCATCTTAGAAGTGGTGTCTAAATTAAGTTCTTTTAATAATGTATACTTTGAGACTTCTACTATTGGTGAAAAAACGGCGGTAGAGAAAGCAATCGCTATTGTTGGTGAAGATCGAATTATATATGGAAGTGATTATCCTTATGGAAAAATATATTATGAGGATCAAAAACAGGATTATTCATACAATAGAGATTTAGCTATAGTAGGGGATGCAGAAATATCGGAACAAGCAAAAGTAAAAATCTTTCGTCAGAATATACAAAGATTATTGTAGATATATAATAGTTGTCAAAATATAATTAAATAATCTGGTTAGTTCAAATAACTGACTTTTTTTTATCTTGTAACTTTAGTCAATAGATGATAAAATTAAAACACGAAAGAGGGCGTTTGAATGTTATTAAAAATAGATGATTTAAGTGTAATGATAGATGATAAACAAATATTAAATAATTATAACCTCGAAATTAAACCGGGAGAAATTCATGTTATAATGGGTCCTAATGGTAGTGGTAAATCTACATTATCGAAAACAATTATGGGGGATCAACATTATAAAGTTACTAATGGTTCAATTCTTTTTGATGGTCAAGATATTAAGGATATAAAAACAGACGAGAGAGCCCGATTGGGTATTTTTCTTGCAATGCAATCTCCAATGGAAATAGAAGGTGTCTCAAATTCAGATTTTTTAAGAACCGCTCTAAGTATAAAAAATGAAGGTAAATTAAATCTTTATCAGTTTGCTAAAAAAACGGAAGCTATAACGAATGATTTAAAAATGGATAAAAATATGATTCATCGTTCAGTTAATGTTGGTTTTTCAGGTGGTGAACGTAAGAAAAACGAAATCCTCCAAATGAAATTATTAGAACCAAAACTAATTATTTTAGACGAAATAGATTCGGGACTCGATATTGATAGCTTAAGAATTGTTGCTGAAAATATTAATGATTATAGAAATGATTATCCTGATACAGCGGTTATTATTATCACCCATCACCAAAAAATACTTGATTATATTAAACCTTTATATGTTCATATAATGACTGGAGGTAAGATTGTTAAAACAGGTGATTATAAGCTTGCTTTAGAACTTGAGAAGCACGGTTTTGATTTTACTTTTAACACAACAAACGATTTAGTTGGTGAAGATGCTATAAAGGAAAATGAAAATGATGAATAAAATAGAAGTACTAGCAAAAAATAAAATACAAAACGATGTGGCAGGAACAACTGTAACTATTAAGGGAGATACTCTAAATATAAATGTTACTAATAAATGTTCTGAGTCTATAATGATAATTAATAATATCTATCAAAAAGTATTAATTATGGTTGATGATAACGTTTCTGTTTCTCTTTTAGAGATAAAAGATGATAAAATAAGTCGGGATTCAAAATATAAATATATAATAAGTAATAATAGTAAAGTTATTATTAATAAGTTTTATTATATGAATGAGTATAATGAAGATGTCTCAATTAATTTAGATGGCTTTGCTGCAGAAGTTCTATTTAATTTAAGTGTCATGAGTTCTTCAACTCAAAAATATAACATTAATATTAATCATAATAATAAGAATACTATTAGTAATATTTATAATCATGGTGTAACATTTGACTCTGGTTCTATAGAGCTACTTGTTAATGGTTTTGTTAAACGTGGTATGTGTGATAGTGTTTTAAATCAGGATAATAAAATAATGACGATGGGTAATGGTACTAGTATTATAAAACCAAATCTTTTTATTGATGAATATATGGTTGAAGCAAGACATGGAGCGTCTATTGGACGTTTTAGTGAAGATGAAATATTTTATTTACAAACAAGAGGAATACCACCAAAGGAAGGATATTATCTTCTTATGAAAGGTTTCTTGTTAGAAACATTTACTTTGGATGAGGATGTTAAACATAAACTTGAGAAGATAATTGAAAAAATAGGGAGGTAATAATTATGAATAGAGAAGATTTTCCAATGCTAGATAATGAAATATATTATTTTGATAACGGTGCGACTACTTTAAAACCAAGGTCAGTTATTGATGCGATAAAGGATTATTATGAACACTATGGCGCTAATGCTCATAGAGGTGATTATGATTTTAGTTTAAAAGTTGACAAAATGTATGAGGTTGTTAGAGAAAAGGTTAAAAATTTTATTAATGCTGATGATTCGGCTGAAATTATTTTTACTAGTGGTGCAACCGCTTCCCTTAATATGATCATCGATGGTTTCTTTAAATATCATTTAAAAAGCGGGGATGAGGTATTAATAACTAAAGCTGAGCACGCATCTCTTACTTTACCTTGGTTTGTTTTAGCAGAAAAGATTGGTATTGTTATTAAATATATCGACTTGGATGACAAACTTGAGGTAACCCTTGATAATGTTAAAAAAGCTATGACAAATAAAACTAAAGTTATAGCCTTAGCACACATTCCTAATGTTGTAGGAGATATAAGACCGATTAAGGAAATAAGTTCTTATGCTCATGAACAAGGTGTTTATGTTGTTGTAGATGGTGCTCAAAGTGTTCCCCATACAAAGACTGATGTTAGGGAGTTAAATATTGATTTTTTAGCTTTCTCGGGTCACAAAATGTTGGGACCTACAGGGATCGGAGTTTTATATGGTAAATATGATTTGCTTAATGAATTGAAACCACTTTTTGTAGGTGGTGGAATGAACTCATCTTTTACCAGTTTAAATGAATATGAATTAAAGTCTTTACCTTGGCGTTTAGAAGCTGGTACACCAAATATTGCAGGTGTAATTGGTTTAGGAGCCGCTATTGATTATATTAATTCGATTGGTATTGATAAGATAACTCTTCATGATCAAAAATTAAAGAAATATGCCATAGATAAGTTACGTAAATTAAACAACATAGAACTATATAACCCAGATACTAAAGGAGGTATTGTTGCCTTCAATGTAAAAGGAGTTTTTAGCCAAGATACAGCTGTTTATTTAAATAAATATAAGATATGTGTTAGAGCGGGTAATCATTGTGCAAAATTATTAAAAGATAATTTAGGTATTAACAATACTTGCCGCCTTAGTTTTTATTTATATAATGCAAAAGAGGAAATTGATTATTTAGTTAATGTTTTAAATAACGATAAAATATTAGAAGAGTCATTGTAGGTGATAGGATGGAAAACAATTTAAGAAGAGCAATCATATTGGAAAACTATTCTAATCCTTTTAATAAAGGATTAGTTTCTGATGATAGTTATAAACGTGTTAACATGAATAATGAATCATGTATTGATAATATTGATTTGATGATTAAAATTGATAGTAATATTATTGCTGATATTAGATTTGATGGCGAAGCTTGCGCTATATCAACCTCAGCTACCTCAATAATTATTAAAACACTACTTAATAAAAGTGTTGATGAAGCTCTTCATATAATTGGAGAGTATGAAGCTATGATTAATGAAGAAAAATATAATGCTGATGATTTAGGTGAAGCTATAGTATATAATGAAATATATAAACAACCTAATCGTAAAAAATGTGCCTTATTACCAGTTAATGGAATAAAGAAAATCTTAGTAGAGCATAAAGGAATCAAATAGATTCTTTTTTTGTGGACTTTTTCATTACTTTGCATATTCTATAATGGGGTGTTTATATGACCGATAGTTATTCAAATCAACTTGTTGCATATTTAAATCAGCTTTTAAGTAATACGGCTGTATTAACAAATAATATGTATATTTATCATTGGAATATTGTGGGACCTTTATTCTTTCCACTTCATAGTAAGTTTCAAGAATACTATGAGAAGGGAACTTCTGAATACGACATTATCGCAGAACGTATTAGACAATTAGGTGGTTATCCAGCAACACTAAGTAAATATAATTCGTTATCAGGAATAAAGGAAGCAGTAAGCAAGGAATATAACAGTAATGAAGCTTTAGTTAATACAATAAATGATTTTAAATATATGCATAGATTTGCCTCTGATGTTTCAGCTTATGCTTCATCAATAGGGGATAGTGTAACAAGTGGAATAGTAGGAGATAATGTAGCTTACTTAGAAAAGCAAATATGGATGTTAGAAGCTAATGTAAAATAGCTTCTTTTTTCTTGACAAAATTTAAGACTAATATATAATGATAAGTGTACTAATACAAATAATACAGCCGTATTGTAGAATAGGAGGAATTTATGATAGAAATTACAAATGTTACTAAACGATTTGATAAAACTGCTGTTTTAGAACATTTAAACTGCAAAATTGAAAAAGGTAGTATTTATGGTTTGGTAGGAGCTAATGGAGCAGGTAAATCAACTTTGCTAAGACTTATCATGGGAATATACAAACAAGATGAAGGTACTATTTTAGTAGATGGTGTGGAATCTTTTGATAATCCATTAATCAAACAAAAGATGGCTTTTGTACCTGACGATTTATTCTTTTATTCGGGATATTCACTATATGAGATGGCTGTCTTTTATCAGAGTATCTATGATAATTTTGATATGGATTACTTCAAAGAGCTTTGTGATTTATTTAGACTTGATATAAATCGCAAGGTTAGCACTTTTTCAAAAGGAATGAAAAGGCAGGGGGCTTTAATAGTTGCTATAGCAACTAAGGCATCATACCTTTTCTTTGATGAAACTTTTGACGGTTTAGATCCTGTTATTAGAAATCTTGTTAAGAAAATAATATGCGAGAGTGTTGCTAAAGACAATACAACAATAATTTTAACATCACATAATTTAAGGGAATTAGAGGATACTTGTGATCATTTAGGACTTCTTTATAAGGGTGGAATTTTGTTTGAAAGAGATGTAGATACTTTAAAGACAGAAATGTTTAAGGTTCAAATATCACTAAGTGGTGATTTTGATGAAGCAGAATTTAAGAATTTAGAAATTATGAGTTTTAAGAAGAAAGGTTCAGTTACGACTCTTATTCTTAAAGGCAATAAAGAAAAAATAAAAGTTTATTTAGAAAAGAAAAATCCTATAATATTAGACTTTATTCCCCTTACATTAGAAGAAATATTTATATATGAAATGGAGGTGTTAGGTTATGAATTCGAAAGTGTCATTCTTTAATATAAAGTATTTATTAGAAAATTTTAAAAAATCTAGAGGTGTAATTTATCTGTTCTTGCTTATTATTCCAATATTTACTTATCTATTTATGCTTATGTTAAATAATTCACTAGGTGGAGATATATATTTTGCAAATCTTTCTGACTTGTCTATCCCGGCTATAATAGGGATGTATATAATTCCGTTTACAATGTCCGTTACATTGTTTAATTTTCTATTTAGAAAGGACAGTGTAGATTTTATTACTGCTCTTCCTTTAAAAAGAAGCACTATTTTTATAACAAATATTATTGGTGGAATATTAATATTTTTGGCAATATTTTTGATAACTTCATTATTAATGCTGTTATCAAGTACCTTTTTTCCTAGCTTAGTTATACCTAAGATGATGTATTTTCATTTCTTTATAACCTTTTTTATAGCCTATACTTATACTTTCATAGCATCTTCCTTAGCATTAGTCTTAACAGGTAGTAGAATAGCTCATGTTGCTTTAACATTAATTATTTTATTTATTCCTGGTTATATAGGAGATTTCTATAATAGTGGTGTATATCATGGTACAATTAATGAATATGACCATATTGTATGTGATAGATATGATGAAGAATGTGATGATTCTAAAATATATAATGATTTTGTTGTAGAAAAATCCTATATGTTTGAAAATGGTCAAACACTACCATATAAGTATATTAATGTTATTCCAAGAGACATTTTTGGAATGTATAGCAATGAAGTAACATATCAAAATGAGCTAGCTAGTGTTTATAATACGTCTTCAAATTTAAGGATGATTATATTATCAATTATTTATTTTGTCTTAGGTTTATATGCCTTCGTTAATCGCAAGATGGAAGTGGCCGAATCAACTTTTAAAAGCGAAAATATACACCAACTAGTAAAGTGTATAACATTATTTCCTCTTGCTTTAGCAACTATATCAATCTTTTGTTTGGGAGGTTCAGTTACTGGACTTATCATTATGATTGCTGTTACTGTTACTATTTATATTATCTATGATTTAATCATGAGGCGCAATAGCGGTAACTTTATGAAGTCTTTGATATATTTTCTAGGTCTTGTTTTAGTAACAATGCTTATTTATTTAACAATAGATAAAATTACTAATTTAGAATCCTCAAAAATTATTGAGAGAGAAGATATAGCAAGTGTTGGTATTGCTCCTAGTATGTATTTTGATTATAATCTGAAAAATAATTTAGATATTTTGAAGTATAAGCTAGAAGATTCGAAAATTATCGATTTAATTTATGATAATAATCAAAGAGCAATAGCAACTAAAGACTTAAGTACTAAGTTTGCTGTAAGATTCAACCTAAAAAATGGTGCAACATATTACTTTAATGTTGCAGTTACAAAGATTGATTATGACGAATTGATAAAATTATTAGATAAAGATCAAGATTATGTTAAAGCATTCAAGAGCATTCCATATGATAAGGTTTACGGTGTAAAACTAGGTAATAGTTATTTAGATGACGTTAAAACTAAAAAGGTAGTTAATTTAATAAAAGAAGGATATCAAAATAAGACAGTTAGTGATATTGTAGATACTAGTTATATTGACTATGAAGCTGGTTATTCTTATACTTATAGCTTAATAAATACTTTATATTCATATGATGGTGGTGTAAAAACCTATAATGTTAGTACTATGATTAATCCTAAATTAATTAACTACGTTATGCAAACTAAGAATACTTTATATATAGAGAATGTTAAAAATAAAAATGTTAATATTAATCAATTAAGTATATCTATTGATTTTAGTAAATTTGAAGAAATCAATGACTATGAGGAGTTTTATCATAAATTTATGAGCAACCCTAAAAACATGGAATTAGTGTATCGCTATATAAATGATAATGTAAAAGGTGATTTAGATTTTTCATCGTATAGTGAAGAAGAAATAATATATGTAAGCGTATGGGTTTATGACGAGTATTATGTATTTTTACCAAAGGATGATGCTTATGATGAAATGTTACAACAAATAAAAGAAAATGTTCTTCAAGATTCTAATTCTAAAATAGAGTTCGGGGAAGGCATATAATATGTTTAGTATTGATGTACAATGCAGAGTACCTATTTATGAGCAAATTATAAATCAGATAGAACGTTTTATTGCAACTGGTATTCTAAAATCTAATGAACAGTTACCTTCGGTCAGACAAATGGCCTTTGATTTAGGAATTAATCCTAATACCATACAAAGAGCTTATACTGAACTTGAACGAAAAGGGGTTATTGTTTCTATTGTTGGAAAGGGAAGTTTTGTAACGGATAATATACAGTCGATTATCGATAAAAAAAGAAATGAAGTTGTAATCCGTATTAAAGATGATATTAATATTTTAAAGAATTTAGGATTGAGTAATAAAGAAATTCACGCAAAAATTTTTAAGGACTAAGTGAGAACTTGGTCTTTTCTTTTTTATATAGTATAATTATGAAGTGATTTTATGAATAATATAATTTGTAGATATGTTTAGACTTAATTTTGTAGATAAAGATATAATGAATGTAGTAAAATAGTAAAAGAGGTTTGAGGTGATAAAGATGGAGACAACTAAACAAATGCCTAAAGGTTTGACAGAGGATATTGTAAGAGAAATATCTTTATTAAAGAATGAACCTAAATGGATGACAGATTATAGGATAACTTCATTTAAGAGCTTTATTAGCAAACCGCTTCCTTCTTTTGGACCTGAATTAAATATTAATTTAGATAACATAACTTATTTTAAACGTATTAATGATTCTGTACATCATGATTGGGATGAGGTTGATCAAGGTATTAGGGAAACTTTTGAGCACATTGGATTACAAGAGGCTGAAGATAAATATTTAGGTGGCATTGGGGTTCAATATGAAAGTGAAGCGATATACCATAATATGCTTTCATATTTACAAGAGAAAAATGTTGTCTTTTTAGATACAGATAGTGCTTTAAAGCAATATCCTGAATTATTTAAAAAATATTTTAATAAGATTGTTGATTATGATGAAAATAAATTTACAGCCTTAAATGGTGCTGTCTGGAGTGGAGGAGCTTTTATATATATCCCTAAAGGGGTTAAATTAGATCGCCCTTTACAAAGTTATTTTTGGATTAATAACAAACAAATGGGTCAGTTTGAAAGAACTATTATTATAGTTGATGAAGATGCATCTTTAGAATATATTGAAGGTTGTACAGCTCCTTCTTATACAGATGATTCTCTTCATGCTGCTGTAGTTGAGATATATGTATTAAAGAATGCTAAGTGTCGTTATACAACAATTCAGAATTGGGCACCAAATATTTATAACTTAGTGACAAAAAGGGCTATCGTTGAAGAAGGTGGCCATATGGAATGGATTGATGGCAACATTGGCTCTAAGGTTACAATGAAATATCCTGCCTGTATTTTAAATGGTCCTTATGCTAAGGGTACTTGTATAACTATTGCAGTAGGTGATGAAAATCAAATCCAAGATACTGGTGCCAAAATGATTCATTTAGCACCTCATACCAAGAGTAATATAGTATCTAAATCAATCGCTAGAAATGGTGGAAATGCAACTTATCGAGGTACAGTCAATATTAGCAAGAAGGCAACGAATAGTATAAGTACTATTAAATGTGATACTTTTGTTCTTGATGAGAAGTCTAAGAGTGATACAATTCCTAAAAATATAGTTGGTAATGATAGCTCAATTTTAGAACATGAAGCGACTGTCTCTAAATTAAGTGAAGAAAAATTATTTTATCTTATGAGTAGAGGTATTGACGTTGAAAAAGCTACAGAATTACTTATTATGGGTTTTATTGAAGCTTTTCGTGATGAGTTACCAATGGAATATGCTGTGGAATTAAATAATTTATTAAAAAATAAACAATTCTGTGTATAGCTATTATCAGTTTTTCTAAGTTACTCTTATAGCAAGCAATAATTGACTATTTATAAAACAAGATAAGTTCTTTTCTTTGTTTGTCTTACTATTGTAATATATGTAAGATATCTATGGAGAGGAGGATAGACGATGTTAAATCAATTTGTTATTGTAGGAAGATTAGTACGTAATCCAGAATTGCATGAAACTGAAAATGGTAAGAAAGTAACAACTATAACAGTTGCAGTTCCTAGAAGTTATAAGAATGCTAATGGTGAATATGAAACTGATTTTATTAATTGTGTGCTTTGGGCAGGGGTAGCTCAAAATACAACTGAATATTGTAAAAAAGGTGATTTGTTAGGAGTTAAGGGACGAATCCAAACACGTGTTGTAGAAGATAAGGATGAAAAAAACAACTACCTTACTGAAATGGTAGCTGAAAAGATAACTTTTTTATCATCCAAAAGAAAAGATGAAGAGGAGTAATCCTCTTTTATGATATAATTATACAGGAGGGATAATAGTGTCTTATGATGAATATAATGATATGTATCTTAAGTGTCAAAGCACAGCCCCTTATAAAATGTATACTTATGATGTAATTAATTCAAAAGTTATGAATGATAAAAATTTATGTAACAATCTATTTAAATTGATTAATTTAGTTATTTATAAAATTATGTTAATTGAGGAGCGCACAAATAAAAAAATATTATATTATAATAATGATCTAGTCTTTGATATAAACAAGATAGACAAGAGTGAATGTTTTGATTTGAACAACTTAGAGCCAATATTGTTAGGAGATGCTATTGCCTTTACTGTTTATAGGGATACGATTAGTGATGAATTGGTTGATAATATCTTTGAACAAAGTAAAAATGAATTAAATATTATATATGAATTTCATAAAGCTAGTGGTTATTATGAAACAAATAATTGGATAGAGGGACATGATAAATATTATAGAGGATATTGTTTTCAGTATTTAACAAATAAGCATAAGAGACATAAATAAAAAACAAGAATCTTAATCCTTGTTTTTAAACTCATCATAAAATATTTCGTCTGGTTTTTTATGAAAAATATCCGCAATTCTAACCGCCATTTTATATGAAAGTGTTCTTTTTTTGTTTTCTATTTGCCAATAAAAGGCTTTACTAATATTTAAAAAATTGGCCATGTCTTGATGAGTGAATCTTTCTTTTGATCTAAGCATTCTTAAATATTCCATATTTTACCACCACCTATCTCAATTATAAATGAATATTAGTTAAAAAGCAATTAAGTAGTTTCTATTTAGTTAATTCTTGTATTAATATTTTTAATATTGGATATAATGTAAACCTAAATTGGGAGGTAATAATATGCTAATCGGCAAAAGATTAAAAGATTTAAGAAAGGCAAGAGGTCTAAATCAACAAGAATTAGGTGACCTTGTTAATGTAACAAAGGTTTCTATTTGCTGCTATGAAAAAGGAACTAGAACACCAAACTTGGAAACCTTTCAAGATTTGGCTAATGTCTTTAATGTATCGACTGATTATTTGCTAGGCAATGATATAAAAGCTGAGGTAAGTGGAAACGAAGAATCTTATATTTTGAATATTCCTAAAGAAGCAGCTGAATTTTTATGCGAATTAAAGCTTAATAAAGATTTATATAATAAGGTTATGGGTGAGGATCCTAAACGTATTATTGAATTACTTAAAAAATTACTTCAATAACAAAGCTATACACTTTGTTATTTTTTATTGTATAATGATAATGGTGATGATATGAATATTGTTGATATTATAAATAAGAAAAGGGAAAACCAAATGTTAAGTTATGATGAATTAGCTTATGTCATTGATGGATACATGAGTGATGATATAAAAGATTATCAGGTTAGTTCATTATTAATGGCAATCTGTTTAAATGAAATGACTTCAGATGAAATAAATAACTTAACATCAATTATGTTAAAAAGTGGTGATACTTTTGACTTGTCTTTTATAAAAGGAACTAAGGTAGATAAACACTCTACTGGTGGTGTAGGAGATAAAACAACGCTTGTTGTTGCGCCTTTGGCATCATCTTGTGGATTAATAATTCCTAAAATGAGTGGAAGAGGATTAGGTCATACCGGTGGTACTATTGATAAATTAGAATCTATTAAGGGTTTTAACGTTAATTTAAGTAATGATGAATTTTTAACCCAGTTAAATGAAATTGGTCTTGCAATAACAACATCTAGTTTAAATATTGTTCCTGCAGATAAAAAGTTATATGCATTAAGAGATGTGACTGGAACTGTTGCATCACTTCCATTGATTGCTTCTAGTATAATGAGTAAGAAATTAGCTATTAATGCAGATAAAATAGTTCTTGATGTAAAGATGGGCAATGGGGCTTTAATTAAAACCAAAGATGAAGCGATAGAATTAGCTAAGATAATGATTAATATTGGAAATAACTTTGGTAAAGAAACTATTGCGTTAATTACAAATATGAATTATCCTTTAGGAAATAGTATTGGAAATGGTCTTGAGGTAAGAGAAGCGATTGAAATTTTAAAAGGTAAGGGAGATAATGACTTTAAACAATTATGTTTAGCCTTAGCTAGTTATATGGTTAGTATTGGTAAGAACATTGATATAGAACAAGCTAGAAAAGAAGTTGAAATAAATTTAGATAATGGTAATGCTTATAACAAATTTATCTCGATGGTAAATCATCAACATGGTGATATTAATAAGATTGATATATCTGATAAGACGCTAAATTATAAAGTGCAAATGAATGGTTATATTAATGGAATTGATACCTTTGCTTTAGGTAAATATGTTATGAGTTTAGGAGCCGGAAGAGAAACTAAAGAGGACATTATTGATTATGGTGTGGGTATTGTTTTACAACATAAAAAAGGTGATTATGTTAAAGAAGGAGATATCCTCGCTACTGTTTATGTAAGAGATGAAAACATTTCACTTGAAGCTTTAAACAATATATTTATAATAGAAGAAGAACAAAAGGAATTAGAACCAATTATTTATGGTGTTGTTAAATAAAAAAAGGACTTTTATTAGTCCTTTTTAGATGCAATAGTCATTGCATAATATTCATCAAATGTTAAATCGTTTTCATATATATATTTAGCAACATCTTTACCTACATATCTAAAATGCCAAGATTCAAATTTATAACCAGTAATATTTGTTTTATTTTCTGGATATCTTAAAATAAAACCGTAGGTATGAGCATTTTTTGCCATCCAATCATGTTCATCTGATTGTGCGAATGTTCCATAATTACCAGTCCCAGCTCTTACGTCAACAGCTAAGCCTGTCTGATGCTCAGAATATCCAGCTCGAGCAGAAAATGTATCTGCAGCAGTCTTACCACTTGCTTTGACATAATTATCATATAGAATAACTTGTGTTTGATAACTTCGATATGCCGATTTAGCTTGAATTGTTAAACCGAGTTTTCTCATGTCAGAAGCCATCTTCTCAAAATTTTCTTTAACAACAGGAATAACCCATCTATCATTATCAACAGCATATTTGGTATCAATTCTTACAAGATCCTTAGGAACAAAATCTTTGCTTAATTTATAGTACTTATTAACAATAACTAAAAGATCATTTGGTTTGGTTACATCAATTGTATGTTCATAATGTGGATAATCAAGCAACATATTTACGTGTGATATAACCTTATCATAATCATAAGAATCGTTTATTTTTTTATAATCGATATAGCGATCAATTGCATTTATATTAAAATAATCATTATTAATATAACTCGCAAGATTATCTATCATTGTCTTTTTATTAATAATAGTATTAATCTCTTCTTCACTTAAAATTTTAAAGACTTGTTCTATGTCACTTCTTTGATATCCTATGATATTAAGTTCATTTAATTGCTCTATATAATTATCATAATCCTTATATGAAAAATATAAATATTCTTCTAATAAATTATCTTCATATAGATTATTAACAAGAGCAACTTCTAAAGTTTTAGAATACAAATTATTATTTATTAAATATTTATCTAATTTCTTATCTATAATTAAAGATATTGCTTCCTTATTATATTGTAACTTCTTTAAATCTCTTTCTGTTTTTGTGGTTACGAGAAAATATAACCCACCTGATATTACAAATATGAGAAATAGAACTATCAAAAACAACAAAAAATAAAAACGAAAATTTGGTTTGTATTGCTTTTTTATTATCATATCTATACTCCTATCACCTTAATTATAGTTTATTCAAATAGGGGTGTCAAATAATACTGTCATTAAAAGATAACACTTAACATATTTTTTATTAAGGACGGGGTGTTTAAATTGAAGAAAATATTATTAGGTATTTTAGTCGCGTTATTGTTATGCCCAAATGTAATGGCTGAAGAAATTAAATTGGCACCAAATGCAAAAGGTGTTGTTTTAATGGAAGCTAGTACGGGTGAAATAATATACGAGCGTGATGCTGATATAAAGTATGCACCAGCTTCGATGACTAAAATGATGAGTATGCTTCTTTTTATGGAAGCAATTGAAAAAGGAAATATGTCGTGGGATGAGAAAGTTAGGGTTTCAGCTAATGCATCTTCAATGGGAGGCAGTCAAATATTGCTTGAGACAAATGAAATAATGACCGTTGAAGATCTTTTAAAAGGGGTTTCTATTGGATCAGGAAATGATGCTACAGTTGCCCTAGCAGAACGTGTAGGGGGAACAGAAAATCATTTTGTTCAAATGATGAATGAAGAAGCTAAAAGGTTAGGTCTTAAAAACACTAATTTTAAAAACTCTCATGGTTTAGACGAAGCTAATCATTATTCGTCAGCTCATGATATGGCATTAATTGCTCAGGGATTAGTTAGACATGAAAAGATTCTTGAATTTTCATCTATTTATGAAACGTATTTAAGAGCTAATACTGATCGAAAATTTTGGCTAGTTAACACTAATAAACTGGTAAGATTCTATAAAGGTGTTGATGGGTTAAAAACTGGATATACTAATGAAGCTGGTTTTTGTCTTACCGCTACTGCAAAGAAGGAAGATATGCGTTTAATAGCTGTTGTTTTTGGAGAACCTGATAGTACAATGCGTAATAATGAAGTAAGTGCAATGCTTGATTATGGTTTTAATGTGTATGCTATCGAAAGAGTTCTAAGTGGCGAGAGTAACATTGGTAAGGTTGAAGTAATAAAAGGTAAAAAAGAGAAAGCCATTTTAGTACCAAGCGAAGATATCAATATTTTATATCAAAAGAGTGTTGGCAAAAAGAATATAACCTATAAGGTTAATGTTGATAAATTAAAGGCTCCTATTTCTAAGGGAGATATAGTAGGTTACATTGATATTTTTGAGAATGATAAACTTATTAGAAGTGTTGATGTTACTATCATGGAAAGTATAGAAAAGGCTAATATATTGGGATTATATATTAGATATATATTAGATATAGTTAAAGGCTTGTAAAAATTAATACATTATATAATCCTAAAAAAGCATAGCCATACATGTGACTATGCTTTTTAGTTATATCTTTTTATAAAAATCTTCAGTGTATTATTTTCTTTTATCTGTTTCATTGATTATTTCAAATAGTAATCCTATATTTATAATTCCAGCTAAACCAATAATGCTATATATTATCATAGATAGGCTAGAATCAGCTCCGCCAAAGACAGAAGCTACTAAATCAAAATCTAATAAGCCGACAAATCCCCAGTTTATAGCACCAATAATAGTTAAGATTAAGCAAAATATTTGTAATCCTCTCATGTTTTCCTCCTTCATTTTGTTCCTACTACATATATTTACCAAAAAAAAAAAATTTATTCATGAATAAAAGAAAAAACTCACCCATATAATTAAATGAAAATATAAATGTGGGGTGAAAGTATGAAAAAAATTCTATTTCTAAGCTTATTTGTCTTTTTGTTTGTACTTACTGGATGTGGTAAGTATTCAGAAAAAGATATTGTAAAAGACTTAACAAAAAATATTGAAAATATTAAAGGCTATTATTTAGAAGCTCAAATGGAAATAATAAACAATGAAGATGTATATGAATATGATGTGAAAGTATCTTATCAAAAGGATAATTTGTTTAGAGTTAGTTTAAAAAACAAAGCTAATAGTCATGAACAAATTTTGTTGAGAAATACTGACGGTGTCTATGTTTTAACTCCATCACTTAATAAGAGCTTTAAGTTCCAAAGTGAATGGCCGTATAACAATTCACAAAGTTATATCTTACAAACAATTTTGAAGGACATTAAATCAGATAATGATAGGAAATTTGAAGAAACAGAAAATTATTATGTCTTTACAACAAAGGTTAATTATCCTAATAATCGTGATTTAACTAAACAGGTAGTATATTTTGATAAAAAGTTAAATATTAAAGAGGTTCAAGTTTTAAATAGTAAAAACAATACGGAAATTAAAGTTAAAATTACTAAAACTGATACAAAAGCTACATATAATACAAAGTACTTTACATTAAATGAGAATATGCAAACAGCCATTATTGATGAAAAGACCGAATCGGTTTTAAAAATAGAGGATGTTATATATCCGATGTATATTCCTGAAAACACTTCGTTAGGTTCTCAAAATACTATTGCTAAAAGTAGTGGTGAACGTATTATTCTGACATTTGAAGGAGAAAAGCCATTTATCTTAGTTGAAGAAACAGTAAATAAAGAAGAGGAATTTACTACAGTTCCAACTTATGGGGAACCAGCAATGTTAATTGATACGGTAGGCTCTATATCTGATAATTCAGTATCATGGATTAGCAATGGATTGGAGTATTATGTAGCATCAGATGTAATGAATATTGAAGAATTAGTTGATGTCGCTAAATCAATTAATACTATTCCAGTAGGCAAGTAGAAGAGAAATTCCCACTTTGAGTGGGAATTTTCTTGTTAAAAAAGCAAAATATTTATGATATAATTAGTTCGGGTGATATTATGAACAACAGATATAATATGAATAGATCAGAAAGACGTAAGAAAAAGATCAAAAGAGAAGTTATTGAACAAGTTGAAAATGTAGGGATGCCTAGTTTTGCTAAGATAAGTATAATTGTTATTATAGTTTTTATAATCTTTTATATTCTGACAATTGCTATAACTGGTGGTTTAAATAAAAAACAAGCATCAACAAATAGTGAAGAAAGAGATAACACTCCAATTACTATTCAATATGAAGAAATATTAGCTGGTGAAACATTTAATATAAAGAATGATGAGTATTATGTTGTCTTTTATAACTTTGGGGAAGAGTCATCAGCTGTATATGATACGATAATAACAAATTACAAAACAAATAATCCGTCTGCAAAAATATACAAGGTTGATTTAGACAAAGGCTTTAATGCTTCTTATATTAGTGATGTTAGTAATCCGAATGTTGCAAATCCTGATGAATTAAAAATAAATGGACCTACATTAATTAAGATTAGTAAGGGAAAGAATGTTTCTTATAATGAAGGATTAAGTGCTGTAACAGCTGCTTTAAAATAATTAAAGTAAAGAATTTATAGAACTGTCTTTGTTTGTAACAATATTGTAAAGAATAATAAGCGTTCCTGTGAATTCAAATAAATTAGCATAGAAAGAATTATATGAAGAATCTAAACCGGCATCATCACCGGTTTTTTTGTATCTATTTATTGTATCTTGTAACTTCGTATAGGCATAATACAAAAAGATACTGTCTGTTAAGATAAAAATAGTTACAATAATTTTATTGTAATGGGTTGTATCGGGATAATTGTTTCGAAAGTTTGTTCCACATTGTTGGTCAATTAATGTTGCCCTTTCTTTATAATATATAATCAAAAATAAAAGAGACGCAAAAATCGTTAAATAGATACAAATAATTTTTGTATTTATTCTTTGAATTTCGTATTTTGGATTTTCATTATTTTTCATAAAAGAACCTCTATTAATAATATGTTAATAAGATAAAAATAAATATAGACAAATATTATATTTATGTTTCATTATTTTTCTTTTTATGGTATATTATTTATTGTGAGAATAGGTGATGATTATGATGATAAGAGAAAATTTAGAAAAAATTAAAAACAAAGTTAAAGTTTTTTTTATAAAACCAAATAAAAATAAGGATGATAAAAAGCCAACGGGATTTAAATTGTTAGAGGTTCTCGTGTTAGTTGCTATGGGGACTATGTTTGGGGTATTTAGTGGAAGTTTTCTAACTTATAATTATACTCTTGATGATGTGAAAGAAGAAGCAAAAGAAGATCATTCAAAATATATGAACGAGTTTGAGGAAGCTTTCCAGAATGTACTAGATAATTACTATGAGGAAGTAGACAAAGAAAAGCTCATTGATTCTGCTATTGATGGAATGTTATCAACCCTAGATGGTTATACTTCTTATATGAATGCTGATGAGACCAAACAATTCAATGAAAGAATGAATGGTGAATATAAGGGTATAGGTATAGAATTTACAACTGCTGAAGGTTTTGTACATACTGTTGTGAATGTTTTTGAAAACACTCCTGCATATGTTGCTGGTGTTAAAGTTGGTGACCAATTAGTTAGCGTTGATGATATTGATGCTTCAACTAAAACGGGAACTGAAATAGCTTCATATATAAAGGGTACTAAAATAAAAGAAATCGTTTTAGTTGTAAAACGTGATGGTAAAGACATAACGCTTAATATAACGAAGTCATTGATTGAACTCCCAAGTGTTACTAAAAAGACTTTTGATCAAACTGGTAAAAAGGTTGGTTATATAAATGTTAGTTTATTTGCTGATAACACATATATGCAATTTTTCCAAGCTGTTAACTCTTTAGAAAGTGAAGGTATATCTTCATTAGTAATTGATTTGCGTAATAATAGCGGTGGTTATCTTCATGCGGCTGATGACATGTTAGAATTATTCCTAGAAAGAGGGGACATTCTATATAAGATGGAAGATAAGGATGGCATAACAGATTATATTGACCAAACTGAAGAGAACAGAACTTATCCTGTTGTAGTATTAATAAATGAATATAGTGCTTCAGCATCTGAAATAGTAGCTGGTGCTATGAAAGAAGTGTATGGTGCTCACATTGTAGGTACTACTTCATATGGTAAAGGAACAGTTCAACAACCAAGTGATTTAACTAATGGTGGTATGATAAAGGTAACAACTGATAAATGGTTAACTCCTGATGGTAATTGGATTAATGAAAAAGGAATAGCTCCAACGACTGAAGTTAAACAAGGTGATACTTATGGAATTAATCCTACAGATGAAAATGATACTCAATTACAAAAAGCTTTAGAATTATTAACTAAATAAAATGGTTCTTTGTCAAATAGTGTGGATGACTAAAAATTTAAACTAAATTACAATGAATTGTAATGGAGTGAAAACGTAAGTTTTCGCTCCTTTTTATATGCTTTTATAGGTCGGGTTAATTAAACCTGAGATGAGAAGGATACGTGCTTTAAAATGTAGAAAACTACGATAACCAAATGAGATACGTTTAATTACTTTGATAAGATTATTAATACCTTCAATTTTTCCATTTGATAAATTAGAATTAATTGCATTGTGAATGTACTTTCTATGTTCTATGAGAGTCTTTTGAGCAGTTAACATATAAGAGGATAAGTTGTAATGCTGAGCATCAATAATCGAATCAAATTTATCTATATTTTTCAATTTAATAGATTGCCTAACATGTTGATAAAACCAATAAGATTCTTTTAGATATATATCTAAATCCAATAAATAATCTACAATATCAACCTCTGTCATAAAGTGTTCCAAGCAAGTGTATTTTTGGAACTTAAAGTGATTTAAACTATCACGATCTCTTAATAATAATTTCCAATATCTTTTGAGCTTGTTGTAATGTAGTTTGTCTTTATTCATAAGATTAATTCTTGTTTTATTTAAAGCACGATTAATTAATTGAACAGTATGAAACTTATCTGTAATGATATTGGCATTAGGAAACATTGCCTTAATAAGAACTATATAAGGTGTATACATATCAATGATAATGTTTTTAACGTTTAATCGAGCATCTCTTGAGTATCTAGAAAAATACTTGGTTAGACTGTATAAACGTCTATCTTCAACAATATCAATGATTTCACCAGTATCAGCATTACAAAAGTTAAAGGACATTAAACCTACAGCAGACTTAACAGACTTAAATTCATCAAAACACATATTTTCAGGTAAATAGTTTTTGAATAATTTAATATGAGATTTGTAAGAATCGATAATACGATTAACGGTAGAATGTGAAACATTATTATTAACTGCAATATCTTTCTCTGAAATCTTTTTAGTGGCATCTAAGGCGATGGCGTGCTTGGTGCTGTTAGAAATGTAACAACCCAATTCTACTTCACTAGTATTACAAGAAAAAGTGTGATTACAATGTCTACATTTATATCTTTGTTTATAAAGATATAAATAGGAATTTAGATTGGAAACCTTAGGGATAGTAAGCTTGGACAATTTGTAACCGTGTTTAACAATGTTTTCATCAAATATGCAACCACAATGCATACAGTATTTAGGAGTATAAGAAAGATAACCTTCAAAAACAAGAGATCTTTTACCCTTTATTTTTAATTCTTTAAGATAATTATTATAGAAAATGATGTTTTTATCTTTCAAATTCAATATTTTTAATGTATTATTTAGTTGAGACATATTATCAATCCTTTCAATGTTTTATTGACAATTACATTGTATCAAAGTTTGACAAACTATGTCTCTTTTATTTATCAAAAATAAAAGGTGAGGATTATGCCATCCACACCAAATATTATAGAACCAATAAAATAAACACTTATGTGTTTATTTTTTGTATCCTTATATAAATTTAACTAAGTTCATTTAGTTTTTGGTTATATTCCTGGCTGACTGTATTTATTTTATTAATGTCAGCTTTTTCTAATTTATACCACCCTTTTGCAAATTGTACATTAAAAAGATCTCTGGCAGCATTTTCAGTTTCTATACATATATTGCCGATTTCTTCGAACAACTCATTATTACTAGCTTCATTCATAGCCGTAACATAATTCCCGCTCAACATCTTTTCAGTTGATAAAAAATCATTCAAATAATCACAATCATTCATATCTTGATTTTTAGGTACTTCTGTTTCAGGATTAAATACCATATTACTATTGTTGTCCATTTTGGCCTCCTTGATTTAAGATATTTAGTAAAATGTTAAAATGTTGCTTATGCATATCGCCAACTTGAGTGATAACGTTTTTAACGTCCTCGTCTTCGATATGCTGTAAATAATGAGCTGCTTTCTTTGCAGCGATAAAGTTCCAATTTAGCATATCTTTAAGATAATCCAAATCTTTTGTAGAAATCATATTTGGTAGTGTATTCATATCAATTCTCCTTTCCGTATTATTATGAGTAATGTAAAGTAAAATATACAATGATTGCCAATTCTTGACTAAATCATTTATAATTAATAGAGGAGGGAGATGTTAGATGAATAATCTGAAGATAGGATCCAAACTCCAAATTCATTCTTATAAACATGATGGTACTATTTATCGTA
>Ga0265294_10001249_pt1 | contig 34578 bp, 32 predicted proteins | sample MunlanPumphouse3_FD_192504 | JGI IMG/M metagenome (GOLD analysis project Ga0265294, IMG submission 192504) | Groundwater microbial communities from a municipal landfill in Southern Ontario, Canada - Pumphouse #3 | ecosystem: Environmental > Aquatic > Deep subsurface > Groundwater | place...
TTACCAGCGGGCGTTCCGGGGTATCGCGTACGTGCTCCTTGCCGTCATCGCGTTTCTGTTCTTCCTGCCGTTCATCGCAGGGATCATCCCGGTTCTCGCAGGCATCGTGCTGGTCATTCTGGTCATCTGGGCGATCCTTGTCCTTTTCCGGACCGGCAGACTCTTCTCCGGAGAGATCGAGCGGTGGGCCGCGGATTTCTCCCGGCAGGTCGAGTCCCAGCGGCAGGAGATGGCCCTGAGGGAACAGCAGGCCGAAGAGAACAACGAGTAGGTCTATGAGGAAGATATCAATCTACCTCATTTTTGTGGCGATATGGGTGCTCGCCTCCGTGGCGGTTGCCGCATTCCCCGGCATCATGGCCCCGGTCGCTGGGGCGCTCGCGCTCACCCTCAATGAAACGGTCGCACTCTTCCTCTCCCTGATGGTCGTGCTGACGATTATCTTCCTTGCATTCATCGGCCGGGAAACCGGCAGATTCGTGGCAGAGTATCTCTCGTAGGCAGCACGCCACCGCCGGCCGGCGCAACGTGACATGCCCATTTATACTCGTCGCGACCTAGTATAGTCAGCAAAGAAGTCGCCGGCTGGCCGGTCTGCAGACCCGGGGACAGCCGGAATCTTAGTTATGCGAGGCATGGTAGTCTGACCTGGGATGTTGTTGTTGTAGGTGCAGGTCCTTCCGGGAGTGCCGCTGCCCGGGCGTGCGCGGAGAAGGGACTTGCGACGCTCTGTATCGAGGAACACGGGACGATCGGCTATCCTGTGCAGTGTGCGGGACTCCTCTCCACGTCCGCGTTTGAGGAGTGCGGTGTCTCCAGGGGATCAATCCAGAACGAGGTGAGCGGTGCCCGGATGGTCTCAGACCTCGGGGGCGAACTCCTCTTCGACGCCCGGACCGCAAAGGCTTACGTTGTGGACCGATCTCTCCTCGACCGTGAGATGGCGCAGAGAGCGGCAGATGCCGGGGCCGAGTTCCTCCTCAAGACCAGTGTATCAGGTATCAAGGGCTCCTCTCTCCTGACCCGCGGGGTCAGGGGGCGTGAAGAGATCCCCTTCCGGCTTGTCATCGCCGCAGACGGGCCGCGGAGTTCCGTTGCCCGGATGCTCGGCCTCCGGCGCCCGGAGATCTACCTCGGCGGGGTGCAGGCCGAGGTGCCGTGCAGGGTGGACCCGCGCTACGTGGAGCTGCACCCCAACGCCTCGCCCGACTTCTTCGGGTGGGTGATCCCGGTCTCGGCGACCAGGGCACGCATCGGTCTCTGTGCAAGAGAACACGCAAAAGACCACTTCGACCGGTTCATCGCCCGGTATGGCGGGAACTGCATTCACCTTGCGAGCGGGGTCATCCCGCTCGGGGTTATGCCGCAGACCTACGGTCACCGCGCACTCTTTGTCGGTGACGCGGCAGGTTTCCCCAAACCCACGTCAGGCGGCGGGATCTACACCGGTGTCAGGTCGGCAAAGCATGCGGCCGAGGTCGCGGCGGCCTGCTGCGCGCGCGGGGCTTTCGATGACGAGAGCCTCCGGGACTACGAGCGGCGCTGGAAGGAAGATTTCGGGAGAGAACTTGATATCGGATTGAAAGTGCTCCGGATGCGGCAGAGGATGACGCCGGAGGAGATCGACCGCCTTTGCCGGGCCTTAAATGACCCGGGCGTCATCGAGACGATCGTAGAGCACGGCGATATGGATCGACCGGGCACCCTGATCAGGAGGCTTGCCCTGAAACCCGCCCTGATCCGGGGCATGGGTATACTTTTTGCCTCTGGTGTACGTCAGATTCTTACCATATGAGATCTCCGTAGAGTTTGATCACACTTTTATATCTAAACGTATTACAATCCCTGGGTGTGTTTATGCATATACCTGACGCGTTTATACCGATGGGACAGGCCCTGGTCTACTGGATCATCGCTCTCATCTTCATCGCTCTCGCCCTGCGGTGGGCGCGGAGTTCAATGAAAGAGGAAAAAGTGCCGCTGGTTGCTGTGCTTGCGGCAGGCATCTTCGCCATCCAGGCAGTCAACATCCCTATCCCCTGGGGGACGAGCGGACATATGGTCGGGGCGGCGCTTGCGGCGATCGTGCTCGGGTCGCCGTATGCAGGAGTCTTCGTCCTGACGCTGGTGCTCCTCGTGCAGGGTATCATATTCGGTGACGGCGGCATCACGGTGATGGGTGCGAACATCATCAACATGGGCGTCGTCGGCGGCTTTATCGGCTACTATGGCTACACCGCACTCAACGGCGTTATGAACAACGCATACGTCGCCGCGTTCATCGCCGGGTGGGCGTCGCTCTTCATCTCGGCGATCCTCTGTGCGGTCGAACTCGCGATTGCCGGCACGTTCCCGCTGGATCTCGGCCTCACATTCATGGGGACGTACCACGCCGTCATCGGTCTCATCGAGGGTGGGATCACCGCGGTTGCCCTCTACCTGATCGCATCGGCGCGGCCTGATATCCTTGAACGTCCAGAAGGGGTGACCGCGTAATGGAGAAGAAGCAGTATATCATGATCGGTATCGCGATCGCGCTTGTGATCGCCGTTGCCGCACCGTTCATCGCGTCAGGAAACCCTGACGGCCTCGAGAGCGCGTTCTTCAGCATCCACGGCGCAAAAGACTTCCAGGGTGATGAACTCGACGAAGATGCCGCCGAGGCCGCGGAGGCGAGGGCGGTCGAGATCACCGGGAACGATTTTTCGTTTGATGCGCCGCTGCCTGACTACGGCATCGATGGTCTGGATAAACCCGGAGAGGTGCTTGCCGTCGTTATCGGCACGATCCTCATACTGATTCTGGTCTACGGGGTTGCCCGGGTGGCGGCCCGACCCGATAACTAGATACCCAACAAAATCCCTACTTTTTGCTATCATGCACCTGGTCGAGACACGCGATCTCACCCATGTCTATCGCGGCAACCTTCCCGCCCTTCAGGGCGTGAACTTCATCGCAGAGAGAAAGTCACGTATCGCAGTCATCGGGCCGAACGGGGCCGGGAAGAGCACCCTCTTCAAACACTTCAACGGCATACTCAAGCCCACATCCGGCGAGGTGCTGGTCAGGGGTGAGCCGGTCACGAAGGAGAACGTCCGGGAAGTCAGGAAGTTCGTGGGGATCGTCTTCCAGAACCCCGACGACCAGATCTTCTCCCCCACCGTGGAGCAGGATGTTGCGTTCGGCCCGACCAACCTCGGGCTCGACGAGGCCACCGTCGCTCACCGTGTTGAGGAGGCCCTGCACCTCCTTGGTATCGAGGACCTCCGCGAGCGCGTGCCGCACCACCTCTCAGGCGGCGAGAAGAAGAGGGTCGCCATCGCGGGCATCCTCGCGATGGAGCCGCAGGTCTTGGTGCTCGACGAACCGACCGCCGGACTCGACCCCCAGGGCGTCATCGACCTCATGGGGTTCGTCAACCGGCTGCCCGAGGATTACGGCATGACCGTGATCTTCTCGACACACCATGTCGACCTCGTGGCTGAGATGGCGGATTTCATCTACGTGATGGACCAGGGCCAGATTGTAGCCTCCGGGACGGTCGAGGAGATCTTCGCCCGTCCGGAGCTGCTCGCCCGGACCAGACTTGATGTGCCGGTCATACCGAAACTGATCCGGTCGCTGCAGGAGAGCGGTGTTGCCATCGATATGGCCTACACCTACGAGGATGCGCAGAAGTCGTTCCTTGACGCCTACACGAGAAGAGCATGATCGACGACCTCTACGCTATCGAGAAGTCGGCCTACCGGGACAGCGTCATCCACCGGCTGGACGCAAGGGTCAAGCTCGTCATCGCCCTCGCCGGTATCGTCGCGATTGTGGCGATGCCGTACTCGACCAGGGTCTACGAACTCGGCGCCATCCTCTTCGCCTTCTTCATCGTCCTCTGGATCTGCTCGCGTCTCTCGCCGCTCGTCTATCTCCGGCGGCTTCTCCTCATCCTGCCGTTTGGGATCTTCCTCATCGGTTTCCAGATATTTGTGAAGAACAGGTACTACGATGTCTTTCATCCGATCGCGACCCTGCCGTTCGGGATCGAGATCTATGCGGAGTCGGTAGAGTTCGCTTCGATCCTCCTCGTGAAGTTCATCGTCAGCATATCGTTCATCATTCTGCTCTCGTCGACGACGAAGATGCAGGACCTGCTTGAGGCGTCGGGGAGGCTCGGCCTGCCCCGGGAGTTCATCCTCCCGCTCGGCATGATGATCCGCTATATCTTCGTCTTTGCCGAGATCTTCGGGAAGATACGGTCCGCGATGGATACCCGGTGCTTCGACCCCTTCGACCGCAACCTCCCCTACCGCTACCGGCTTCGCCAGCTTGGCTACACGGTCGGTATGCTCTTCATCAGGTCGTATGAGCAGGGCGAGCGCACCTACATGAGTATGCTCTGCCGTGGGTACGGGGAGGGAGCCCACCTGCATATCCGATCTAAGCCCATCGGTGCTAAAGAAGCCTCATTCTTTGCCGGTGCGCTTGCCTTCATCGCGCTCTCCACGGTCCTGATCTACCTGCACCCATAGTGCAACTATTCTGGATTATTGGACTTTGGTGAACCCCTGTACCGGTTCTGGTGATCGTCCCCACCCACCTCAGCCTGGGTGGTGAACGCGGAGTATCCCCCGGCTCACCCGGGCAGTGGGCCGTGGTGAGAATCACCCTGGGGGGTGGGGGCAGGGGAGGGGGCTCGCCCCCTCCCCGCACAAGTCGGACCCAGGGCATAATGAAACAGAGCCACGATTCCCCCACCCGCCAAACCGGGGCGGTTTTCACGGGAAATTTCCGCTGAAATGCTCCACTATCCCACATCCCCAAGCACCCTCTGCTTCTGGACTTCCACTTCCTCGTCGGTGAGGATCCCCTCTTCCCGCAACAGGGCCAGCCGTTCGAGGAGGTCGACAACCTCCTCCGGCGACCGGGACTGGGGAGAATTATCTGCCTTCTGGACCTCGGCAAGGAAGGCCGAGGAGAGGACGCCGGCCGGGAGGGCGAACATACCGATACCAAGGAGCGCGATGAGCCCCCCGAGTGCCTTGCCGAGGGGCGTAACCGGGAAGACGTCTCCGTAGCCCACGGTCGAGAGGGTTGCGACGGCCCACCACATGGCGGTGGGGATGTTTGCTAAATCATCGGGCTGCACATCGTGCTCGACAAAGAACATCAGGCTCGATGTGATGACAACCAGGAGCACGAGGATGAAGATCAGCACCCCGATGACGTGCACCTGTGCCTTCATGACCCGGCCAAGCAGCTTCAAGGCGTACGAGTACCTGCTGATCTTTAAGATCCGGAAGACCCGAAGCAGCCGGAGCGCCCGCATGATCCGCAGGTCGAGCGGGATGAACATCGGCAGGAAGAACGGCAGTATCGCCAGGAGGTCGATGATCGCGAGAGGGGTCGCGGCGTATCTGAGCCGCCCGAGAACGGGGTTCGCGTAGTCCGGGTTTGCAGTGCAGGTCCAGAGACGGAGGAGGTATTCGACGGTGAAGACCGCGACGGAGAAGATATCAAATGCCTGGAAGAACGTGGCATGGGGGATATACAGCCCCTCAACCGATTCGAGGATCACGGCAATGACATTTGCCACGATTAGCATCAGGATGCATACGTCGAGAATCCGGCCCGCCCCGGGTTTTTCCGGGTCCGCCTCGAGGAGATGATAGATCGTTTCTTTGTTCAGGCGGTGTATGATTACCATCTGGAGAGTGCAAAATGCCTCTTTTGGTTAGCAGAGATCGTATTTATTTTACGGGGATGAAGGAGGTTGGACCGGCCTTCAGGATGACCACGAGGAAGAAACGGATCGTTAATATCACCCGGCAGTAAACAAGGGTAGATATGCCTGCAAAGAGCGAATTTGGCAGGGGTTTTATCATCAACCTGATGCTGCTTTCACGACACTTCGGCCTGCCCCCCGAGAAGGCTTTCTATGGCGCCGCCGACCACCTCACTGACCTCGTCGTCCCGGAGCAGTTCCGGGGAACTGAGATCGACGAACTCATCGAGCGCCTCCGCAAGATGGTGATCTGGCACCAGCCGGGCACCATGGACAAGGAGGATGCGGCGGATATCCGCAGGCTCCTTAACCGGATCGGGGTCGCCATCGATACACACCTGGGTATACCAGACCCTGACGCCGGGAAGTACGACTGACGGGAGCCCCCCCTTACCCGGGTCGGGACCGCCTGCCGATCCGTCCGCAGCATGCTCCGTTCCCCCCCATATCTCTCCCCGCGCGGTCCGGCGTATGCCGGTCCTCCCGGGGCGTGTCCATGAAGTGGGATTGTCGTGTTTCGTACCGCTGGGAACGGCCGGAATAGGGAGATTCTCCGGAGCCATACACTATAAGTGCTTATACGACCAATATATACTGTGAGTTTTGCTGCGATTCAGGACGCCGCTCGTTTAGCGGAGGTCACAAATGACTGATACCTACGATGCTTCCCACATTACGGTACTTGAGGGTCTAAGACCCGTACGTGAGCGTCCCGCCATGTACATCGGCAGCACAGAAGCCCGGGGACTGCACCACCTGGTCTACGAGGTTGTGGACAACTCCGTGGACGAGGCTCTCGCCGGATTCTGTGACCTGATACTGGTGACCATTAACCGGGACGGCTCAATCACAATAGAAGATAACGGGCGTGGTATCCCGGTCGATATCATGCCCCAGTATGGCAAGAGCGCTCTTGAGATCGTCCTCACCGTGCTTCATGCCGGCGGAAAGTTCGATAAGAATACTTACCAGGTCTCCGGCGGCCTGCACGGTGTCGGTGTCTCGGTCGTCAACGCTCTTGCAAGCTGGCTCGATGCGACGGTCTTCCGGGACGGCAACGTCTACGAGATGCAGTTCCGGCAGGGTCTGGTCGTAAAGCCGCTCGCAAGCCGCCCCGAGACCGAGCACGAGATGAAGATCCGGTATGAGGAGCGCTACGGCACCCGGCCCGGGCAGCCGCTGGACTACGAGCGCCTCCAGGGAACCCGGATAACGTTCCAGCCCGACCGGTCGATATTCGAGACCGTCAATTTCGACTACGATATGCTCGACCACCGGCTCCGTGAGCTTGCCTACCTCAACAGCGGCCTTACGATCAGCCTCCGGGACGAACGTACCGGCGATGCGATCACCTACTGCTTCGAGGGCGGTATCAGGGAATTCGTCGCCCACATCGGTGAGGGAAAGGAGCCGCTCCACGACGAGGTAATCTATTTCCAGAAGAGCGATCCCGAGAGTCTGGTCGAGGTTGAGGTGGCCCTGCAGTACAACAACTCGTATGGGGAGACGGTCTACACCTATGTTAACAGCGTGAACACCCGGGAGGGCGGCACCCATCTTGAGGGCTTCCGGAGTGCAATAACCCGGGCTATCAACAACTCTGCCCGCAGAAACAACCTCTTCAAGAGTAACGACGCCCAAGTCAAGGGCGAGGACGTCAGAGAAGGGCTCGCCTCCGTCATCAGCACCCGGGTTGCAGAACCGCAGTTTGAGGGGCAGACCAAGATGCGTCTTGGGAACAGCAACGTCCGGGGCATCGTGGATTCGCTCGTCTACTCGTCGCTCACCGAGTACTTCGAGGAGCATCCAAAGACCCTTCAGGTGATCGTGGATAAGGCGATGGCCGCGGCCCGGGCGCGGGAAGCCGCCCGGAACGCACGCGAGCTTGCCAGGCGGAAGAGCACGCTGGAGACGACCGGGCTCCCGGGGAAACTCGCCGACTGCCAGGAGCGCGATCCGGCAAAGAGCGAACTCTATATTGTGGAAGGAGACTCGGCAGGCGGGTCCGCGAAACAGGGACGGGACCGGAAGTTCCAGGCGATCCTCCCCCTGCGGGGAAAGATCCTGAACGTCGAGAAGGCGTCGGAGCACAGGATCCTGAAGAACGCCGAGATCCAGGCACTGATATCTGCTATCGGTACCGGCGTCGGCGACAGTTTCGATGTGGAGCGGGCCCGGTACCACCGGATCATCCTGATGACCGATGCGGATGTCGACGGTGCACATATCAGGACGCTCCTCCTCACGTTCTTCTACCGCTACATGATGGAACTGGTCGAGAACGGCTATATCTACATCGCCCAGCCCCCACTCTACCGGATCTTCAGGGGGAAACAGGAGAAGTACGCCTACCGCGAGGAGGATATGCGGGAGATCATTGCCGAGTTCGGCGAGAAAGGTGTCACGATCCAGCGCTACAAGGGTCTTGGTGAGATGAACGCGGAGCAACTCTGGAGCACCACGATGGACCCGGAGAACCGGGTGCTCAAACAGGTGAGAATCGAGGATGCTGTCTACGCAAACGAGATATTTGAGAAACTGATGGGTGAGAATGTGGATGCCCGGAGAGACTTCATCCGCAGGCATGCAAAGGAGGTGATCAACCTTGACATCTGATGGGGTCATCCCGGTCAACATCGAAGAAGAGATGAAATCATGCTACATCGACTACGCGATGAGCGTGATCATCGGTCGAGCCATCCCTGATGCAAGAGACGGCTTAAAACCGGTTCACCGCCGCACTCTCTATGCCATGCGGGAGCTCGGCAACACGAGCGACAAACCCTACAAGAAGAGCGCTCGTATTGTCGGAGACGTGATGGGTAAATACCATCCTCACGGTGATTCGGCCATCTATGATACGCTGGTGAAGATGGCGCAGCCGTTCTCCTACCGTTACACACTTGTGGACGGCCAGGGGAACTTCGGGTCGATCGACGGGGACTCTGCCGCGGCGATGCGGTACACGGAGGCCAGGCTCACGAAGGTCTCGGAGGAACTCCTGGCCGATATCGATAAGGAGACCGTCGACTTTGTCCCCAACTTCGACGAGTCGCTCCAGGAGCCTGATGTCCTCCCGGCACGGGTTCCAAACCTCCTCGTGAACGGGTCGAGCGGGATTGCGGTGGGTATGGCGACAAACATGCCGCCTCACAACCTCCGGGAGGTCTGTGAAGCGACCTGCCGCATCATCGACGAACCCGGCGTATCCACGGAGGAGCTGATGCGGATCATGCCCGGCCCGGATTTCCCGACCGGCGGGATCATCATGGGCACCGAAGGGGTCCGTGATGCGTACCTTACCGGGCGCGGAAGGTGTGTTGTCAGGGGGATCGCGGAGATCGAGGAAGAGGGCCGGACTCCGCAGATCATCATAACCGAGATCCCCTTCCAGGTGAACAAGGCACGCCTGATTGAACATATCGCAAACCTTGTCCGCGACAAAAGGGTCGAGGGGATCAGCGATATCCGCGACGAGTCGGACCGGGACGGCATGCGGATCGTGATCGACCTGAAGAAGGGCGTCGCGCCCCAGGTGGTCTTGAATTACCTCTACAAGCACACGGCGCTTGAGTCCACCTTCGGGATCATCAACCTCGCCATCGTCGACCGCCAGCCCCACACCTTAACCCTCAAGGAACTTATCCATGAGTTCCTGAAGCACCGGGTGGAGGTTGTCCGGCGGCGGAGCGAGTTCGATCTCAGAAAGACGGAAGAGCGGATGCATATCCTCCGTGGTCTCCTTGTCGCGCTCGATAACATCGATGCCGTCGTCGCCACCATCCGGGCGTCCCGGACGACCGATGAGGCACAGACGGCGCTGGTGACGAAGTTCGCGCTGGACGAGGTGCAGGCAGATGCGATCTTAAAGATGCAACTCCGGAGGCTTGCGGCGCTTGAGCAGCAGAAGATCCTGGATGAGCGCGATGCCCTTGCAAAGGAGATTGAGCGGCTCACCGGGATCCTCGCAAGCGAAGCGAGCATCCTTGCCGAGATCAGGAAGGAACTCGTCGATATCAGTGCCCGGTACGGCGATGAGCGGAGGACCCGGATCGGGCACGCGGCCGAGGCCCTCGATAAGGAGGACCTCATCGAGGATAAGCCGATGCTGGTCTCGCTCACCTCCTCAAACTACATAAAGCGGATCGACCTTGACACCTACCGGAACCAGCGGCGTGGAGGCCGCGGCGTCATCGGGATGGCTACAAAGGATGACGATGGCGTCGAGAACGTCTTCGTCGCGAACATGCACGACTACCTCCTCTGTTTCACCGACAAAGGAAGGGTTTACTGGCTGAAGGTCTACGACCTCCCCGAGGGGCAGCGGACAAGCAAGGGCAAGGCAGTTGTCAACCTCTTGAATCTCGACGGCGATGAACGGGTGACCACGGTGATCCCGGTCAGGGAGTTTAGTTCCGACCACTACCTCTTCTTTGCGACGAGGAACGGGACGGTTGCGAAGATGGCGCTCGACGAGTTCTCGCGGCCCCGGCAGACCGGGATCAACGCCATCAACCTCCGTGACGGCGACGAGCTGGTGGACGTGAAGGCAACCGACGGGGACAAGGAGCTGATCCTGACGACGAGGTTCGGGCAGAGCCTCCGGTTCCACGAGGAGGCCGTCCGCGCCGTCCGCAGGAACGCCATGGGGGTGCGGGGGATCAGACTCCGCCACGGCGACACCCTGCAGGCCATATCCCTGGTTGAGAATGACCATCTCCTCACCATTACTGAGCAGGGTTTCGGCAAGCGGACGGAGTTCGACGAGTTCCGTGGTCACGGCAGGGGCACGATGGGTGTCCGGAACATCGTCGTCGACGCCCGGGGCGGCGGCGTCGTGGGGTCGAGAGCGGTCTCGGACGATGATGAGATCATCGTGATGAGCGCGTCCGGTATCGTTATCAGGACAAAAGTCGAGGAGATCTCGATCCAGAAACGGAACACCCGCGGTGTCCGGATCATGAAGCTCGATGACGGTGACCGCGTCATCGGGTTTACTATTCTTGATTCCGACGAAGAAGACGAGGAGGAAGAGGAGTAAGAACTCCTCTTTCTTGCGCTCGTATTCGCGGCTTTCATCCCGACTGTTTCCTCAAAACCCTGATTTTCGCCGGGCTCGCCGACGTAGCGGTGGAGCATGGTGGGTTAGGGATAGGGGAGAGGGGGAGAGCCGGGGTTAAGACAGCATCCCGGCTGTGAGCGACCTCTGGTTTGCAAAGCCGCGTGCGGTGGTCCCGGCAGAAGTCTGCGGGATCCCCTCCGGAGATCAGAACGTTGGTTTCCTGAAGTACTTCAGCGCGCCCGGCTTGTGCCGCTCAAGTTCCCTGAAGAAATACTCTGCAAGTTGCGGGTCGGAGTCGTAGATAGCCTGCTGCATGGTGCGCATCAGCCATCCCCGGATCTCCTGGCCCTGGTCGACTGTATTCATCACGACGACGATCGCCTCATCCACGTCTTTCCTGTCATTCCAGCGATAGGGCATAAAAACCACCTACGGGGAGGAAATACCCGCCTCACCTATAAAGCGTTTGCGGGCATCCTGCCCCGGGCGGCCCTTGTGTATGCAGAAACGTTTCTGTGGCGTGCTGCAGGGCGTTGTCGAGCATATCTCCAGTGTATTATTTCATCTAATATTGTCCATGCAATACCCTCTCACGCGAAGGGCGCGAAGGGGTGTGGAGCGTTCATGGGGCAGAGCGAGCGGCTGTACGCAGGAAAACACCCCATTCCCCAGGCTCTCACCCCATGCTGTGGACCGTGGTGGCTATCATCCTGGGGGGTGGGGACAGGGGCGGGGGTCTCCCCCTCCCCCCGTACGGAAGCCATGCCCGGCGCACAAACAGAGCCGTGATCCCCCGGCTACCAAACCAGGGCGGTTTTCATGGGAAATGTTAGCTGAAATGCTCCACTAGTGGACCGTTTCACCTTATGTTGCGGGTCCTGATGCGGGGCGAGCGATCGCCACCTCGCGCGAAGACGCGAAGAACGCGAAGGGGACTCTGCCGCCCAGCAACCGAACTTCGCGGCTTCGCGCCCTTCGCGTGAGATGGTATTGCATGGACAATATTAGATGAAATGATACACTAGTACACCGATTCCAAATTAGCAGTTCATATCCGGCCTTCGTCCCATCCCCCGCGGAACGCTCCCCTCCGTCCCCCCACCCCGCCCGGCCTGCGGCCTCCTCCCCCGCCCCCAGGGGCGGGGGCAGTCATGGCGATATCCGGTGGAAAGCCGCGCCAGGGGGTGGTGCTGACGCCGGTTTCCCGAAAGACCGGGAAGAATCGGCCAGCAAGAACCAGCTAGAAACTGGTTCTTCCCCGGGATCTCCCCGTGCAGTGGACCGTGGTGGCTATCGCCATGGGGTGGGGCTGACGGTGAGGGGGCGAGCCCCCTCCCCTGTCTCTGCCTCGTGTCTTCAGTGTCCAGACTCAATTCCTACAGATTGCCATACGCCTGTAACCCCCTCCCCGCACGCCCATTCGGCGCTCCTCCCCCGCCCCCCCGAGGGTGGGGGGCGGTCAATGGCGATACCCGGTGGAAATCCGTGCATGGGTGTGTGAGAATGTCCGTAGGATGTAACAGGCTGGAGGGTGCGACCGGTTGAAGGTGCGATGGGCGGAACGCCCGGAGTTTGAGAAGCCTGGAGGCTTTGAAAGCAGGAGCACGAGCATTAAAGAACGACGTTCCTCCTGGAGCAGGAAGTATATACTGGCGGGACAACCACGGTGTGAATGAGGTGTCCAATACAATGTTCCGTACGACGATTCAGGTGGAGACACACGGGGAGGGGGAGATCGTCAACCTCACACCCCGGATAGAGCAGGCGATCACCGCGAGCGGTGTGCGGGAGGGGCTTGCCAGCATCTTCGTCACAGGGTCGACCGCCGCCATCACCACCATCGAGTATGAACCCGGTGTGCTCTCAGACCTCCGTCGGGCGCTCTCGGTCATCGCCCCGGCCGATATCCCCTACGCTCATGATGCGGCATGGGGTGATGGGAACGGGCGGTCCCACGTCAGGGCGGCGGTGATCGGGCCGTCGGTCTCTGTCCCCGTGATCGAGGGCAGGCTTGCGTGCGGCACCTGGCAGCAGGTCGTCCTCCTCGAACTGGACGTGCGCTCGAGCCGCCAAAGAACGGTCTACGTCACGGTTCTTGGGTGAACGGTGGGAAGGGGTTGTGTGATCCCGGCTGCCACACGGCATGGTGAGCAGAATGAAACGGCGGTTGCTATAACCCCAAATAATAGCATTCTGCTCTGATTTTCGCCGGAATCGTTCAAGAAGAATAAGTTGCTCAGTCGAGAGGTACCGTTTCGAGTTGCGATACCAGTTCCCATATGCGGGTCCGTGCGTGGACCGGCATGTTCGGGTCGTTGCTGATCTCATCGATCAGAGAGATTGCGGTTGCAGCACGAAGGCCGATACTCCGGGACTCATCCTGGAGAACCGTCTTAGTCTCATCTGCGACACGCCTGATGTTACGTGGAATGGTGGAATCCTCGCTGATATTTTGCAGCATCTGGATGCAGGTTCGTATTGTTTCGTCTGGACTTGTCATTGACTCACCCCTCTATTATTTAGAGGCATCCAGACATATATAAGTTGATTAAGGGTGTTGGACGAAATGACGGCTGATAAGGCTGACAAAGTTATGGCCGAGTATCTCCTCAAAGGAGGAAAGATGCTCGCGAAATCCTGTAAGGTCTGCGGGTATCCCTTGTTTGAATATAAGGGAGAGACGCAGTGCGTTATCTGTCCGCTGGAAGCATCAGAAGAACCTATTCCCGAACCGGAGCCGCCTGCGTTGGTCCCGTCTGCCCAACCGCCCGCGCAGTCACCAGCACCGGCCGCTGCCGGGCCGCGAGGCAGGGTCGCCGCAGAACTCGAGCAGACGATCATCCATCTCTGCGAACGCATCAGGCGCGAGTCCCGGGCCGACGAGTGCCTGACCCTGATGATGGCAGTCGAGCGGGGCGCCGAAGCGCTCGCAACACTGGGTCAGCGGTAAGGCCTGCGGGCAAGGTCCCATATACCCTGCGCGGTCTTTTCTCCGATCCCGTGCACGGATGCCAGCTCCTCCGGATCGGCATCGATGATCGCTTTGAGCGACCCAAAGTGCTCAAGGAGGAGCCGGGCGCTCCGGAGCCCGATGTTTGGAAACGCGGCAAGCACATACTCCTGCTCTTCGCGGATCGACCGGTAGGTCTTCTTCGGATGCACCTTGCGCTCCCCCCGCTCGCTCCCCTCCCGCTGTGCGAGAACGTAGAGCATCTCGGCGGTATCGTCCGCATCACGTGTTCGGAGCAGCGTCACGCTCATACCGACTGTGATAGCGGCAAGCGTGCCCCTGACGGCGTTTGGATGGATATTCCGGACCTCATAGAGGTCTTCTTCTCCCTCGATGATCAGGACCGGCCGCGGCACCACGTCCGCCATTGCCCTGATCTGCCCGAAGAGGTCCCGCTCCACCAGGGTATCCATGAAGTCCCGCACAGTCTTCCTCTCCACGAGGATGCGGTCGCCGATGGCGTAATCGCCAAACTCGAGACGCTGCAGCGTGATCGACGCCCCGAGTTCGTGCAGGCGCACAGCGACCCGTGACGACGTCTCGCGGTCATCGACGGTGATCGCCGGCCCGGGGGGATCAAAATCCGGCCCCATGTTCACGTCCGGCCGTGGCGCACGTGTCTCCCGGGTGGCCGGCGACATCGCGGAATCAAACTCCTGAATATTCACCTGCCTGGTAGTGGTCGGGGTGGATGGGGCGGGTACAGGAGCGGGCGCGGCGCTCATGTTCCTGATCCCCTGCACCATCGCCCGCTCCCGGGTCTGGCTCACGTACCTGAAGGTCTCATCCGACGTCCCTTTCGTCACCAGCACAACGATCGTGCCGCTGCCGCTCCTGCCGGTCCTTCCCTTCCGCTGGATGCTCCTGATCTCTGATGGGACAGCCTCATAAAAGATCACCATGTCGGTCGAGGGGACATCGAGCCCTTCTTCGCCCACCGAGGTCGCGATCAGGCACCTGAACTCACCCTCCCGGAACCGGCTGAGGATCTCGATCTGCTCCTTCTGCGTAAGCCCCCGCTCCGTATCCCTGGATGCCTGGCCGACGAACCGCTCACAGGCAATCCCGCACCCTGAGAGCGCGTCGACGAGCGTCTGGACGGTGTCGCGGTAGGTGGCAAAGACGATGATCCGGCTCTCCGGGTGCGCCGCAAGTTGCGCCTGCACCAGTTCACAGACGATTGAAGCCTTGGGGTGAAGTTCCCCGCCCCAGCGGCCCGCCTCCTCGACGAGGTTCTGGTAGATGGGGTCGTTCACCAGGCGCCTGCTTGCCTTGCTCCCTGTGCTTGACGCCCCTTCGGCACTGAGCCGGTCCAGGTAGAGTTTGAGCGCCTCGCTCCCCTGTGTCTCGGTAAGCGAGATTGCGTGGCGGAGTTTCATGCACTCGGCGTGCAGGGATGCCGCGGTGAAGCCGGAGGGGTCCCGTGACCGTATACGCTGCTGGATCTGGGCGTTTAAGCGATTGAGTGCCTTTATCGAGAGTTTGTCCGGCTTTGGGACATGGAAGTTGAGTTTTGCGAGCCGGGCGAGCCTTGATTCCACGAGCCTCCGGAGGGCAAGGAGTGCTGCCTGCAGTTCCTCGGGCAGGTAGACGTCGATGTACTGGACCTCGCGCTCGTGGATGTAGGGGCGGACATCCTCATCGGTCTCCACACGTGTCTCGACAGCCTCGATGTAGAGGTTATTGCAGACCTCCTGCACCTTCGCCTGGTCGCCCCCGGGGGAGGCGGTCATCGCGAGCAGCAGGGGATTCCTTGCTGTGGTGCAGTAGTGTTGGGCAATGAAGACGTACGCGTAGTTTCCCACCGCCCGGTGGCACTCGTCCACGACCAGCAAGACAACGTCGGCGAGGCTGTACCTCCCGGCCAGGCAGTCGTTCTTGACCACCTGCGGGGTGGCAAAACAGATCCGGCACGCTTCCCAGGCGGCGGCCCGCTCGTCGGGGGGGGTGTCCCCGGTGAACATGACAAAGTCGGACTCCTGCGGTTCAGAGCCTTCCTGGAAGAGCAGGAACTGTTTAAAAAAGCGGAGGTGCTGCTCAACCAGGGGTTTTGTCGGCGCAAGCATGAGCACCTTCCCGTGGTGAGAGTAGAGGCGGGATGCTGCGACAAGGAGCGCGACGGCAGTCTTCCCTAACCCCGTTGGGAGGACGACCATCGTGTTCGCGTCAAGCGCCCGGAGCATTACGGAGAGCTGGTAGCGCCGTTCCTCGATACTCTCCTGCCGGATCAGCGGGTGAGTGACGTAGTTCATACCTTGAGTTCAGGGAACGTAGCGGCACCGCTGATGAGTGCAGGGAGGATCTGGGGCAACCGCTCGATCGGCACCCGGATCTGTTTCGTGCTGTCACGGTCCCTGATGGTGACCGTGTTGTCCTCGAGCGTGTCGTAGTCGACGGTTATGGCATAGGGTGTCCCGATCTCGTCCTGCCTCCGGTAACGCCTGCCGATGGCGCCGGAGTCATCGTACTGGGCGAGGATGCGGCACCGGGTGAGCCTCCCGGTGATCGCCTGTGCGATCTCATCAAGGCTGTCCCGGTTCATCAGCGGGAAGACGGCGACCTGGACCGGTGCCACCGCCGCCGGGAGCCGGAGCACTCGTCTGATCTCGCCGTCGACCTCGTCCTCATCGTAGCTGTGCTCCAGCGCAACGTAGATCATCCGGTCAATGCCATATGAGGGCTCGATGACGTGGGGCATCACTTCTTCGCCGCGGACCTCTTCCTCCTCCTCACGGATCTGGTAGAGGTCGGCAGGGATGAAGATCTCCTCGCCGTCGACCGTGATCCGCGCGCCGTCCTCGCCGGGGTTTGATGCGGCCAGGGCATCCGCGATAGCCTTTGCCTTACCGCGGAACCGGGGGCCGAGCACGCCCATATCTGCTACGATCCGCCGTCTTTTGACCAGTTTCGGCTCGTCGTAGGGGATGAAGACCGTCATCGAGTTCCCGGAGTGCCCGGCATGCGAGCGCAGGTCGTAGTCGGTGCGGTCGGCGATGCCGACGATCTCCACCCACCCGAAGCGGCCGGAGTGGACCTCGGCGTCCCAGCAGTCGGCCGCATAGTGTGCCCGCTCGTCGGGGAGATGCTGGCGGAACCGGAGTCTTGCCGGGTCCACGCCGATGGCGGTCAGGATCTGGTGCGTGAGCGCGATGTAGTAGGCGACGTACTCGTTTACGATCACTCCCTCGTCCACCGCAGCGCGCATCGTAAACCCGGCTGGCTCCTGATCCTCAAGCTGCCGCTCGATGGTGAGGAGGGGCACGGTGTAGTCAGCGTAGCGGTAGAAGGCAGGGTGGTCTTTCTCGTCAGGGTGGACGAAGATCTCGGCCTCTGCCTGGGAGAACTCACGCAACCGGATCATGCCCTGGCGGGGGGAGATCTCGTTCCGGTAGGATTTCCCGATCTGGACCGCACCGAAGGGGAGTTTGTCCCGGTAGAAGCGCAGGAGCCGGGAGAAATCGGTGAAGATACCCTGGGCAGTCTCGGGGCGCAGGTATCCCTTCCGCTGCGATCCCGGCCCGATGGTGGTCTCGAACATCAGGTTGAACGCAAAGACGCCCGCTTCACCCAGGGGTTCCTCGCAGACGGGGCAGGGCAGTTCATGGAGCGCTGCCTGGAGCGCTTCTGCCGAGAGCGTGCCGGCATTCGCGATGCCGTTATCGTCCGCGATGTGATCGGCGCGCAGGTATTCGCCGCAGTGCGGGCACTGCACCATCTTGTCGGCGAACTCTTTCACGTGACCGGATGCGATGAAGATTGCTTCGGTCCCAACGGTTGGGCATTCGATCTCATAGTAGCCTTCCTGAAAGACGTAGAACGATCGCCAGAGGTTTTCGATGTTCCTCTTCATCATCGCTCCGAGCGGGCCGTAATCGATAAAACCGGCGACAGACCCGTATATCTCGGATGAAGGCCAGACAAAACCACGTCTCCTGGCCACATCCATGACTTTTTCGTAAATATCGCTCGTCTCGGCCATAGTCCTGCAGTACACTTGAGCGCCGAGGCTAATAAAGAATGGTTCTCCTCTCACGCGAGATCGTAATTCTTCGTAAAATGGGCTGTGTGAGGAGGCCTTTTTTCCACGGCCGATGACATTTCAGAATATATTGTTGCATCTTTCAAAACGATCTTTCTGTTTAGGCAGTTTATATGGGAAGTTTTAAATGTTAGCAGTTGTAATGTAGGGAGCGTTACGCCCCGGTTGGGGATCATCTATATATATGGGGGGCTGTCATGAGTGGCCTCCTAAGCCAGATGGTGGAAAAAAGAACAGAGAGATACGGACATGGCAGAAGATACCCGCAAGCAGCAGCTCCTTGAGCTGTTCACGACCATCACGAACAAGAAGACGATCGTTGAGCCGATGAGGAAGGTTCACGGTACGCTCCGGGACCGCGATGCTGTTGAGCGTGAGATCGCCCTGATCATGCGTGAGATCCTCGATCAGGGTTACTTCAAAACCAAACTCGCTCCGCGGCAGCTCGCAAAGCTCGTGGTTGCGTACTATGACGGCAAAAACGATACCGAGATTGCGAGGGCGCTCGGCGATGAGAAACTGAGCAAGACTGTGGCACGTGCACGGGTCCGCCTCAAACTCTTCAGGGAACTCGACTTCAAGATGCCGTTCGATCGCGAGCTGATGGCGGAACTTCTTGATTCAGGGAAGACCATGAAGGAGATCAGCGAGGAACTGAACGTGAGCCCCTCCACACTTCGTGAGTACCGTCATGTGATCGAACAGCAGGAGGACACGACCCTGGATCCATACCTGGAACGGATCAGGGATGTGATGGAGGACCGTGATCTCTCCGAGCATATGACGCGTGGCGTCATCAACGACGGCCTGAGTGAAGCCATCGATGTCGCCGAAGCGATCGATATGGGAGAGTTCTGAACTTCTGGCCCACTTTTTTCTGCTGAACATTTTTTAATGCGCAGATCAATCTCTTCTCCATGAGGTTGACCTGGCTTGGCCATGCATGTTTTAGTCTTGAGGGATCGCGGACTGTTCTCATCGACCCCTTCATCCCCGAGGGCTCGCTCCTGGTGGAGCCTGATATCGTTGCGGTGACGCACGCTCATGCAGACCACCTGGGCATGACTGTGCAGCTGAAGAAGAAGACGGTCGCCATCAACGAGGTCGCAAAGTACCTGGCATCGAAGGGTATTCCTGCTGAGCCCATGAACATCGGCGGCAGTATCACCGTGGATGGGGTCAGATTTACGATGACTCCCGCTCTCCATTCATCGTGGCTGGAGGAGGAAGGTATGGGCTTTTACGGCGGCACCGCCGCGGGGTTCGTTATCACGATGGACGGCACCACCGTTTATCACGCCGGCGATACGGCGCTCTTCTCCGATATGCAGCTTATCCGGGACCTCTACCGGCCGGATGTGGCGCTCCTCCCCATCGGCGGGCGCTACACGATGGGCCCGGAGGAGGCGATGGTCGCAGCCCGGTACGTGGGGGCGCAGCTCGTGATCCCGATGCATTACGACACCTTCCCTGCCATCGAGCAAGACGTCCGGAAGTTCAAGCAGGCCATCGAGCGGACGACATCGATCCGGGTCCGGGTTCTCTCGCCGGGTGAGGGGATCGATACCGGTCCCGAAAGCGCCGGGGAGTGAGGAGGGGCAGGCCCCATTGGCGCGAACGTAAACCCGGGTGCACTGCATTCCCGGCTGGTATGAGTATGCAGAGCAGCCGCTGGAACAGGTACCCGTGTGCCCGGGTGGAGAAGGTGCGGGCTGCCCACCGGGCTGTTCCCCGGGGCTCACCCTTCCCTGAAGGCGGCACGACCCATGAACCCCCTCCCGCGAGCCGGGCCCCAAAATCACCGGGTATCTCCTCCCGGTAGGTTGATCCATATCGGCTTCTTTATCAGGGGAATAGGAGTATCAGTACTTATGAGACCGGAAATCCCGGATCACCCGGGCCCGGACGCATCTTCTCCCCAGTTCTCTGATCTGGAAGAGGCGTTGCTGGCTGTCGACCGGATGCGGGCAGGCAGGATCATCGAAGCGGCCTGCGCAGCAAGTTCCCCTGTCTCCTGCATTGAGACCCTGATCGTCCCGGTTCTTGAGGAGATCGGGGAGATGTGGGAACAGGGACAGGTAGCCCTCTCGCAGGTTTACATGAGTGGGCGGATCTCTGAGGAGATTGTCGCTACGATGCTCCCGCCGGGCTCCCCTGAGCGGATAACGCAACCGAAGATAGCGATAGCGGTTCTTGAAGACCACCACACTCTGGGGAAACGGATCCTTCTTGCCGTGCTCCGGGCAGGCGGCTACGAGGTGACCGATTACGGCTCAGGGGTGACGGTCGACAGCCTCGTGGAGCGCGTGCTCCAGGACCGGGTTGAGATCCTGCTCATATCCACGCTTATGCTCCCCGCAGCACTCAGGGCAAAGGAGGCGGTCACCCGTATCAAGGAAGCGATGCCGGAGGCCCAGGTGATCGTTGGGGGAGCCCCGTTCAGGTTCGATGCAGACCTCTGGAAAGAGACCGGAGCCGATGCCGTCGGCCGCTCGGCATCAGATACCCTCACTATCGTGCGGGGGATGGCGGGAGCGGTGGTCTCATGACCGGCGAGATGACCCCGGCCGAGAGGACGGCCGTGACCATGGAGTTTGAGGAGCCCGACCGTGTCCCGCTCTTCCTGCTCTTCACCATCTACGGGGCAAAGGAACTGGGGCTCTCCATCAGGGACTACTTCTCAAGACCGGAGTACGTCGCCGAGGGCCAGATGCGCCTCCAGAAGAAGTTCGGCGGCGACTGCCTCAACCCGTTCTGCTACGCGGCGGTCGAAGTCGAGGCATGGGGAGGAGAGGTGATCTTCGCAGAGGACGGTCCGCCCAATGCCGGCCTGCCGCCGATCCGGAGCCCCGAAGAGATTGAATCCCTCGAGGTGCCGCTCGTCGAGGAGAGCCCCGGTCTCCTCTTCGGGCTCAGGACGATCGAGTTGCTGAAGAAGCAGGTCGGCGATGACGTGCCCATCATGGGTTCGGTGGTATCCCCCTTCTCCCTCCCGGTGATGCAGCTGGGTTTTGATGCATACCTCGACCTCCTGTACGGGGAGCCCGACCTCTTCTGGACACTGATGAAGAAGAACGAGGAGTTCTGTGTTGAGTGGGCAAATGCCCAGGTTGAAGCCGGCGCCACCGCCGTCGGCTACGCCGACCCCCTTGCCTCGCCTGACATGATTCCCCCGGATCTCTACCGCAGGACAGGGTTTGTCGTAGCCCGGCGCACCATTCCCCGGATAGAGGCCGGGGTCGCAACCAGTCTCGCCTCGGCAAGGGCTCTCCCCATCATCGACGACCTGGCCGGGACCGGCAGTGTCGGTGTCGGCGTCAGCGCCTTCGATGACCTTGCCACCGTAAAACGGCAGTGTGCGGGGAGGCTTACCGTGCTTGGGAACCTGAATGCTATCGAGATGCGCCGCTGGACACCTGCACAGGCGGAGGCTGAGGTGAAGCGGGCCATCGCCGCTGCCGGGCCGGGCGGGGGTTTTGTCCTCTCTGACAACCACGGCGAGATCCCCTGGCAGGTGCCCGAGAGCGTCCTCATGGCGATCGCCGCCGCGGTGAGGAAGTGGGGGAACTACCCCCTCGACTGGGTATCAGGATGACGGGAAGATTCGGGGTGCTCTACTGTGAGAATCTGGCCCGGGAGATGGCTGCGGTGGTTGCCACCGGGGAGTTTCCGGAGATCCTCACAGAGCCATTCCGCATGGACTGCGGCGGGAGGCGGGTCGGGCGGGACCGGCTCATGGCCTCTCACTCCCGGTTCCTGGGGACCTGCGAGCGGGTATGCATTCTTGGGTGCGGGTGCCGGGAGAGGATTGAGCCGCCCGGCCCTGCCGTGGTGATCCCGGACCTGATGCGGGAGGTTCTCCTCCCGGCCCCCCTCTACGATGCCTGCGTCCGGGAGGGGGCGTTCATGGTCGTCCCGGGCATGCTCTCGCGGTGGAAGGAACATCTTGCAGGCTTTGGGTTTGAGGGGGAAGCAGCAGAGGAGTTCTTCAGGGAGTCGATCAGGAAGATCGTGCTCCTCGATACAGGGATCGACCCCGAGGCCCCCCGGAACCTGGCAGCCCTCGGCGAAGACCTCGGGATCCCCACAGAGTGGATTCCTATCGACATCGAGCCACTGCGGCGGTATCTTGCCCTCCAGTACCTCCAGTGGCGCCTGGAACGAGAGGAGAAGGTCTATCGGGACTCTATCGCCGCAAACCAGCGATCCGCCGACTACGCGATGACCATCGATATACTCGGCAGGATCACTGAGCTCCAGAGCGAAGAGACGGTGGTTGAAGAGATGCTCGACCTCTTTACGGTCCTGTTTGCTCCGGCAAGGATCGGGTTTGCCTCTATCGATGGGGGAGAGGCAGGCAGGATCGTCAGCCGCCCTCCCGGATACTATGACGCTCCGGAGCGGGCGGCAGGGCTCTTCGCGCTGGAAACCCGGAATGCCATCCTGTCTGACAGGGATGGTCTCTCGATGGAAGTCAGGCATGAAAACCGGTGCGTCGGTGTTCTCGTGCTTGAGGGGCTTGCCGTGCCGCACCGGGCTGCCGAGTATCTCAGCATCAGCCGATCCGTGACTGAGGTCTGCGGCCTTGCTATAGCAAACGCCCGGACGTATCAGAAACTCCAGGAAGCCGTGATGGAGCGCGATAGGGAGATCGGGGAGCGGATGCGGGCAGAGAAGGCGCTCCGCGAGGCGAACAGGAAACTTAACACCCTCTCGTCCATCACCCGGCACGATATACTGAACCAGCTGGCGGCGCTGCTCGGGTATCTCGAGATAACGCAGATGGACCTGGAATCGGGACGCCTGCCCGCGGACCCCACCTTTGTCCGGTACGTCGCAAACGAGCTGCAGGCCGCGCGAACGATCCAGCGGCAGGTCGAGTTCACCCGTTTCTACCAGGACATCGGTGTGAAAGAAGCGGAGTGGCACAATGCGGAGACCCTGATCCGACAGGCGGCCGAAGAACTTCCGCTCTCGGAGGTCAGGGTGGATATCGGGGTTATGGGGCTCTGGGTCTATGCCGACCCCCTGATTGGGAAGGTCTTCTACAACCTCATGGAGAACTCGGTCCGGCATGGAGGGGATATCTCCCGGATATCGTTTCTTGGATCCCGGGCTGAAGGCGGCCTCGTGATCACCTACACCGACGACGGCCGGGGCATCCCTGCTGCGGATAAGGAGCGGATCTTCCGCAAGGGTTTTGGCAAGAATACGGGGCTCGGGCTCTTTCTCACCCGGGAGATCCTCGCGATCACCGGTATCACCATCAACGAGACCGGTGTGGAAGGAGAAGGTGTCAGGTTTGAGATCTTCATCCCGGAGGGGGAGTACCGGCTTGTGGGATCTGAGACCTGATCCCCGGGCGCTAGTGGACCGTTTCACCTTATGGTGCGGGTCCTGATGCGGGGTGAGCGATCGCCACCTCACGCGGAAAGCCACGCGTGAGAACGCGAAGGGGACTCTGCCGCCCAGCAACCGAACTTCGCGGCTTCGCGCCCTTCGCGTGAGATGGTATTGCATGGACACTATTAGATGAAATGATACACTAGGGTTGGTAGAGATGCTACCTCTCTTTTGTCGGTTTTAATCGCCCGTTGTAGCGTTTCCGGGGATCTCCTACGAGTTACGGTTGCTCTTCACTTACACATTGCGCGGTTCTTGCTTATATCCCCTTGAATCCATCTATTTTTGTGCGAGGGACGCCGACGACCAATGTCAGAACCACGGCATCTCAGCACAGGAGAATAGCATGGAAGAGATCACCCAGGAAGTACTCGACCACATCCCGGATCCGGTCGCAAACCCTGCCCGGGAGACGCAGATCGTCAACGGTAAAGTCAGATTGATAACACCACACAACGAGGAAACAGAATGCAAGAACCAGCGAAAATAAAGGGCAGCCCACAGGATGAAACGTGCGCCAACATCGATTCACGCGGGACTGCCAACAACTCTTCTCCGTCCGGAGTAATAAGACCAGCTACCAGCGAGCGAAGGGCCGGGGTCGTCCCCCTTTACCTGATCAAACAGGTCGTAGCCACTGAAATCGGCAGATGCGGCCAGAAATTGCGAGAGATCCGCATTGTCCGGACCCGCTGCCACTATTACATCGTCACCGTCATCCAGTCAGGGCAGGAGGCAACCGGGCATGACTGAACCCGGGACCCTCACCCACGGCGCCGGCGGAGCGCTCTATATCTCCGTTGATGCCGAAGCCTACCGGATCGAGGCTGAGGACGCGAAGAACCTGCTCTTCTACGGCAGGGTGATCCCGATCACACAGGAGCGCTCTCGGGCGACTCCGGGCGGCATCCTGGTGAGCGAGATCGCCATCGAGGGGCATGCGGCGATGAACGCCTCCGGCAGGGCAGTGATGCTCCATACCCGGGTTGGTTCTTACATCATCCCGCTCATCAGTTTCCAGCGGGTGGCTCGTGGGGAAGCCATCTCCGCCCCGCTCTTTCCCCTCCTCCCGGAGGTGGGGCTATGAGCAGCGAGATCCGCCGGGCGGCGGGGGTTCTTGCTCCTGGCGGCGTGATCGAGGTCCGGGCGCTCGCCGATGGTGCGACGCACTCGGGCTACTTTGACGATTACGAGGCCCTTGCGCAAGCTGTCGAGGCGCTCGACGCCGATCCGGCGGTCGCGGGGATTTACGTCACCCTGAATACTGTGAACCCGGCGCTCCTCGCCCGGCGGGCGAACCGGATCAAGATGCGGCTCGGCCGGAAGGATGCGACGACCGCGGATGCCGACATCCTCCGGCGCCGCTGGCTCCCGGTCGACATCGACCCGGTCCGGCCGAGCGGGGTCTCCTCGACCGATGCGGAGCACGCGGCGGCGCTCGACGCTGCGGGGCGGATCGCGGCCTACCTCACCGAGCAGGGGTTCCCCGAACCCCTCCGGGCCGACTCCGGGAACGGGGCGCACCTCCTCTACCGGATCGACCTCGCAAACGACGATGCCGCGACTGAGGTCGTGAAGGGGGTTCTTACCACCCTCGACACCCTCTTCTCAAACGATGTGATCACGGTCGATACCGCGAACTACAACGCCGCCCGGATCTGGAAACTCTATGGGACACTCTCAAGAAAGGGGGATAGCACCCCGGAGCGCCCCCACCGGCGGGCGAAGATCCTTTCTGTTCCACAGAACATAGAGGTCGTTCCCCGGGAGCGGCTGCAGCACCTCGCAGGAATCCTCCCGAAGGACGAACCGGCACCGCGGAGGACGGGCGGCAGCATCGACCTCGTCCGCTGGCTCGCGGAGCACGGGATCGCGGTCCGGAGCACGAGACCTTGGCAGGGCGGCACCCTCTACGTTCTTGCCGAGTGCCCGTTCTCGGGAGCCCACAAGGACGGCGCATTCGCCATCCAGTTTGCGAACGGTGCCGTCTTCGCCGGCTGCCACCACGCAAGTTGCGGTGGAGGGGCGCAGCGGTGGCCGGAACTCCGGGCGATGTATGAGCCCCGGGAGAAGAGAAAGCAGGAGGCGATTGCAGGGGCGAAGGTGGAGGAGAACCCCACCCCTCCCCGCCCTGCACCGGCTCCCGACGAGTACCGCGAACGGGCCTTCGCGATCCTGCAGCACGGCGACCCGCTCACGTTCCTCCTTGACACCTTCAACAAGAGCCACGTCGGCGACCGAACCGTTGCGGAGTGCCTCGCGATGTCCATCGCCTCGCAGTCGGTCGAGAACACAAAGGGGCTGCACGTCGCCATCTCCGGCAACTCCGGCAAAGGGAAGAGTCATGCCTGCACGACGATGCAGAACCTCATCCCGGAGGCCTACAAACTCACCGGCACCGTCTCGGACAAGGCACTCTACTATGACGACGACCTCCGGCCCGGGACTGTCTTCCTCTTTGATGATACGGCTCTCTCGGACGACCTCCAGGAGGTGCTGAAGTCGGCAACCACATCCTTCCACGAACCGATCATACACCGGACCATCACGGCCGACCGGCAACTCCGGGTCTGCTCGATACCTGAACGGTGTGTCTGGTGGCTCGCGAAGGTCGAGAACCCGGGCGACGACCAGGTGATGAACCGGATGCTGACGGTCTGGATCGACGACTCGGCTGAACAGGACGCACGGGTGCTGGAGCACCTCAAGCGGACGGAGGCGAGCGGATCGACCAGGGGGGACGACCCGGACGTCCTCACCTGCCGGGCGCTCTGGTCGATCGTGAAGGAGCACCGGATCTTCGTCCACATCCCCTTCGCCCGGCGTATAGAGTTCTCGAACGCCGCAAACCGCCGGAACCCCGCGATGCTCTTTGACCTGATCAAGTGCCATGCGGCGCTCTGGTTCCTGCAGCGGGAGGGTGAGGAGACGGACGGGGAGACCCGGATCGAGGCGACCCGGCAGGACTTCGATGCCGCGGCCAGGCTCTACGGCGCAATCAACCAGGAGGGCGGCGGGCAGGAGTCGAAGATGACCAGGAACGAAGCGGCGGCACTCGTCACCATCGCCCGGATGGGCTGGGAGACCTTCACGGTCCGGATGCTGCAGCAGGCGACCGGGCTGTCCTACCACCAGGTCCGGCGGATCCTGCAAGGCTACACCGCGAAGGGCACGACCTACTGCGGGCTCCTCGAAAAGTGCCCTGCCGTCAGCGTGGTAGATGCGACGGTGCTTGATGAGAGCACCGGGATTGTCGTCCGCCGGCACGAGCTCCACTTCCAGTTCGACGCCGAAGCCTACCGGGAGTGGGTGGCGCAGACCGCGGTCTGGCTGGAGGATGAGGGGGGAGGAGGACTCCCCGCCGCCTTCTGGCGGGAGTTGCAATGATGGTTGCAAACAGGGTTGCAATAGTGGTTGCAAAGGTGGTTGCAAAGATGTTGAGGGGGGCGAATCTCGCCGTTCAGAAGAGGATTCTGGAAACGGGGGGGATTTACTGGAGAATGAAGGTGAGAGAATGGGTATGTTTGCAACCATTTCCGGATCACACAGTTCGCCCGATGCGGTTCCACTGGAAGATTACCCTGATCGACTGCACGACCGGAGCACGCTGTGTGTTTCTGGACTTGTTGCAAACAAAAAGATCGAAAATGATGATTCATTGATGTATCCGAATATAAGCAACGTATCAACGAGTATTTTCTCTCACGGTGTTTGCAACCCCCTTTGCAACCCCGTTTGCAACCGGGTTGCAAATGTTGTATATCCACTGCCCGGCGTACTCGATTACCGCGAGTTTGAGCGGGCGCGGGTGGACCTCGGTCGGTGCGACATCTGTGACAGCGGGAAGGCGGTCTACCGCTCGCGGGAGGCGCAGGTGGGGATCTGTGAGGGGTGCTACGCCCGGCTGGTGCGGGAGGGGAACGCGAGGGAGGGGGTGCGGTGATCCCCATGATGGACGATGAACTACCGCCCCGGGCTTGTCGAACGCTACGGATCGGGTATCGAGCGGATCATGACGGCCCTCCACAGCGCCGGGATGCCGATTCCCACTTTCTCCAGCACCCCGCTCGGGTTCACCCTGACCATGCGGATGGATATGCTGAACGAGAGTTCTCTTCGTGAGATGCAGCTGAATGAACGGCAGATCCTTGCGGTGGAACGGATCAAGAACGAGGGGAGCATCACGAGCGGTGACGATCAATCACTCACCGGCATCTCGGCAACGACCGCTTTCAGGGATCTCAAGGCCCTGGTCGACCTTGGTATCCTGGAGAGTGAGGGGCCATCGAAGAAGAAAACACGATATGTCCTGCGGAAGGGACCACCATGAGATGTGGATATTTTCAGAGCGGTTTCGTAAAATAGAGGGCGGTTCGGTCCCGGAACCGGGAGGATGCCCCGCCGGGTGTGGATAAATGGAGGATAAATGAAAGATAAATGGAGGATACAGGTGTGTTTCGTTAAACGCAGATGATGCCTCATTGTTTCCTCCTCGTTATGAGTGAACGGGAATCAAGGGTTCAGGCTTTCGAGGCCGTGCTCGCTGGTGTCGGAGGCCAGGGTCGTACCTCAGGGGCCGGGATCAAGTACCCGTCAAGTACGGAAACACCGGCAGATATCCGGATATATGCAGATTGTCAGCAATATCGCTGACATTAATTTCCAGGAGTAGGCGCTCTGAATACAATCCATCAAGTATTCCTCCTGTCTGGTGCCGCCCACCACGGGACACACTTCATCATCTTTGGAGCTGCGTCAGGATCGTAGGGGACAATCTCACCCATCTCCACCGCCTCTTTGATAAACCGTGAAACTGTTGCACTATTCTTCGGGGAGATACCGAATCGCTCACGCAGAGAACTGTTTGTCAGATATTCACGGTTGACATATTTCAGACAGGTATGGAGGTAACAGGCCCGCACACGGTCAGCCTTATCCATCCTGGCGAGCGGCCGGGGCGCAAAAGTAGATTGACCGGGTGGCCTCTCCCGTAACTTCGAAGAAAGGAGCCGGGAGTTGATGAATCGGTCGGCGCGAATGAGTTTGGCGAGCAAGAGGGGGGTGATTTCTTTTCATACGAATGTTTTCTCAGGCATCGGTTGCCTCCATTCCGGCCCGCCTGAGGATGAGGTGGTAGTCCTCTGCCGGGATCTCGCGCATGGCCTGCCGGAGGTGGCCGCTCCACATCGTTTTGTTCGTGATGAATGCAAGATCCTCGATCAGGGGCTTGAACTCAAGAGGTTCGGGGAAGACCGCGACCGGTTTGACCTTCATGCGGAAGGGGAAGACCTCGTCGCCCATCTGCGGCGGGGTGGTAAAGAGGCGGGCGTGGTCCTCGTAGGGTTCGGAGACGACTTCGTAGGCTCCGGTTATCGCTGAGGGGAGGATTGTGTCGTCCTCTTTCTCCTGCCGGACGTACACGAGGATGGTATCGCCGGGCTTCACCCGGTGCATGAGGGTTTTGTTCCGCCGCGGTACTCCCCAGATGTGCTTCGCATCGAGGATCTTTTGGTTGTCGCGGTTGGAGGAGGCGATCCAGTGGGTCATAGGTGGGATTTGATCGTTCGTATTTAAAACGTTCACTGAGTAGAGACCGTTCGAATCATCCCATCTGCCGGGCGGGTCAGTTCAACAACTCTGGAGAGATTGTCCTCCTATAAGACCTTGCCGAGAGAGAGCACTCCTTTGCATGTGGCGAGATCTATTTCATCAACTATATCATAGCATAACTATTATTTTTGTTACAGGTGTGTTCAGTGTCTTCGGATCTTACTTTTATCACTAATGAAGATGGCAATACGTTACTTGATCGATTTGACACCTTAGTTAAGGACACCACGCTTTTCGATTGTCTCGTCGGGTATTTTTATTCGAGCGGATTCTATGCTCTTGAGAAGGCTCTGGAGAACACCGAGAAGATCAGAATCCTCATCGGCATCAGCACCAACAAAATGACGTACGATCTTATCCAGGCTGCCTCATTTGAGGGGCATCCAGCACTCTTCCTTTCCAGCAAGGATCTTAGGAGTCAATACTCCAGCATGGTCAAGGAAGAGCTGAATCAATCTGAAGACGCCTTTGAGATAGAAAAGGGTATTCGAACCTTCATCGAGTGGTTGAGGAGTGGAAAACTTGAGATCCGCGTCTACCCCTCAGAGAAGATCCATGCAAAGCTCTACATAATGACCTTCAAGGAGGGTGACAGAGACCGGGGGCGCGTAATCACCGGCTCAAGCAATTTCTCTCAAGCCGGGCTGCAGGATAATCTTGAGTTTAACGTTGAACTCAAGATGCGGGGAGATTACGAGTACGCGCTTAAGAAGTTCAATGAACTCTGGGAAAACTCAACCGATGTGTCGGAGAGTTATGTCGAGACAATACGGACACAAACCTGGCTCAACGATTCTATTACCCCGTACGAACTCTACCTGAAATTCCTCTATGAATACCTCAAGGAGAAGATCAATCTCGATAAACAGCGGACCGGGGATGAATACATCCCTGAGGGGTTCATGGACCTGCAGTACCAGAAGGACGCGGTACAGGACGCGAAGTTAAAACTTGAGGAGTACGGCGGTGTTTTTATATCCGATGTAGTCGGCCTCGGGAAGACATACATAGCAACCCTCCTCGCCCAGCAGCTTGATGGGAGGACACTCGTTCTTGCACCTCCCGTCCTGATAGATAGGGAGAATCCGGGTTCATGGCCGAATGTTTTCCTTGATTTTGGTGTTCGCCAGGCAGATTTCGAATCGGTCGGGAAACTGGACCAGGTCCTTGCGAGAGGGACCGAGCGGTACAAGAACGTGATCATCGACGAGGCTCACCGGTTCCGCAACGAGATGACGCAGAGCTATGAGAACCTCTACCGGATCTGCAGGGGGAAACGGGTCGTCCTGGTGACGGCAACACCTCTCAACAACTCTCCAAATGACATCTTAAGCCAGATCAAACTCTTCCAGAACGCTAAAAAATCCACGCTCCCAAACCCGAAGGTTCGCAATCTCCAGAGATATTTCAACACCCTCCAGAAACGGCTTGACGGGCTGGACCGGCAACGGGACCGCGAAGAATACATGAAGATTGTGAAGGAGAACGCCGAGGATATTCGTGAGAATGTGCTCCAGTACCTGATGGTCCGGCGCACACGGGCGAGCATCGCCACGTACTACAGTGAGGACCTCAAAAGGCAGAACCTCAAGTTCCCGGAGGTTGAAGATCCCCGGCCGGTGTATTACCATTTTGATGAACATACGGATTCTGTCTTTTTAGCGTCGATCGACCTGATCGTGAACAAATTCAAGTATTCCCGCTATACCCCGCTCCTCTACCTGAAGGAAGGGGTCACGCAACCTGAGGAGCTGGCCCAGAGAAACATGATGAAGTTCATGAAGATACTCCTCTTAAAGAGACTGGAAAGCAGTTTTTTTGCATTCCGGATGTCTGTTGGGCGGTTTATCGGGTATTATGAACTCTTCATCAGGGAGGTCAGGAAGGGGAATGTCTACATCAGCAAGATGCACATGAACACGATCTTCGATCTTCTCGAACAGGATAACCTGGAGAGGATCACCTCTCTTGTTGAGGATAAGAAGGTCTATCGCCTGCCGTCGTCTGATTTTTCTCAGGCATACCTGGAGGACCTCGAGTATGACTTGCGGATCCTCAAAGAACTGCAGTCGCTCTGGGAGACCGTCGATGACGATCCGAAGATCGATGCGTTCATCGAGTTGCTCTCGACCGATCCTGTGCTGGTGGACCAGAAGTGCATCATCTTCACCGAGGCGAAGGAGACGGCCGATTATCTTACCGGAGCCCTGCAGGAGCGATTCGGGGACTGTGTTATCGAGTATCACGGGTCGTCTTCAGAGAATGAGCGGCGTGCGATCATCGAGAATTTCGATGCGAAGGCCAGGCATCCAAAGGATGATTACCGGATTCTCGTGACGACGGAGGTTCTCTCGGAGGGGGTGAACCTCCACCGTTCCAACGTGGTGATCAACTACGATATACCCTGGAACCCGACGCGGATGATGCAGCGGGTCGGCCGCATCAATCGCGTGGATACGAAGTTTGACACGATCCATATCTTCAACTTCTTCCCTGCAGGGCCTATCAACGAGATGATAAGTCTCCAGGAGGCCGCCGAAGCAAAAATTGCAGCGTTTATCGAGATGCTCGGGAACGATGCCCCCCTCCTGACGGATGAGGAGGTAAAGTCGCACGACCTCTTCACGAAACTGACGTCACGGGAGACGATCACGGGGGAGGACGCAGAGGAGGATCTCGAACTCGGCTACCTGACATTCCTCCGGGAGATTCGCGATTCCGACCCGGACCTCTTTAAGAAGATTAAACGCCTCCCGAAGAAGGCGAGATGCGGCCGGGCGTCCGGGGGGTCCGGGCGCTCTGTGGTCACCTTCTTCAGGCGGGGAAAACTCCGGAAGATCTTCCGGTCTGATGCCGGAGGTCGGGGGGCCGATACCAGGGAAGTGGATTTCCTGCAGGCTGCGGATCTTCTCAGGGCGGATGCGTCGACGAAGAAGCACGCCATCGAGCCGGACTTCTACCGGTTGCTGGAGTCCAACAAAGCCGCCTTTGAGGATGTGTTTGCGGTCGAGAGGACCATCGCGTCCTCGTCCGGCGGGAAGAGCGGCGAGGTCAGGCTCACCCGCATACTTAGGGCAATCCAGCACTCGCCGGAGTTCACGGATGAGGATGAAGAGTATGTGGGGAAGGTCCTTGGGCTGATTGAGGACGGGGCGCTCCCGAAAGCGACCGCGAGGAAGATCCTCAAAAAGATCGAGTATACCCCGGAGCCTCTTTTGATACTTGCTAAGCTACGATCCGAAGTCTCTGAAGAGTTCTTCCGCCCGGCGTTCGGGCCGGTCGATATCTCCGGGCCTAAAGAGGTCATCCTCTCTGCGTACTTCGCAGGAGGTGATCTCTCATGAAGGAAGAGGAGGCTGTCAGGCTCATTGACGGGGTCTTCAGGAACGCCTTCAATCCCGGCCGGTACATGAGGTTCATCCAGGAACTTTTCAACGATTTCCGAATACTCCCTCAGCGGCTGCCGATCTGGCGTGAATTCAAGGATTATATCGATGAGGCATACAGTATCGGAACCTACTTTGATGGGAAACATACCATCGGGGTGCTCTATGTCAGGTTGCTAAGGTCAACCTCCCGTGACCGCGCCAGAACGATGCAGAGGAACTTCATCGCGAAATTCCTCAATAACGAAGGGAGAGACGCGGCCCTGGTCGCCTTTTATGGCGACGACCACGAGGACTGGCGCTTCTCGTTTGTCAGGCTCGAGTATGAGCTCGGGACTGATGACGACGGGAAGATCCGCACGAACGTGAAGCTGACGCCTGCACGCCGGTTTTCGTATCTTGTGGGGATGAACGAGCCGAACCACACCTGCAGGAAACAGTTTCTTGGTCTTATCCTGGAGGAGAACAGAAACCCGGTTCTTGCAGAGATTGAGAACCGTTTCAGTGTCGAGAATGTCACAAAGGAGTTCTTCGAGAAGTACAAGGCTTGTTACCTCAACCTGAAGGAGTCGCTTGAGGGAGCGCTCAAAGCCGATCCTATCTGCAGGGCGGAGTTTGAGGAGAAGGAGATCTCGACCGTTGATTTCTCAAAGAAACTCCTCGGTCAGATCGTCTTCCTCTATTTCCTCCAGAAGAAGGGGTGGCTCGGGGTGAGGCAGGACCCCGCGACCGGGCGGTTCCAGGAGTGGGGTACGGGGCCGAAGGATTTCATGCGCCGCCTGTATGACGGGGAGATTGTACCGTACGAGAGTTTCTTCAACGACATCCTCGAACCGCTCTTCTATGAGGCGCTTGCTGAAGACCGCTCCATAAACGAGGACTACTACAGCAGGTTCAGGTGCAAGATCCCGTTCCTGAACGGCGGTCTCTTCGAGCCGATCCAGAACTACAACTGGGTCAGCACCAATCTGCGGATTGAAAACGAGGTCTTTGGGGATATTCTGAAGACGTTTGACGAGTTCAACTTCACCATCAAAGAGGACGAGCCCCTGGAGCGGGAGGTGGCGGTCGACCCGGAGATGCTCGGGAAGGTCTTTGAGAACCTCCTCGACGTGACCGACCGTAAATCGAAGGGGGCGTTTTACACCCCGCGCGATATTGTGCATTACATGTGCCAGCAGAGCCTGATCGGCTACCTTGCGAACCACACGAGTATCCCCCGCGAGGACCTGGAGCAGTTCATCAGGCACGGCGACGTCACCCTCGGGATGACCATCCATACGCAGGAGAATGGCGGTCAGGACGAGGAGTGGTTCCGGGATGCCCGGTTTACCCTGCCTGAGTCCATCGAGAACCATTACGCCGAACTTGACCGGCTGCTCTGCTCGATCAGGGTGGTGGACCCGGCGGTGGGTTCGGGTGCGTTCCCGGTGGGGATGATGAACGAGATCGTGAAGGCCCGCTCGATCCTGACGCCGTTCTTTGCCGGGGAGGACACAGACCGGTCGGTGTACGAACTGAAGCGGCAGGCTATCGAGCATTCCCTGTACGGTGTGGATATCGATTCGTCGGCCGTTGATATCACCAAACTCCGGTTCTGGCTCTCCCTGATCGTGGATGAGGAGAATATCAAGACCATCAGGCCGCTCCCGAACCTCGACCACAGGATCATGTGCGGGAACAGCCTGGTGGACGAGTTTGAAGGGGTCAGCCTCTTTGATGAGGGGCTGCTGGGTGAGCCCGAGGATGATCCGGAGGTCCTGACGGCGCCCATCGATGCCAGGATCAAGGACCTGGGAGGGGAGCTGCACCTGATTCTCACGGGTGCGAAGGAGGGCGACTCGGTGCGGATACGGCGCGAGATCGCGCGGCTGGAGAAGAAGAGGAAAGAGGTCCTTGCAGGCCCGAGATCCACCGCCCGGCAGGTGACCTTTGACCAGGCGGCATCCCTCCGCATCAACGAGTCGCGGCGCAAACTCCGGGAGTTGAAGAGGTACCAGCGGCTCTTCTTCAACGAGCAGAACCGTGCGAGGAAGAACGAGTACCGGGCCGCCATCGAGCAGCTGGAGTGGGACCTTATCGAGGAGACCCTGAAGGAGGCGGGCAACACCGATGCCTGCAGGAACCTTGCTCTGTACCGGAAGAACCGGGCGAAGCCGTTCTTCCTCTGGAAACTCTATTTCTCAGAGGTCTTCCTGCGCCCAGATCCGGGGTTCGATGTGGTGATCGCAAACCCGCCGTATGTGCGGCAGGAGAGCATCAAGGAGCAGAAAGCCTATTTCAAGGACCATT
>Ga0265294_10001253_pt1 | contig 34547 bp, 33 predicted proteins | sample MunlanPumphouse3_FD_192504 | JGI IMG/M metagenome (GOLD analysis project Ga0265294, IMG submission 192504) | Groundwater microbial communities from a municipal landfill in Southern Ontario, Canada - Pumphouse #3 | ecosystem: Environmental > Aquatic > Deep subsurface > Groundwater | place...
ATTCCGCTCTTAACGGCTCCACTCCCGCTCAGGTCGCTGGGCTTAATCTTACCAAAAAACAAAAACGGAGTTACTTGCTCGTTGCTTAATCATTGTGACTGGTTTTTCATTTTAACTTTACAGTGCCGTTATCAGGTGTATTTGCAAAGGCTCCGGCATCTTTCATCGGGAGCATATTGCCGTTTATTAGGTAGAGGTCGCCACCATCCTCTGTGGGGATTTTATCGAGGTTTTCAAGTTCACGGATATCGTTGGCGGACATCCATCCGTTCTGCCGTGCAACGGCATAACCGTTCATCCGGCTTGCGTAGTCGCCTCGGAGCAAACCTTCTACATTGAATTTGACAAACATCGAATCTTTTTCTTCCTGGGAAAGCAGAGTCCGCATGATGGACTGCTCCCAACGAATCACCCATGGGTCAAGAGTGTATTTGACAAACTCAAGCGACTGCTGCTCAATATTAGAAAAGCTTGATTTTTCCAAGTCGCCGACCATATGGGGCGGCACTCGGAAGATTCGAGCAATTTCGTTTATTTGAAATTTTCTTGTTTCCAGGAATTGAGCCTGTTCCGGGGAGATGGAAATCGGTGTGTACTTCATTCCTTCCTCAAGCACGGCTACTTTACCGCTGTTCGAGCTGCCGCCGAACTGGCTCATCCAGGCTTCACGGACTTTTGTAGGATCTTTAATCGTTCCCGGATGTTCAAGCACGCCGGACGGTGCGGCACCGTTGGCAAAGAACTTAGCACCGTATTCCTCGGTGGCAATGGCAAGACCGATGGCGTTTTTCGCCATAGCAATCGGTGAATATCCGACTAACCCGTCAAAGCCTAGTCCCGGAATGTGAAGAACATCACGGGGTGAAAGAATGACCGTTTCCATACCTTTGATTGCTTCATCACCACCTCGATTGTACCGGTAATAAAGCCGTCCGTTCTCATCTCGATCAACCGACATCTTATTCGGTATCAGCGGATACAACCCGATGACTTCGCCTTTACCGTTACGGATAATCTGCGCATATGCGTTTCCCCACAACAAAAGATGAGTCATGAGCGTCTCTCGGAACACGAATGAACTCATCTCGGGATTTGGTTCGTCATGAAGTATTCGGTAAAGCGGATGGTCGATTGCTTTTGCCTTGCCACCGTCATCTGTGTATTTATAAAGGTGGAGTGGAAGTTCGGCGACAGCTTCGGAAAGAATGCGGACGCAGGAGTAAACCGCCGTCATCTGCATGGCGGAGCGTTCTGTTACCGATTTTCCGGCTGTGGAACCGCCCATAAAAAAAGTGTAGGCGCTTCCGGCTGTTCTGTTTTGCGGCTTGTCTCTCGATTTAAAGAGACCTGAAAAAATACCCATTCAGTTATCCTCCTGTTTAGATAAATAAAAGACCACGAGTATCATAGACGCTTTCGGTCATATCGTTTGCACACCGGATGGCACGGTCGAGAGCCATAACCGTAGCAACGGCACCATCGATCTTCTCCGTGGACTTTTCCTTGTCGGGTTTGATGTTTCCCGCAGAGTCGCTTTTTATGAAGATATTGTCCATCATCCAACGGAGAACAGGATGGCCGCCGTGGGCAATTCTACCCTCTAACACGAGTTTCATCAGTTCCTTTGTCGGCGGTGACATATCCTTGAAGCCTTGCCCGAACGGCACAACTGTAAAGCCCATACCCTCGAGGTTTTGAACCATCTGGACAGCACCCCAACGGTCGAAAGCTATCTCACGGATATTGTATTTTTCACCGAGGTTTTCGATGAATTTCTCGATGTATCCGTAATGAATGACATTGCCATCAGTCGTTTGCAGATAACCTTGCCGTTCCCACACATCGTAAGGCACGTGATCTCGGTTGACTCGGGTTGTCATATTGTCTTCGGGAATCCAGAAATACGGCAAAATGATGTATTTGTCATCTTCATCCGTAGGGGGAAAAACAAGCACCAAAGCCGTGATATCCGTCGTGGAAGAAAGGTCCAGACCGCCGTAGCAGACACGACCCTCGAGTTCTTCTTCATCGACGGCAAAGGAGCATTTATCCCACTTTTCCATAGGCATCCAACGGATGGATTGCTTCACCCACTGGTTGAGGCGGAGTTGCCTGAAGGCGTTCTCTTCGCCGGGATTCTGCTTGGCGGATTCGCAGGCCGCTTTGACTTTATCGATGCTGACCGTGATACCGAGAGAAGGGTTGGCTTTCTTCCATACTTTCGGGTCGGTCCAGTCGTCGGTTTCATCCGCACCGTAGATCACGGGATAGAATGTCGGGTCGAATTTTCGACCTTCCAGAATGTCCTTTGCTTTCTGATGCGTTTCATAGCAGATGGAATGTGTATCTGTACCGGCGGTTGTGATCAGAAAATATAACGGCTGCATTCGTGCGTCGCCGGAACCCTTTGTCATAACATCAAAGAGTTTTCGGTTTGGCTGGGTGTGAAGCTCATCGAAGATAACACCGTGCGTATTGAAGCCGTGCTTGTTTGCCACATCGGCGGACAGCACCTGGTAGTAGCTCATCGTCGGTTTAAATGTGATCCGTTTCTGTGATTCCTGTATTTTTACCTGGCGTAGGAGCGCCGGCCTTTTTTTGACCATATCGACGGCAACATCAAAAACGATTTTTGCCTGATTTCGGTCAGCGGCACAGCCATAGACTTCGGCACGTTCCTCACCGTCGCCGCAAGTGAGAAGAAGAGCAACGGCGGCAGCGAGTTCGCTTTTGCCTTGCTTCTTCGGAATCTCGATGTAGGCGGTGTTGAATTGCCTGTACCCGTTCGGCTTCAGAATGCCGAAAACATCCCGGATGATTTGCTCCTGCCAGTCGATTAACTCGAACGGCTTTCCTGCCCAGGTGCCTTTCGTATGGCAGAGATGCTCGATGAAGCTAACGGCATAATCCGCTGAGTCTTTATCGTAAACGGAATCCTTCGCCTTGAACCGCGTCGGTGTGTATTTCTTCAGCTTTCGCAAATTGTCGCCTCCTTTCGGGCATAAAAATAAGTCCCGCCGTCATTGGTGCGACTTTCGTAATATGAGAGACAGCCCCATACGGAGCTGTGCATTTTGTTTTTAGTTATGTTTCCTGTTGTGTCGCCCAAGAAAAGTGTGTATATATCACACCATTTCAGCCAGAGATTTTGCGGCAGGAATCCTCACCGTAAACCACTCCGAGAGAAGAACCGCAATCCCAGGAAACGAAGATGGTTCCTACATCATCGATATGGGTAACGGTACCAAGGCAACCGGGCTTGAGCTTCGTGTTATATGGGTCATCCATATGGATGAGTTCCACCCGACAACCGATGAGATATTCAGCGCGAAGAGAACGGAGTTGTTCAGATGTTATGATCTTAAACATTGTCGGTTACCCCCTTTGGTTCTTTGAAAGCGGAAGACCCGGTGAAATGCCGGAGCAGAATTTTGCGTTCGTTTTTGAACTTATCACCGATGAAACCGAGACGAAGAAGGAAGCATCGGAATGCGTATTTCCCGTTTTCGATGTCTTTTTCTTTCACTGTGATTTTCTTCTGCGTTTTACATAGTTCAATCATCGAGGTGATGAGGTGAACGATGGCTTCGAGTTCATCCGAATCGGTAAATTCCGGGAGCCAATCGAAAGTGATACGTTCACTCTCGACCGTGATGGGAAGTGCCTCGACACCGAGTGCTTTTTTTATGAGGCTTCCTTTTGCTTTAATCAGATTGCGGAGGTTTTGGATTTGTCCGTCAGTCATCGTATTCGGCAGCGTGATGGAAACGGCGGTCGGCTCATACTCCGAGGGAATCTCCTCGAAGCCTTCATCGTAGAGGTGCTCGATGAGCCTTTCGACCGTTTCCTCGTCCGCGGTGTTTTCCACCGTGAAGTTGCCGTCCTTATCGATGGTGGCGAAGCCGACCTTGTAGGCAAAGCCCGGTGCGCCGAGGTATTTTACCTCGACCCCGAGCCACCGCCCGATTTCATTTGCGAGTTCCTTTCTTTTCTTTCCGGGAACATTGTAGTGAATTGCCATTGGATGATCCTCCTTGTTTTTTGGTAGTCACATATTAACTCTGAAAGAGGATTATATCCAGTCAATTTCTACATCTTTTGAGGTAGAAAAAATGCGTATTATTCGCCGTCGGATCGTGTGTAATACACAATGCCGGACAGAACGAACCATACGCACGGAAGAGCGACTCCGTTACCCCACATCTTATATTCCGATGCGTCGGCATACGGGTCTTTCAACCACTTGATGATTTGATTTTCGGTTTTGGGTTTGGAGGAAGAGCCGGTTATTTTCCGGTGCGTTTCCCATACCTCGCTCCAAAAACGAATATCCTCGTCGGTCGGTTCGGGAGTGCCGAGGTCGGAGCACCAACTGTCGGGAAAACCCTGGAGTCTTGCACATTCCGTCGGTGTGAGCCTTCGCACGGTGTATCCATGTTCGACCACACCGTTTTGAAAACCGGGGTTCGTGCCATTCACCAGGGTGACTGATTTCTCTTCGGTTGGTGTCACACATTCCGCTTTCATCTGCGGATAGAAACCAACGGCAGCGACAGCCCCCGGACCTTTCGCCACAATAGTCGGTTGAACTTCCTCTTCGATGGCGGGACGGTACTGTGCGTTCGCGCCTTGGTTGAAAGCATCTCTGCCAATGCCGTAGGACGGTTCGGTGATGACGGTCGGGTCTTTGAAGTCACGCGCCAGCACGGGAGGTGCTTTTTCCTCAGCAACATTTGGAAAACTGCCGGTCGTCATAGAGAAGATTGGCTTTTCCTCATAAGCGACACCATGAACTTCGGTAGCGTTCAGAGTATAACTGACTTCCTCTTCAGAGTAGCCGTTGCCGTGATGGGACGGGCGAGATCCGTTTCCTTCGACAGATACAGTATCCACGATGACGGGTTCGCCTGCGTGGGTGCAAGCGAGAGTCGGAGCTTTTTCTTCGGTGATGCCGCACCCGGATTTACCGCCGCCCATATCGACACAGACCACAGCGATTCCACCCTGGTTGCAGGATGGATTACCGCCGTTGCCGTCAAGGGTTCGGGATGTGTCGGCTTTATAAATACCGCTATGCGGATTGTCGGATTTCATCGAGTTGGAGTCTTTGGAACAGATGCCGAAAGGCTGAAGGACACAGTTGAAGTTGTCCTTGTCCGGCATTCGCTGACTGCCTCCGGCATTGTTTACCGTCAAGGTCGGAGCGGTTTGACCGCCGTCCCAGTTTGTCGGCTCGAAAAGCGTCTGGTCATTGTTGCAGGCGAGGGTTGCCGACTTATCCGTTTGGACGAGCGGACCCTTACCGCCGCCTTCGCGTCCGCTTCGGATTTTCAGTACAAGCGGAACATTCCCGCCACCGGTTCCCATTCGTCTGGTCAATGCCTGAACGGTACTGTCATCGGACAGTTTCACTCGGCTGTCTGCGGGATGGTTTTCTATAGAAATGGCGGCGGGAACCGTGCCGGCACGAAGCGTGGGGGCACACTCCTCCTCATATCCTATACCTTGTGCTTTTGCAGAATGCTCGGTGCAGAAGCCGGCGGCCTCCATAACGCAAGGCGGATGGTGTGCTTCGGCACGAAGGGTGCAGGTCACATCGTCGGTGACATCCATTCGGTTGCCACCCTGGTCATTGAGAACCACACCGTTTCGCCCAGTGGACATTCCGCAGTTGATTCCGAGGGTGGCTTCTTTGTCGCCGGTCAGATCGCCGTTATATCCGTCGAAGCCTGTCGCTCCAAAGCTATGCGAAGCACCGGAGGCAGTTCTTTTCCACGAGCGGAAGCTCTCCGCAGAATACCCAGACAAGCCTTCCGACTCAAATAGTATTTTACCGGCACACCCACCTGCAAAATCTGCGACAAGGTAGATGCGTTTTCTTCTCTGGGGCACTCCCCAGTATTGAGCATCAAAAACCCGCCATGCGACGGAGTAATCGTCTGCCACGACAAGTCCTGCACTCGGCCACTTCTGCGGTCGAGGAGTATCAGCTTCACTGTCTTTGATACGGCAGATTTCATCGATGACCGCTTTGAAGTCTTCGACGCCGTTGGAGCTGAACGTGCCGGGGACATTTTCCCAGACGATATATCTTGGTTTGTTTCCATTGGTTGCTTTCCTCATTTCTTTTACAATACGGACCGCCTCGTGAAACAGTCCGCTTCGTTCACCGTCAAGTCCGGCTCGTTTCCCTGCGACCGACATATCCTGGCAAGGTGAACCGAAGGTAATGATATCCACCGGAGACAGCTCGGCACCGTTCAACTTTGAAACATCGCCGTAGTGTTGCATTGAGGGAAATCGCTTCGTAGTCACCCTGATCGGAAACGGTTCGATTTCCGATGCCCACAGCGGGGTGATACCGGAAAGGATACCGCCGAGAGGAAAACCGCCGGAACCGTCAAAGAGGCTTCCGAGGGTCAGTTCATTATTGCTCATCGGAAGCCTCCATCTCGGCTTTGACCTCTTCCAGGGTCATTGTCCGACCGTCACGAATAACCGAAATGTCTGCGGTGCTGCCACCGTTGAAAGCGGCGTATCGGGAAACCGCCACATCCACATATTTCGGTTCAAGTTCGATACCGTAGCAAGTTCGCCCGATTTGCTCACAGGCGATAAGTGTGGAAGCGGAGCCGAGAAATCCGTCAAGCACCAGTCCGTTTGTCTGTGTACACTGTTTGATGAGGTACGCAATCAGCGGAACCGGTTTAGAAGACGGATGACCGCAGCCTTCCGTTTCGGAATCTTTAATGGTGTCGAATTCAAAAATGGAGGTCTGTTTCTGGTCGCCGTACCAGATGTGTTTGCCGTCTTTGCGCCAGCCCCAGATGATAGGTTCCATATTGAATTTCCAGTCCGTTCGCATAAACGGAGCGCGAGGCTTTTTCCAAATAAGACCCGCGCCGACTTTGAACCCGGCATCCTCGAAAGCATCGTAAAATAAACGAGTTTTCATTGTTGCATAGAATTCGTAAATGGAAGCATCCTTTGCCATCGCTTCTTTGAAGTTGGAAAACACCTTCATCAGGAAATCGTAGGCGTCCTTATCGTTAAGGTTATCGTTCGCAATGGTACCTGATTTGTTTTTAAGGTTCACAAAATACGGAGCATCGGTGCAGACGAGGTTTACCTTAGTGCCGCCGAGCAGTTTATCAAAGGTTGACCGGTCCGTGGAGTCCCCGCAAATAACCTTGTGCTTCCCGAGTGTCCATACATCGCCCGGCTTGGAGAACACCGGTTTTTTAAGTTCGGCATCCACATCAAAGCCGTCATCTTCCGCGTCACTTCCGTCATCAAAGAGTTTTGCGAGTTCGGCTTCGTCAAATCCCGTAAGGGACAGATCAAAAGCCTCTGCCTGCAAGCCTTCGATTTCTACACGGAGAAGTTCTTCATCCCACCCGGCATCCATAGCCATGCGGTTGTCGGCGATCATGTACGCTTTTTTCTGCGCTTCAGTCAGGTGATCGGCAAGGACGCACGGCACTTCGGCATATCCTTCTTCCTTGGCGGCAAGCAGTCTGCCATGCCCGGCGATGATTCCAAAGTCCTTATCAATGATGATTGGGTTGATAAAACCGAACTCACGAAGCGAGGAGCGGAGTTTGCTTATCTGCTCCGAAGAGTGGGTACGGGCATTGTTTATATAGGGTACCAACTTATGTATCGGTACCAACTGAAATTCGGTGGTTGTTTTCATCAGACGAGCCCCCATTCCGCAAATTTCTCAAAACCGCCGTAAGCGATGATGAAGTCATGAGCGATGCGGACGATCTCGGAATAAGGTCTGCCGTCGATTTCTGTATCACCGATGGCACAGCAGAGTTCAATGGGATAACCTTCATTTTGCGCTTTGAGCCAAGCATAAATATTGACCGACACATCGGATTTCGAGAGGTCTTTTCCGTGAAGACCGCCGCCCGTGACGGAATCCGCCATATCCGATCCGAGTTTACGGTTGGTAGCGCCTGTGTCGACATCGGTGCCGCCTGTCCAGTCGCCGAGAGGATTGACTTCGGCTTCGGGGTAGGTTTCTTTCAAATGTTCGGTTTTCGCATTGCTCTGACAGATGATGAGACGGTCGCCGGACAATATATACTTACCGTCGCAGAGATACACATTATAAAGGTGATGAGCGATGGAAGAGAGGTGTTTCTGTTCGGCAGTTACCGGGACACCCTTGAAAATGCCATTGTCACCGCAGCGGATTTCCTCCGCCTGATTCTTTGCGAGGCGTTTATCCTGCGGCACAGCGTGGTAATCGCATAGTACATTGCCGGCGATTCTGGACACGATCTCACCGACCTTGTCCTGCGGTAATTTTACCGACGTCTCGGCAACGATATGGCAAACCCCATGACCGATGAGCACCTCAACGGCTATTCTCGGATTGTCTTCCAGGCTGTATGCCAGGTCAACAAGTGCACCGGCGATTCGATCCGCCACCTTATCGGGATGAGAGGGATTCACTTTTTCAAACATAGATTATGTCTCCTTTTTTCTTTGTTTTAGCTTGCTGCTGATGAGCTGCTCCATAAATAAATCATCTTCATCGATCTCGCCGGAAGCGGAGCCGTTATCCCGGACGATGGTGTAAATTTGATACCACGTGTTTGTGATCTGTTTTACATAGTTTTGGCTCATCGTGACATACGGAGAAGTAATCGGACTTTTTACCGTCGGGTGAAGAGCGAGGGTGCCGTACTTGGAAATGTAGTGTTCCGCTTGCATCCATCTCGCTACCGACATTGCGTATTCGTTTATGAGCGGTTTCGGCACGATCTTTTCGCAGCCTCTCGACTTGATCCATCTGTAGGTGGAAATAAAGATTGTGTCAGCTTCAAGCTTCGTACCGTCTTTTTGCAGTTCTGTCAGAAAATCATCGACAGGCGGTACTTGCTCTGCAATCAAATCTTCCGGCTCAGGCAGATCACTGATACCGAGCGGGTCAGCCGCGGGAGCTTCCTTTTTCTTATTCGCTGCCGACTGCGGACCGCTTTTTATTCGTGCTCCGCCTCGGACAGTTCCGTCTTTCGCCATAGGCCTTTCCTTTCCGTTCTCAGGGTGGGGCTATAACCCGTTTGAACCGATATTTTTCAACACGTGACCCTGGGCCCGTTGACCTAATCAAAGGTCCCGGAGATTTTGACCGCCCCTGGGGGTAAGAGGTTAGACCCAAAATATAGGTCAAACCACTTTTTGAGGTTTCGCACCAAAATGTAAGCGATTCCTCTAACGGTCGTGCCAGCGGTCACCCATCTCCGCGGTTATCCGCGAGTGGCACGGCGTACACAGAGCCATGAGATTGTTCTGGGCATGAGTTCCACCTTGCGACAACGGCTTGATGTGGTGTACCTCCTGTGCCGGGGTAATCTTCCCGTGTTTCCGGCACTCCTCACACAAAGGGTGAGCGGCAATGTAACGGTCGCGGATTCGTTTCCACGCTCGGCCGTATCTACGGCGTACAGCAGGGTCTCTGTCATACTTCTCGTAGCGTTTTGCCTCTTGCTTTGCGTGTTCTTCGCAGAACCGTCCGTCAGTAAGATTGGGACAGCCGGGGTATGAACACGGTCGCTTCGGTCGTTTCGGCATTTCTTTTCATCTCCTTGCAGGCATAAGAAAAGCCACTGGGAAGTGTTCTCCTCAATGGCTCTTCATGCTATTCTGCCTCAATTATAGTCTACCAAAAAATCCGTATGCGTAAAAGTGGACTTAGGTGGACTTTACTATCTTCTTTTATCAAGCCGATGTTTTATAACACTTTTTAGGGCAGGAATCAGACGGGTGATATTTGCGTTGATATTATCAGTAGAAATACGTATTACTTGCCAGCCGTCACCTAACTTATTTGATATAACCTCATCGCGCATGGCTTGATACTCCTGTTTGTTTTTCGCGTGATATATAGGGCTATCGATTTCAAGCGCCACCTTTAACTCCGGCAGAACAAAATCTACCGCATAATCATAGATGCGAACCTGATGATGTACTTTGTAACCGCAGTGTATCAGTTCTATTGCGGTCATGATTTCTTCCGTGCTTTGAAACCATCCGGGGTGGTCCAAACTTTTTTCCACACTGCGAATGGATTTCTCATAGTCACGGATGTCTGTGTGTTTTGAAATGCGTTTTATAGCCTCGTTGAATTTGCTGCGTTTTCCGATGTTGTCTGTTTCTTGTTTCCGGTTGTGTTCTTGCTTTACAAGTTCATTCCGGCATTCAGGACAAGTATATATTGCTCCGCGAATATACGACCAACTGAATACCGGAGTCCCACAAATATGACATGGCGGGTAGTAATTATTGAATGACCGCTTATCTTTAACGGTAGGAATCCCATCTTCTATTGCTTCTATCCAACTCATTTACTGTTTGCCTCCGTTTCGTGTAGGACTGCATCCACAGCCTTTACCGCATTTCTGTGGAGTTTTAATACCCAACTTTCGGAGTAGCCGAGTTCAACAGCAATTGTCTCCCACGGAAGATAACTGATATATCTTTTTTCAAGAATCAACCTGTAGTCGGAGTTTTTTACACGATGAATGGTAATGACTGTGTCTGCTTTATATTCCACGAGCTGTGCCAGTTCGCGGTTCAACTCATCGCGTAAGTCTATAATCTTACAGACCGCATCTGCCATAGGCGACTGTGAAGGGCTTGGGTTTCTCGGCATTCCGGTTAAAACGGAACTACAACTGGTGGCTAAATCCTTGAGAGATTCAATCTGGTCGAGCTTGCTTTTTATTTCTTGGTCGAGTTTGTATGCTCTTGATAAGTATTCACGCGCCGTCATATTACGCCACCTCCGCCTTAAGCATTCTTATAAGCGTTTCACCGCTGACAGAGGATAATTCCGCACACCAATCCGAACGGAAGAAGCGTTCAACCTCTTTTACGGTATGTTGTGCAGTCTCATATTTTGGATTGGTCTCCAAATCGCGCAACGCTTTACGGTAGTCGTTTGCAGCCTGAACGATGATAGCGTTTGCGAGATTTTCATAAGGATTCATAATCTATACCTCCGATATTTTTTGTTCACTCGGATTGGCACGGATTGTCATGTTTTTCTTTGATTTTCACAGATTGGCTTTGACCGCTTCGATGAGAGCGGACTGCGTTCTCTCTTTTTTGTGAAGCGCGGACATGATTCGCTCGTCAATTGTATTTTCGGTTATGATGTGGTGGATGATAACGGTATCCGCCGTTTGTCCTTGACGCAACAGTCGGGCGTTGGTTTGCTGATACAATTCAAGGCTCCATGTAAGACCGAACCATATAAGCGTGGAACCTCCGGCTTGAAGGTTGAGTCCGTGACCGGCAGAAGCAGGATGGATAAGCGCAACGGGAATCTCTCCACGATTCCAACGGGTGATGGTGTCGGAACTATCCATTCTTGAAAACGGAATGTGCAGCTTATGTAGCCGTTCTTCTATACGTTCCAAGTCGTGCTTGAACCAGTAAGCAACGAGAACCGGCTTTCCGTTTGCCGCTTCAATCAAATCCTCAAGGGCATCCAGTTTTCTGTCGTGGATGGTAAAGACCCGTTTGTCCTCACCGTACACAGCACCGTTTGCCATTTGCGAGAGCTTGTTCGCAAGCGCGGCAGCGTTTCCGACATCAATTTCTTCCTCTCCGAGAGACACCACAAGGTCTGATTTCATATCTTCATAAACCTTACGTTCCGTATCGGAGAGAGTGGCCTTGACCTCATTGATAACCTGTTCCGGCATTTTCAGGTGGTCGGTTGCTTTCATAGAGATAGTGATGTCGGAAATCTGACGGTAGATAGCGTCTTCCGCTCCGGGCAGAGGCTTGTAGGAAAACACAATCTGACCGTTGCGTTTATCCGGGGTAAAGTAGGTATTTCGGTAATGAGTAATGAATCTGCCGAGCCGCTTACCGAGATCGAGGATTCGGAACTCCGCCCACAAATCCATCAGTCCGTTGCTGCTCGGTGTGCCTGTCAGTCCCACGATGCGTTGTACCGAAGGGCGGACTTTCAAAAGGCTGCGGAAGCGTTTTGCCTGATAGGATTTGAAGGATGACAGTTCATCGATGACCACCATATCGAAGTCAAACGGAACACCGCTTTCCTCAATCAGCCATTGCACGTTCTCCCGGTTGATGATGGTAACGAAGGCACTCTGTCGGAGAGCCGCGATGCGTTCAGCCTCTGTTCCGACTGCAACGGAATAGTCAAGACCGTCGAGGTGATCCCACTTTTTGATTTCCGTCGGCCACGTATCTCTGGCAACCCGCAGAGGTGCGATAACCAGAACCTTGCGAATAAGGAAACTGTCAAGGCAGAGATCAAAGATGGCAGACAAGGTAATGACGCTTTTCCCAAGACCCATATCAAGCAGAATGGCGGATACGGGATGCTCCAGAATAAAATCCGTAGCATACGTCTGGTAATCATGAGGCTTGTATTTCATTGAGTATCCCTCCAATCTGTCCTTCGTTATCCAGTACAAATGCTTTGAACCCGAGTCGGCGAAGCATTCCATGCCTTAAAAGCTGTAAACGCCGCGGCGTTTTGCCGGGAGCCTTTACTTCAATAAAGGCTATATGACCACCCGGCAAAAGAACGATGCGGTCAGGCATTCCATCGAAACCGGGGCAGACGAGCTTCGGCGCGATACCTCCCATATTTTTTATGGTTCTTACGAGTTTTTGTTCTATCTGTTTTTCTCTCATTATTTCTCCAATCCTAAAACCTAAAAATCTCTATGCGCGCGAATATGTGTGATTTTCAGCTATATAGGGTAATATTCATTGTTTTCTCAACACTTTAGTTTTTTTAGGATATTGGGAACAGCGCCTGCATAGTTGCTACAAAAAGTCTGTAACTGTAAGGGTTTCGCTTTCCTTAAGTGCTGTTCCCATTATTCATCCTGAGTTAATTTCGGGTTCGCTGGGTTCGATTTACTTCAATCCTGATGCATCCTGTTATCCCAATATTTTTTCAGGATTGATTTTGGGATCATAAATGTACTGCTGACCGTAGAGTGGAATGTGGTCCTTTTTCGGCCTGCGCACCCACCCGAGTTTTGTAAGTATGGCCATCAGTTCGTTGGAATCGGAACGCTTGAGGTTAGCGCGCTCCTTACAAAAGCATTCGCACCATATTTCCATATTGCTGACGGTCGTGCGTTTCACCGTGCCTATCTGACCGATGCCGCCAACACCTGTGCCTTCAAGGAAATTTCTGCGCTCATAAGTGTCCATCTTGTCCCAATTTTCCGGCAGCAGCGCATCAAGAAAATCCTGTACCAAGCCTTCGCGCTCATCCGCTTCTAAAGCCTCGCGCTGTTCATTCTTAGCCAATGCTTCAATCTCCGGGGGCAGATGCAACTTTTCACCTTGCTCGACATATACCAGGGCCTCCGCCCAAATCTGCAGGATATCGTATTCAGTCAACTCCCAAGAGCGCTTTTTTCCATTTCCCGGCGTCTTGATCGGCCAGAATCGTCGGTTGCCTGTGGTGTCGCGCAGATACCCGCTCTCGGCATTGGTTGTGCCAAAGAAGATGCACTGACGCGGATGTGGTGTCGCTCTCTTACCAAAAGCGGCGCGATAGATATCATTTTGGCGGGAAATGAACGAGCGAAGCGTTTCTGTTTCAGCTTTACGCAGGCCAGCTAGCTCACCGATTTCAAGAATCCAGTAGCCCTGCAGTTTTTCTGCTGCAGTCTTATCCTTGGTATCTCCAAGGTTCAAACTGTCGGAAAACCATTCTCCGGCGAGCTTTGCAATCAATGTGCTTTTACCGATACCCTGTGGCCCGTTAAGCACTGGCATCGTGTCGAATTTGCAGCCCGGGTTTTTTACACGGCTAATAGCGGCACAAATTGTTTTTCTGGTCACAGCTCGGACATAGGTGTTATCCCTTGCGCCGAGATAGTCAATGAACAGCGTATCCACACGAGGTACGGTATCCCACTTCGGCAGCGAGGCAAGAAATTCACGTATGGGATGATAGGAACGGTCGTCGGAAACCTTTGCCACTGCTATATCATAGTTTCGGGCAGAAAAGGTGCCATATTGGGAATCAATGTAGCTGATAAGTTGTGCATCATCGGCATCGCGCCAATACTTTGACGGGTGCTTCCAAGGCACAGATCCTTTGATTTCCATGCCGTCAAGCTGCTGATTGAAAACAATGCTTTTTAGCTGCGGGTCATTCTCCATAATCAGTGTGATATTGTGAAGGCTGTTTTTCAGCAGACCGCCGCGGTCACGCAAGAGCCCTTTTGTCCAATCGTCAAATTCTTCCGCAGCCGATTCTTGTTTTTCCCGCAGGAGCATGGCGCTGACAATCTCATCCTTTACGGCAAAATCCGCCATAGCTGCAAATGACTGTTTCTCATTGTTGGCACCGAATTTGTGTATGCGAACAAGGTCAAAGGCGTTAAGTAGTTTTCCGCAGGCTGGGTCTGTTGCATGGTGGCTAAAAGCAAACTTATCGTCGTAAAGAACAACACCGGCAGTACTTTCGCCGGAAATGTAGTCGTATCGACCTTCCATGACCGACGGCGCATAAATATCGGAGAGAAATTTATCTATTGCCGCCGTAACCCCATAAGAGCGGCAGAAAGCGCCTACAACGCCGGACTTCGAGAGCGGGTCCTCCTGCGGTTTCTGACTAGGCTTGTTGACCTTACTTTCCCGTGAGGTAGTAGGTAGCAGAGAGCAATCCTGCCAGTTCGGATGCGCAGCTAGAATTGCGTCCGGGTCAATCAGCTCGCCCTCAAAGAACTCACAGATATATTCCCCGTTGGACGGGCAGGTAGGCCAATACATGAGTTGATTTGCTATAAAAGAGCATTCGTCAAACATATCAATGCCGAGCTTCGCAGCCATATAGCGCGATATTGCCACATATTCGTCCGCAGAAACATCTCTTGTGAAGGGCGCGACAAAACGGAGACGGGGTGCTTTCGACGTATGGCTATGTGTGGAATACACTGCACACTTGAAGTTCAATTTTTTCTTTAAAGCCGCAACAAACTCCGGCGTAGCATTGTCGATATCAGGAGTCCAAAGAGAACGACATGTAACGTTTCCTGCCTTACGAAGGTTATCTCGCAGATGCCCGCCGACGAAACCGCCCTTGTCTTTGATTTCATCGCGCTTGGGCTTCGGTAGTTTTGCGTATTCCTCGGCTGATTCAGTTGTGCGTATCGGCGTTTTCAGCCGGTCGCATATATCATCGAAAGACATGGTTTTGTTCGACCAGAACTTTGCCTGACGGGAATTACCAAGAGCAATCTTTAATTCACGCATGATAATCATTCCTCCTGAATTTTGGCCTTTCGCCGTGTTCAAAACGCGCCTGTCTCGCCATCTTGAAAGCGTGCAGGGTCGCCGCGTCGTCCCGATCATAGGTATAATTGCCATCATCACCAAAAAGCTCAAATCGGCCTTTTTTGTTTATTCCGGGATGTGCCACGAAATAATCCCCGTCAATAGTTAAAAAAATAAATGGATATAGCCCATCCTTTATTTCATGAAAACCGCTGTACCCCAAGTTTTGACAGAAATCCTCTATATCTTCGATACAGTCACCGTCAGGAATACCGGCGACAACGAGAATGGGGTTCGATATTTTATTGCTTTCAAAGTTTGTGATGCCGCTAAACTGGCGTATCTTTTCAGCATCCGCCTCTGTCATCTTACCCTTGACCTCAACATATAGGTCGCTCGGACTTCTTCCGTCGCAGCCGTGAAGCAGAAAATCCGGCAAATATAGCTGCCCGTTTGGAAGTTCGAAGCCCTCCGGCTCATATTCCCATCTCACCCGGCAGGCGTCGAAGAATACCGCCCATCGCGCTTCCAACCTTGAGCGGAAGCGATAACCTTTATATTCCGTTGATATTGCTTTAATCATCTTTTAACCTCCTCACACCTTTCGGTAAAGTATCTGATTTTGTAATTTTTTCGCTTGGCTCTCTGAATCTCCTCCTCCATGCCCGGGGAAATTATATCCCCGCAAACCCAGACCTCGGCGCATTTGCTCATGAGCACATTTCCGAAGAACATAGCAAGCTCTCTCTCCCGCGGAATATCGTCATTCATAAACTGCGGAAAGAGCAGATGAGGGGCTATCGGTATGTAGCCGCAGTTTACAGCCATGCGGCAGTACCGCCGTGCGTTTTCTGTGTTTACCTCTATATCCCCCGCATAAGGTGAACAAATGTAAGCAATAGGGCGATATTTGAAAAGCTCTTTTTCCATAGACCTTACAGCCTCATAGGGCGTCGGATCGGCGTAGCCTTCTGCATTTTTGTAGTCCATCACTATCTCCTTTGCGCCACTTTATTTGCCATGCGCTTTTTTGTGCAAGCGGAGCAGATGATGGAGGTGGATTCCAAGTCCGCATCACCGTCCGAGAAGACTTCCGCAAGGTCAACGTTCAACTCACTGCCGCATTCCGGGCAACGGGTGAACACATTGTCGCAGTGGATTTCCGTAACTACATCTGCGTAGCCAAAACTTGTTTTTACATAGAACATATCTGAAACCTCCGTTATTTTGATAAGCGAAAACCGCCCTCACTTACGAAAGGACAGTGAGAAGCGGTTTTCCGTAGTTGTTTTAATCTTTTTTATAAAATTCCGTTTCAAAGCCGTCGGCACGGAGCAAAAGCCCCTTTGCCCAAGGCGGTGTCCGGCTCATTTGCTGGCATAAAACCTCGGTGGATAATCGGCGGTCAGCTTCGATGACGATTTCGTCATGGACGTGCATTACAATGGTACAGTGCCGGAGTGTCCGCATAGCGTAGCTGAGAATGTCACGGCTTGTTGCCTGTACAATATTTTCCACGAGCTTAGGCCCGTAAGTGTCAAGCCGCTCCCATTTCTTCGTGCCGCCGACACCTTCGTAAGTAACACAGGGTGAGCCGAATTGATTCTCGCCGATGCGAGGTTTAACATAAGCAAGTCTTCTGCCCGATGGCAGCGTTATAAATAACATCCCGCTCTGATAAGAAAAACGGATGCCATGGGTTTCGGTAACCGTTCTGTCATTGACCGCTGTCATAGCGGCACGGTCAACCGCCCACCAAAAACGGACGATATTTGAGTTCGCCGACCGCCATGCATTAACAAGCGGTTGAAGTTCATCTTCCGAAACACCCATGTCCAATGCACCCATAGCTTTCAATGCACCCACCGAACCGCCATAGCCGAGTGCAAGTTCTGCGATTTTACCTTTTTGCCGAAGCGGGCTTCCTTTGGTTATATCTTCAATAGGAACACCGAACATCTGACTTGCCGATGCTTCGTAAATTTTGCCGTGTCCGGCGAACACCTCGTTACGCCAACTTTCCCCGGCGAACCATGCAATGACACGGGCTTCAATTGCCGAAAAGTCAGCAATGATGAATTTGTTACCGTCTTTCGGTACAAACGCCGTTCGGATAAGTTCTGACAGTACCTCCGGCACGGAATCATAGAGCAGTTCCAAAGCAGCGAAATTGCCTGACCGCACCAAACCCCGCGCCTGTTCAATATCGGGAAGATGGTTCTGCGGGAGGTTTTGCATTTGTATGAGCCGCCCAGCCCATCGCCCGGTGCGGTTTGCACCATAGAATTGGAACATTCCTCTTGCCCGACCATCAGCACAGACGGCGTTCTCCATCGCTGTATATTTCTTGACGGAGGATTTCGCCAGCGACTGCCGCAGAGACAGCACTTCGCCAAGGAGTGGTGGTGCACCCTTGAGCAGCTCAGCTACCGCTTTTTTACATAGGGTGTCGGTTTCCATACCGTTGTCCACCAGCCACTGTTTCATCTGCGCTACGGAGTTGGGGTTATCAAGCTCAGTGAGTTCTTGCATTTTTTGCAACAAATCACTACGGCTGATCGCATCGGCGGTAATGGCACTTTTAACCAGTGTCATGTCAAGCTGTACACCCCGGTCGTTGATTTCTTGATCAAGGACATATTCATCCCAAACCTCATCCGGCACGGGAAACTTGGCGAGTTTTGTTTGTATAGCCATTTCGGTTTCCACATCGCGGATGTTATATGCTTTGAACGTTTCCCACTTATCGGGGGAGTGTTCGGGGAGGTTTCTATTGCGCTTTCCATAAGCGATAGTAGTATTACACGGCTTACAGAAATAACGAATGAGTTCCTTTCCTTCGGTTAGCTTCTGTTTTTCAAGTCCCAAAACAGAACCCACACCTTCAAGGGACAGCGGTAAACCCAAATAAGCTGACCAGACCATCGCACACCGCCACGAAGAGGGGTTCAGGTATCTCGCCGAGCCGAGGACTTCGGCTGAATGGTGGTTATCGGCGAAGGGGTCAAGGCTGATGCCCATATCTGATAAATGCCGGGATAGGCACACCCGCTCGAAATTGGCATTGAACGCCCATTTCTGCACATGATCATCTGTCAGAGCGTCGATGATTTCGCATGGGAGCGTTTCACCCGCCGTGAAGTCAATGACCTGCACATCGCCACCATCAACGGAATAGCCAAACAATAAAATCTCAAAATCAGGTGATTCGGCGTATTTATATACACCTGATTTTTTGAGGTCAACGCTGTTGAACGTTTCAATGTCACAGGACAGTTGCTTTATTTTACTCATCTTCGTTTCCTCCATAAGAGAAGGCAGCGGAGTAAGACTGTCTCCCTCCGCCGCCCGTTATGTTATTGCTTGTTTTCGTTTTCCTTGCGGAGACGCTTTTTTTCTCTGCGCTCATCTATCGAAAACTTTACGATGGCTAAAATGTTACCGATAAGAGTTCCTACCACGGCACCGAAACAGACCGCAAGCATCATTGACTGGATGTTTGTCATGGTGTCAGCCCTCCTTTAACCCAGGAAGTCATCGTCGGCATCAGACTGGTAGCCGTCGTTGAAGTCATCTTCGGCCTTTGTCCTGCCGCCGAGGGATTCGCCGTCGCGCACCTTTTGGATATTCTGGAGTCCGCAGGCGATGCCCTTATTTCCGTTGCTGTTGAAAGCGTAGAATGAAAGGGACACGCGAGCGTACACGCCGGAATAGATTTCGCTGGTGTCGATGATGGGCTGGCGATTTATATCCACCACGCCTGGCGCAGTGCCGCTATTGGCGTTCACGAACCAGTGCCCTTCATACGCGGGGTCATCGGGTCTTTCGACGTCGCCGTCACGCATCGGTGTTTTTAATGTAGCCAAAGGCGGTACAGATTTCCCGTTGCCCTTGAGCTTGCTTTCACCCTCTTCGTAGGCAGCTTGAATCGCCTTTTTCACTCTGGATATCGTCACCGCGTCGTTCTTGGGAATAAGAACGCTGGTAGAAAACTTCGGTGTGCCACCGTTAATGGATTTTGCCTGCCAGATATTTGCGTAACTGAGACGGCAAACGCCTGTGATGATTCTCGTGGGATTGACCACGTTCTGATTGTTTTTTGCTGTATTTGACATTGTAATATCCTCCTAATTTTCAATTGGGTCGGCAAAATCGTCTGCCGCCGTGTTAATGTGAATTTCTTTGCGCCCGTCCGTTTCCAAAACAAGCGTCGGTTTGCCTGTGGGTTTGTGTATCATCCCGCCGAGAGTTTCCTCAAACCGCTTCTTCCCAAGCAGGGATGTCATGGCGGTAATGCCGAGGATTTTGTGTTCATATGGGTCAAGCCCGATTTCGGTGACGGCATTTGCGACGGCCGCCTCATCTGTGTACTTGCGGTTGCTTCTGCCTTCAACTACTTTCCAGCCGTCGAACCTTACACCCTTGAGGGCTTCAGAAAGGGCGTAGTCCTTGATGTCGGATGCCCAAGCTGTCAGTTCGTCGACTTTGCCAAGGATGGCGGCGATTTCATCGTTCTCAAGTAAAGAAGGTTCGAAGAAATCGTAAACGGCGAGTTCCATGTTTGCTTTGGCACGTTCACGGCACTCCGCTTTCGCCTTGCAAAACTGGCAGTGATCACCCGCTTTGTAGTTGCCGTTGCCGGCCCACGCAAGCTGGGCTGTGGGTTTCAGTGTCTCTTCCGCCCAGCGTTCAAGTTTCTCACGGGAGACCTCCCATGTAGAACAGTTAGAAAGCCGGGGTTGGAAAATGCTCATGCGGATGGTATGGATGTCGTAAATAACCTCAAACATCGACAATGCAGAAAGGGCGTAAATCATAAGCTGTTCGTTACCTTCGGCTGCCACCCTCACGCCTCTCCCATACTTCAAATCACATATTTGGAGTACGCCGTCCGAAATAATAAGGGCGTCGCAGGTGCCAGAGCATTCAGGAATGTAGAGTGAGCAGTCCACCCGCTGTTCCACAAACACCTTCGGGTCGGATAGACCATCCATCTGCTCCATGACAAAAGTGACGTAATCGTCTGTTCCCTCGTCCATTTCGCTGTCATTGCACTTTGAAGGTTTTTTAGCTAACCCCAACCGGTGTTTTAATTTTGCCTCTCCAACCGAGTGCGCCAAAGTCCCTTCTTGTGCATAGCCGGAACCGGTGTCGGTATAAAACTCTGTCAAACGAGCTGACGGCGGGCAGTTTATCCAGCGGTGACTTGCGGACGGCGACAGCAGTGCGTGTTTTTTACCGTCGCTCATTTCAGTTCCCCCGCTTCAGCAAGGATGGCGGCATACTCGCCGGGATCGACTTCCGACAGCTTGCCGGAGCCGTGTCGGAGGATAATCGTTCGTACCGCCTCCGTATGACCAGCTCTGCTCTTGTCGGCAAGAAATGCTCTTACTTCCGCTAATTCCGGGGGATTGAGTTGTTCTGCCGGGGGTTCGGAGTCGGAGGCATTTTTGTGGTCAAAGTCGTACATCGCCTTGAGTTCTTCTGCGATTTCCGCGATACTCGCTGCAAGGCAGGCAAGGTCATTGCCGAGTTGCTGCACTTTGTCTGATGACATAGATTTTTCCTCCTCTCGATTTTTCTTCTCTTCGGTGTTCAAGTGCTGCCAGTCGCCCCGCGAGTCTTTTGCTCACGATGGCAATGGCATTCAAAACGCCGATGAGTTCTTCATTTTGTTCGCGGCCTCTACTGTCCGCAAACAGGACATTTTCGCTTGTTTGCATTACGGTTTACCTCCGATTTTGAAAGATGGGGTTGCCCCCTCACTTACGAAAGGACAGCGAGGGGGCGAAATCCGTAGTGCTTTAATCAAGAAATTTCAAAACATCTTTTAATGTGGGATCGGAACAAAGGATTTTGCGTAGCCGCTTCTCGCGGTAATACACGCCATCGAGGGTCATTCCCATTTTTTCGGCGGTGACCGTTTTCTTCGCTTTAGTACTCATAAGCCGAAACAGCAACTGGTCTGATGGGTCAAGCCGCTTATATGCAGCGATGAGAGTAGCGAGGGCTTCCGCATCCTCTATAATCTTGGCAACATCGGCAGTTTCGTCCTCAAGCTCGATGTAGCCCTCTTCGCCGGTTTCGTCATATCGGGGACAGTCAAGTTCAATCATTTCGCTGCGTTTGACACGTTGCCGCTCTCCCTTTTTCATGGAAGCTGAGTTCATGAGGTATGTATCCTCGCCACACTGATTGCGTTCAAGCCTTACGGCGTATCCCGCTTCGGGGTCGTAGAACCAACGCTGCCGAAAAGGGTTGTCCGGTGTAGGCGTTTCTCCGGGGGCGAAGCAATCCTTCCGGTTGACGGGGATGTAGTCGCCGTCTGCGTTCTGTGCAAAATAGTTCTTGTAATACAGGGATTGGTAATTTTTCATTTTTGTTTTCCTCCGTAGATTTTTTTGTAGCTCGTCCGAGCCTTGGGGTAATGGATTCCGTGGTGACTGCACAGGCGGCGGTCGGGCGCGTTCTTGCGTTGGCATCTCTTTTTCCTCCGTTGGATTGACATTTTTTGATTTGCGTGTTATAATGATTTGGTGGGATTGCTTTCGGTTTGTTGGCTACTAAAGACAACAAAAAAAGCCCTCGTGATTTCTCACAAGGGCTTGGTGCTTGTCCTTGTTTCCTCACAAGAACAATCCAATAGTGCGTAAAGTTGACCGTCAAAAGTCGATAGAGTTTATAGAGTAGATAGAGTTACCAAGTTTCTATGGAGGCAAAATAATGTCAATAATTGATTTTCCGCGATTATGCGGAGGTACGGTTTTTATATTGCTGTTAGCCGCACGAGGACAGCGAACCGCAAAGCGAGATAATGCAAACGGGAAAACCGACGGCTTGTCACAGCCGGAACTACTTATCGAACTTGTTAGAATAATTAAGCCATCATTTAATCCGCCTGCAAAACCCTCTACTTTAAAAAAGAATGTTGGAGGATACAGAAAGTGCGAAGATAACGGTGGTACATATTTTGCTGCCGTTTTTGAGTCGTCAGACATTGATGCTTTTGATTTGCGTATGAAAAGTGAATACCACAATGTAGTCTCAGCTATGTCGGAGTTGATAGAACGGTTTGTCAGTGACGATAAAATCGAGTGGCTTTTTAAGGCATTTCTCGAAGTTATCGAAAAAGATACAAGTATTGATAAAAACTTCATAATCGAAGGAAAACAAATGTCGAAAAGCGAAGTGTTGAATATCGACAATATATCGCTGGCATCTTTTGCTCTCGGGGTATGGCATTATGTCGTAGCGAATGTGAAGGACAATACCGTGGGACAAGCTACCTTTAACAATTGGCACACAAAAAAGGGTGACACAAACAGCGAATGGGTTTTTAATAGTGATATTGGAAATGAAATAAAACGGACAATAACGATTATTCCCTTTTTAGATAAGTCCGCAGGTACGGCAACAAATGGCCACGATTTCATCGATGAAAACGAAGCTGAAATCGAGGACGAACCTCATGTATTTGAAAAAACCGCAGAACAACCAACGTCAACAACTCAACAAGTAATAATCAATGGGAACGTTTTTAACGCTAAAAACCAATATTTTGGCAATGTTGAAAATGTATTCGACAGTTAGGGGGAAGCTATGAACAATGCATTATCAACATTGGCAAAACCTAACGAGCAAACTGTCGTGGCGCAGACCGCTTACAACGCTCCGAATGGCAAACAGTTCTTTGGTACTGTCGGCACGGTAAACAGCACCGCCATATTTGTAAATGGAGTAAACGGCCAGCAACAAATTCAACTCAGCACAGATTACTGCAACTTATTCATTATTAAGGATGAGGCTTTTGTGGGACAAACCGGCTCTTTTACTATTCCGAGGGAGCGAGCTCAACATTTCATAAAGCTAAGCGATGCAGCAAAAGCTGAAATAGTGACATTTCCTTCTTTGTTTATGGATACAAATAAGGGCTACAGGCGATGTGCCAACGCAAGCCAGCAGTTTTTTTATGGTCTCGTTACGCACTGTCACGAGCAAGGAAAGTGTTATAAAGTGTTTTTCCAAAAACTATCTGTCCAGCCTTTATTACAAAGCCAGCTAAACGAAAACGCGGTCAGGCTCGGGATCAACACCAACGACGGCCGGGATGTATTAGATGAAACAGCATGGTTAATTAAACGGTTGGATTTGCGAAGAGCCTTGATGGGTGTAGGCATTTATCTTTAATAGTTATGGATACTAACCATTAACACTATATTCTAAAAAAGTATGAGTGGAGGATTCCAATGAGCAACGAAGTCGGCAATACAGTTCCTGAAAAATGGGTGAATCTTGAAGATGTAGCAACGCATTTGAGCGTGAGCCACGATACAATCCGTGCATGGATACGCAAAGGTACTATTCCTTTCAGCCGTGCCGGAAAACAGTACAAATTCAAACTTTCCGAGGTCGATGAATGGGTACGCGAAGGGAAGATTTCTGAATAAAATATAGAACCTAAGGAGTCAAACAATAAGTATTCGAATGGGTACTTGAACAAGCCGAAAACTTCAAGAAGTGGTCGGATTAAGGAGGCAGACAGATGAGCAAATATAAATCAGCAATTGAAAAAATAATCGTTTCAGAGGCTACATTTCAAAATAGCCCAGAGCGAGAAATCGAGCCGTCGTGGATTAACTTCTTCTACGGCAACAACGGTAGCGGAAAAACGACTATTTCACGGATGATACGGAATGGGCAAGGGCTGACGTTTGGCAACGCTGCGCAAGCTGATGAATTTGCTACTGTCGTTTTTAATCGAGACTTTATTGACGAGGAACTCAAATTTGATATTATGCCCGGAGTGGTAATGCTCAGTAAAGAGGCTTCTGATAAACAACATGAGATAGAAGAAAAGCAAAAACTCCAAGAACAACTGAAGGGGCAACTCCAGACGGCAAACGATGAGGCGGGTGCCATCCAAGCGAAACGAAATAAACTGAAAGCCAGCCTTGATGCCGCAATTTGGAAAGCTGCAGGAAGGTACAAAAAGGTTTTCGGGGGCAAAGGCGATTTGAGTTCTACGGCTCGATGTGTTCAGAGAGTTTGCAGCACCACCCCCGTAGAGCGTGATTTTAACGATATAAAATCACGTTACGAAGCTGCAACCGACCCGAATGCCACACGATATGATGCCGCCCCGCTAAAATTATTGGATTTTACAAAGCTTGAGAGTGCAGAAACATATTCACTTCTCGGACAAGCGATAATCAGCACCGCCGATAACGCTTATAGCCGATTTTGGCAGAACTTGAATGCGATGGATTGGGTTAATACCGGCCACACACATTATTCCGAAAACGCAGCGGGTTCTTGTCCTTATTGTTCACGAGAACTGCCCACCGACTTCGAGGAACAATTCCTCGCCTGCTTTGACGAAAAATACTCTCAAGATTGCGCTCGCCTCGTTGAATTTGGGCGTAAATATGCCGAGTATATGACTGCCACATTTATCGAACCGTTAAGACGGTACATCGAGTTAATTCCACAGACAGGATTCGGCGATTGGAAAGCATATGGCGAACAGTTAAAATTGATCGAAAACACAGTACAGATGAACAATCAAAAAATCGCTGCGAAAATTGAAAAGCCCTCGGAAGTAGTCGGATTCAACAGCATAAGCGAATTTGTCGAACGAGTAAACGAGCTTCTCGCCGAAACAAATAAGCTGTTTGAAGCCAACAACAAAATCTTCGATGCCAAAGGCAAAACCTGCGAAGATTGTATCAATGAAGCGTGGGAACTGTTGGCCTTCGAAACGAGCGGAGATAGAGCTGCGTATGACGCTGAGGACAAAAAGTTAGCAGCTGACAGCTTTCAAAAAGCAACCACTATAAAAAGGCTTAATGGTTCGCTTGATGTCCTCAAAAATAAAATTCGAGAATTGTCAGACAAAATGGGTGGCACGGCGTCCACAGTTGACAAAATCAATGTGCTGCTCCAAAAGACAGGGTTCAGAGGATTTCAACTACGCCCCCACGCGAGAGTTCCTGATAAATATGAAGTTGTCCGCGAGGATGGCGAGGTCGCCAAAGGTCTAAGCGAAGGTGAGAAGAACTTCATAGCGTTTTTATATTTTTACTTTTATGTTCAGGGGGCGTGGCGCAAAGAAGACCTCGTTAAGGGAAAAATCGTAGTTATCGACGACCCCGTTTCAAGTATGGACAGTGGCGTTCTTTTTGTCGTCAGTTCGCTCGTCCGTAAATTGGTTGAGGACTGCTTCTTAGACGGCGGTCAATTCAACATTAAGCAGATTTTTATCTTGACGCACAATCCGTATTTCCATAAAGAAATATCCCATAAATACGAAACGAGCAGAGACGACATCGTTAAGAAATCATCATTTTTCTTTGTCAAGAAATCGGATGATAATGTTTCTACCGTTAGAATCAGTGAAATGGAATGCGTCACGAACGAATGCGGCGTAGAAAACGTGTCACCTGTTAAAAACTCATATGATGCTTTATGGTGCGAATACAGGGACGCGCGACTTCCGGCAACGCTTCTCAGTGTAATTCAAAGAATTGTCGAATACTATTTTCTTCAACTCTGTAGTTACAGCATCGAGGATTTGCGAGGGCGGGTGAAAACCCACATCGGCGGGGACAACAAAAAACAGAGGATAGCTGATGAAATACTCCGCTTCATCTATGACGAAAAATTCGATGCCGGCGACGGCATCAATTACGCGCCCGACCATGACATACCGGCTTATAAAGATGTGTTCGAGGTGATTTTTGAAGCGATGAGCCAAAAATCGCACTATCTCAAAATGTCGGGCGAATGTGAATGAGTTATTTAGAAGAATTAGGGCCACAATTTAGGCGATAGAAAAAGAGAGGAGGTTATAAAGTGAACAGATTTAAATCTTTCAATGTCCGCAGGCTTTCTGTTGCCGGATTTTCATTTCTCTTTGCCTATATTATGTCATTTCAGTTTGAGGGGCAGGTGCTGTACAGCCTGTTGGATCTGCGTGGAACTGACGCCGACCGTTACATACTGGCTGCAATTATCGCACATTTTGCGGGGCTTTTTACCTCCGGCCTGTTTGTCAAGTCACAGGCGGCCGCCAAAAGCATGATGATCGGCGGCATGGGCTTATGCTTAGTCGCCACTGTCCCCTTCTTTTTTCCGCTTCCCACTCTATGGATGGGCGGACTGATTGTGAGCGGATACTTTAGCGGCTGCGCGGTGGCGGCATGGGGATTTTTTCTCAGGGCCTTTACGCCCAAGAACGAGCGCATTAAATCCTGTGCCGACGTCCTGATTTATTCCAATTTGCTGATGATTGCGGTCAACGTGGTGGCCATGAACAGGTCAACCTTTATCGGGCTTAGCCTCTCTATGCTTTGTCTTGTAATCGGAGCGGTGTTTATTTGGATGCTGCCGTTGGAGCAGGAGAATGAGCAAAACAAAACATTTAAAAATAAGACGCATGGCGGCATTAAAAACCCACTAATATTGCTGTGTCTTTTTGTCTTTATCATTACAATTAATTCCGGACTGATGTATCAGGTCATCAACCCCGCTTTTGAGCATCTGACAGGGCTGGTGAGTTGGTATTGGGCAGTGCCTTATATCGTGGCGCTCGCCATTATGCGCAACCTGCCTATGAAAGCAAAGCGTTCCAGAATTTTGTATATCGGGATGGCAATGATTATAGGAGCGTTCATCAGCTTTATGCTGCTGGGGCGAAATACCTCCGACTATCTGACTGTGGATACGCTGATGCTCGGCGCCTGCGGTATTTTCGACCTGTTTTGGTGGAGCATCCTCGGAGAAATGCTGGATTATAGCGATAACCCGGCACAAACCTTTGGCATCGGTCTTTCCGCCAATGTATTCGGCGTCCTTTGCGGAGGCGTCCTGGGGATGGCTGTGACATCCATGGGGCTTCCCGGTGCGGAGGTGGCGGTGATTGCCCTGACGGTGGTGTGCGTTACATTGGTTATGCTACCGCCGCTGAACCATCAGCTTGTTTTACTGCTGAAAAGCCATGCCTACCTTGCCGCTTATGACAATATGAGCCAGTCACAGCAAACGGATATTGTACGGCAGGTCAAAACTCTTGACCCGCTGACTGTCCGGGAGCAGGAGGTATTGCAGCTCATCCTTTCCGGCAAATCCAACCGTGAGATTGCCGGGGCTTTGTTCATCAGTGAGAATACCGTTAAAACACACGCAAGAAGTATTTTTTCAAAATACGATGTTTCAAGCCGTGCGGAGCTCATTAGCACCTTGCTGAAAAACCAAACGGTTGGATGAATCATAAAACCGCATAAATACTGGGTTTAATCAACCTCTCACCCTTTTGGGTGAGAGGTTTTTATCGTAAAATCATCCTTTAGAATGATGTTTTTTCAGGCATACTTCGCTAAAATGAATACTGGAGGAGGGTTGATGCAAATGAAATTAATCCGCAAACGACGCAATGGATATGCCTTAATGTTCGCAGCAAGTATTTGTTTGGCGGTGTGGCTCGGTGCAACATTTATGTTAGAAGCGGTTTTCGTCTTTGGAGCTATCAGTCTTATATTTCTCCTGTTATTGGTGAGGCAGAGCCGTCGGCTCTATGATGCAACACTTATTTGGGATAATCGCATCCTTGCGGTGCCATCAGTTCTTATTTCAACGGAAGGCAACCTTAGGCAAGCTGACACGGAGGAAACTGTGGTATCTACCTTTGGCATGATAATTGGCAGCAGAATCTACCGATGGGGTCTCGACGGGGTACATGGTGTGCGGCTACACGCCGCTCAAATTGATAAGGAGCGGATGTACCTGGCCTTTGGTAACGCGGACCAGACCATGCGGGTAGAGTTGCTGCACGGAATGACTCAAAAGCAGGCGCTGCTGGATGCCACTCAAAAGCTGCTTCATGAAACCGGCGTGACGGCAGACATCACCGGATGGTAACGTACCAAAAGCAAGTGATTAATGAAAGAAGGAGTGAGTATTATGGGAAAATTCTGCACAAGCTGCGGCAAAGAGATACCCGAGAATTCGAATTTTTGTACCTCCTGCGGAGCAAAGGTGTCATCATATGAACCGAAAAACAAAGAAATTCCGGCAAAAGCCGGTCAGCTTGTTAAAAACCAGGTTAAAAACAGAGCGACAGCATTTGTAAGCAGTTCTGTATCAAATATAACCCCCGCCCTGCAATCCGCTGGGGAATCGGTTTTGCCCGCCGGGAGTATTCCCGGCATGGGAGATATGAAGTTTATACCTGTATTGTTAAGCGGTATGAAAAACTTTTTCGTCGGCTTCAAAAATATCTTCAAAAACAAAAAGCGTTTGACAGCCGTCATTATATTAGCGGTTATATGGTTTACGTTGATACTCCTTCAGTCGCTGGGTATTAATCCCTTCCCCGTGAAGCTGGCGGCATGGCTGACCTTCGCTCAGGGCGGCGCCAGCAACAATATAATCAGAATGGTGGGGGGGCTCCTCGGAAAAGGGATTTTTGCCTACTGTTTCGTATGGCTGTTGTCGGGAGGTTATAAAAATATCGGCTCGGGACTGAAAGGACTGGGCAGAGTATATAAACAGTTTTCCCTGAAGAAACTTGCCCGGTTGCTGACGGGAGCGGGAGCGGCGCTCATAATATATAATTTCATGGCGGGATATGCTTCCGTCATGAAAATAATGGTGGGTGTGGCTTCATTTTTGCTTGTGCTCCGTTCCCTTGGCAGTAGCGGCGGATTTTTAAAAAGACTGGCTACTTCTCTCACTGCGGGAAAAAACAGCGAAAACAAAACGGCAACCGATGCCCTTTTACAGGGGCTAGCCATAGGATTCGCGCTTTCGATACCGTTGTCGCTTATCCCCTGGGGATATACCCCCTATTGTTCGGGCTTGGCAATTTTAATCGCGGGGATAATCCTGCTCATTGTTTCAAAGAACACGAGGAGAAAGACAATTGCCCGAATGGCGCTTATGCTTTTTGCCGCCCTTATTATTCTACCGGTAATAAACGTATCCGCCGAGGGCACGGATGAAGAATGGGCAGGCAACTGGACATACAATAAAAGCGTTGTAATCGGGTATTCAAATGAGCTTGCTTCGTATTTCTCATCCACGTCGGATACCTATGCCAAAATTTCCTACACCGCTGACAAGAACAAGGTTGACTTTCGGTTCAACTATACCGGCGAGGGCGAAAATACAAATTTATATGCGGAAGCCCTGAAAGACCCAGAAAAATATCAATATACGGATATTATTCTGCCGGGGGAACATGCATATTTTAATGTAACTTTAAGTAGTCCGGCTCAGCAGTACCGTGAAAACGAAAAAATTTCCATACCCTTCAGCGCGGGTATATATGATGAAAAAAGCTTTTATTTTAATAACGTTGCGTTTTCCGTGCTTGCATGGAACTACATGATCGACGTGTCAAAAGCGTCCAAGCTCGATTATAACAGCGAAATTAAAGCGACGGACACCAAGTTTGGCGACAGGTTTGTTATACCGGACGATGATAGTAATGATTTACTTTTATATGTAGACTTCAGCCCAGCTGATAATTATAAAATCGAAAACAGACCGATGATCTGTACAACCCCTTACGGTCTCAATAACGGGGATATTATGGTTATCGATATTCAGATACGTTTAAATTCCAGTCCGATAAGTAAATTTTTCTTTTTAGGAGAAGATTTTGAGCAAAAATGGGATACCGTCAGGATATACCACTTCTATACCTGGAAATACGGCGCTCAGAACCTAATCACAAACACAAACGCTGCCGATTTCCCGGGGGAGGATGAGGGTGTTTCCATACCGGCGATAATAATAAACGGGATATTGGGAGCCGGTGCAGGCTTGGCCGGATCCGGAGGTTCTGACGGCGGCGATGACAAAAAGAAAAAATATAAAATGTGCCTTCGCAAGGACTTTGGCGATACCATTCCGGTGGGGGAACGGGTGGCTGTTTTTGCCCGGATTGTAGAGATAACCCCTGAAGGGGAGGAACGCTCCCGAAGCGATCTGAGCGCCATGATATCAATTAGCTCCCCGGAATACCTTGTCATAAGCAATACGGGTGTGGCGGGGGAATACATGGCAGCTTATGTGGAAGCACCGAACAATGGAGAAATTCCGGAAACAGCTGTGGTTTCATTCATCTTTTCCGGTGAGGGGGGCAACTTCACCAACAATGTTATGTTTAAAATTGTGGAGAGGAAAATCGTCTTCGGGCAGGATAACCTCACCCTTCCCGCCGGCTACGACAGGACCGAGCGGCTTCCCTTTGCCGTTATCGGTATGGTCGGGGATATATCGGTCACCGCTTCGGTTAGCCGGGAGGAGGGGTACAGCGTAGAGATTGAACCGGGCGAGGAAGCAGGTCTTTACTATGCCCTTATCACCGAAAAGATTAAGACAAAGGGGGAAGCCGGCGACTATGATCCCTACACGCTGACAGTTAAGGCTCAAAGCGGGGAGCAGACTGTCACCAAAGATCTGAGTATCTACCGCTTCCATATGGGGTTACGGCTGGATATAGACAGTATCGGCTGCTATGCCGAGGAATACGACCCCATGAAGCATCAGAGTAAAAAATTCCTCTTTACCGTCGGGGGAAAGCCCTATGTTCCGGCGGAAGCCAAGGGTAAAATCACCTTATTTAACTGGGATGACGAAAGTCATAAAATCCAGCGGATCGCTCCCGCAGCCCTGGATTATAAGATTCAGGCGATTCAGGAAGCCGACCAGTCGATGATGGAAAAGCTCGCCATCCAGTGCCAGATGACCGAGGATGTAAGCGACGGCAGTTCTCTGATTTTCCGTTGCTGCAAGGGCGCGCTGGACGCCCCGACCCGATTTACAGCAAAGGTTAGCATAACCTATAAGCGGAGCGAGGAAGAAATATATACCGTGGAGAAGGAAGTGCTGCTGCGTTCACAGCCCCAACGCCAGTTTAACGGCATGGAGGATAGCATGACCGCGCTGAAGGCGGATGAAAGAATAAGGGATTGGCTGAATTCGGTGAAGTCCAATATCTGGAACATGGATTTCTTACACAGGCTTTTCCCGCTGGTGAAGTTCATTGACGTCATGCTGGACGGCTACCACGATGCCTACGGATTCGATGCCGGACAGGTGGAAACCGTCAAACAGATCTGGGGCAACTTTTTGGACGGCAGTTTCGCCGGCGCCAACGCGCAGGCACAAAAGGTGACGTTGGGCGATGAAATGCGGCTCTTTATCGACAGCTTGATGCAGACGGAGGAGTCGGTGGAAAAATCCTTAGGTTTCTGGAGCCGTTTAGCCGTCGGCGTTGCCACACTGGGCTGTTCCGAGGTGGTCTTTACCGCCTTTGAAACGGCCAGGGAAATGAAGGAATATGTGGACAAGGGCGGCGACAGCGCTTTTGATGGCTTTGTTGTTGGCGCCTGGGTGGTCACCAAGGAATTCCTTTTGGATTACGGTATGTCCGAGGCCGTAGGAGCCCTGAAAAAGGCAGTCCCTCCCGCCCAGGCAAAGCAGGCGCTGCGGGAAATGAAGGACAACATGAAGGAAAGCTCAAAACGTTTTCTAACCGCCGTTACCGGCAGACAGACGAAAGCCGCCGTTTCCAATGCGGTAAATGCCACAAAACAGGCTGCCAATCAGGCGAAACAGGTGTTGAATGCAGGGATAAAAGGACTAAGGGATGCGACGGAACATATCGAGCTTGACGAAGCCTTTGACGCCGGCAAAAAATTCGCCAAGGAACAGGTGGAAAACCTTCAGGCGGCTGCCTGGCAGTATGAGCTTAACCCCACCAAGGCAAACCGCAAGCTGTTAGACGATCTTGCCCTGAAAGTTCAGCAGGATAAGCTGGCAATGTATGAGCTTAATAAAAAGCCCAATATAGACGCCACCCGGAAAGTCTTTAACGAAACCCTTGAAGGCTTTTATAATAGCGCCGATATAATCGCCAAGAATAAACTTGCCTCCGTCACTGGCATTCCGGCGGATCAGATTAAGATAATGAACGCCAGCTCCTCCTCAAAGAAAGCGTTGAAAAGCGGCAGAAAAATAACCTATGACCGGGACTGGACCGCCTATTACACGAATTCCAAGGGTGAAGTAATTTATTTCGATCAGAACCTGACCGAACAGATCTACTACGACGGCTTTTTTGAGTCCACGCAGGGTTTCAAGAACAAGTCCGCCGAAATGTCCCGCCGCTACGGGCTGAGCAACGACCAGACAGTCATAGAGGATGTTTTGGGACACAGCGAAAGCTATGGCTCAAAAGGCAATCTGGAAAAGATGATGAACCGGGCGCAACAGCATGTATCCCTGGACGACCCCGTCAAGGCAAAGAATGCTGTTACCTTCAAGATTAAGGACCGGCTGAATCATGCCAATGAAATGATGGCGGAAGCAAGAGCGATTCCCGATGAAGCTACGCGGCAGCTTGCCCTCGGCAAAGCCGCCGGAGAGATAATCGAAGGAGGCCGAATGGCAACCAAGCAATTTGATAATATCATAAACCTGCGGGACATAGCGAGAAACACAGGCGACGGAACAAGCAAAATTTCCGGAAAGCTTCGGTCGGCGGTGGAGGTGATTAAGATCCATTTTGATAATCTGGAAAGCTTCAGCCTGTGCGATCTGGAAAGGGGACTGGGTTCCCTGGGTTATACCATGGAAAGCCTTGCCGACGAACTGGGGGACACCATTCTCAGGATAGGATAAATCAAAATCCCTGTCGAATCAGGCTAGGTAAGTTCTTTGACTATCTATTTGGGAAGCTTTTTGGCGAAGTACCTTTTGCCACGGAAACAAAATCGCCGCCGGTTGATCTGCCTTATCTACCCGAAAAGAGTTTTGACACTATCTAATCGGATGGGAGTGCCGCCGCTTTTCCTTGTGAACGTCCCGTATTTGTTCGACGTGGGCTGGCGTGAAAAGCGGGATAGCGAACAACAATGAAAGGAACTTCGAGATGGTAAAGAAGAAGAATAGCAAAAACATCCCTCTGCCCATCTTAATTATGATTTGTGCCGTGCTGTTGTTCGCCATATATACCAGTATCAGTACCCTTGCGCTGGCGATTTGGGGAGAGAGTGTCATGGGTACGGTGGACAGCTACCAATCTCGGCTGGATGACACGGATGCGGGAGCAAACCGCTCCCGTACCGTTTCCAAGGGTTATTGGTTTATGGCTAACGGCAAGGAATACAGGGGCTATGTGATATATAGCAGCGACGAGGCATGGCCGAGCTTGGACGAGGGCGAAACACGCTCCGAGCGCATCCGCTATCTTGACCTTTTCCCCTACATCAACAAACCCGCTTCGTTGTGCGAATTTGACGAGATGGGCGAGGGTGCAATCATCTATCATATCTTCGCTCCTATCGGTTGTCTGCTTTTGCTGTTGCTTGTCACACGCACAGCCAGACGCGGGGAAAAAAAGAAAACAGCGGAGAGGAAGCTCGCCGCGCCTCAAATAATTGAAGTAAGGAGTGATACGGATGGTCGGCTTTTCCGATAGGTATAACTGCCCGGAGATACTGGCAGCCGCACAGAAAAACAAAAAATTCTCCATTGGATGTATGTGGATATTGGTGTTCGTGCCGCTCATCGGCTTTCCTGTCGCCGGTCTGCTGATGGACGATTTCCCCTTTGGAGAATCCATTATCATCGGCATGGGCATTGCTCTTGTCATGCTGGTCTTTAATCTGCTGGCGTTGAGAAGAACCAAGCAACCAATGTGGGAGGGTGTGGTCGTCAATAAGTATAGCAAGGAGAAAAGCGAGCATAGGGGCGGCGAAGATGATAATTACAGAACCTATACGGAATATACCACAATCATCAACACCGACACGGGCAAGAAAAAGACTATCGTGGAAAAGGACAGCGGGCGAGATATGTACGATTATCTGTCCGTTGGCGACAGGGTGCGGTTTCATCCAAGATTCGGTACATACGAGAAGTACGATAAATCCAAAGACCGCATCATCTACTGCAACGTCTGCTCCATGATGAACCCCATACAAAATGACCGCTGCAAGCGGTGTAATAATCTATTGTTCAAATAAGGAGGCTTTTCGTAATGGAGAGATTTGACACCATGCTGGAGGCGGCGGAGTTTGCCGCCACACTCTGCAAGAGCTGGAGTTTTGCCACTTCCAATGATAGATACGACGTAAAAGGCTTGCTGGTGCTTGCCGAGACAAGCGACAGTGAAAACCCCATCGATGAGGACAGCTTTTATGTGGTTTCGCCCGCCGGAGCCATCGGCTTATGCG
>Ga0265294_10001255_pt1 | contig 34525 bp, 26 predicted proteins | sample MunlanPumphouse3_FD_192504 | JGI IMG/M metagenome (GOLD analysis project Ga0265294, IMG submission 192504) | Groundwater microbial communities from a municipal landfill in Southern Ontario, Canada - Pumphouse #3 | ecosystem: Environmental > Aquatic > Deep subsurface > Groundwater | place...
GTCTTTGCTGGTGGAAACTCTGAAACAACTCAGAGAACTCTGTGCCTCTGTGAGAGATAAAGAATTGGTTGCGGCTATGCTGCGCTAGGTTCTCTGTGCCTCTGTGAGAGATAAAAAACGTGCAAAAAAAACAAGAAAACGAATGATAGTAGTACAAAAATAATTACTGTGGATCACGAAGATTTTCTCTGTTAGAGTCGTGACTTAAGGTCAAAAACATGGCATCCTTTCTAACAATCAGAAATCAAACAAAAGAAAGGATGACCATGAAAAATTTTCTTCAAGAATACCCTTGGAAAACCAGTAAGGGACCGCCATCAAAGTCTAGTTGAAAGCTTGAGGCGAGTGCCTCATTCAAGGTGGCCTGCCACCAGCGGTTGAGGCGAGCGTTGGACAGCGGATATTTGAGCCCAGTGGAGGTGATCGCGCACTTGGGGTCAAAGGAGAAAATCGAGATTGGCTGGCCAGGAACTGTCGCCAGCGCAGCACTCTCCCGTAAGGGTGTGAAGAGACCGGTGTCACTTAAAAGAATCAGATCCAGTTGCCGCGCGAAATCCACCAGTAACGAAAGATTTCCCAGGGTATGGTCCTCACGCCCCCCGGTGGCTCCGACAACCACAATCTCGCGCCAGCGGTTCTTCAAGCAGAGCTTAAAAGCTTTGGTAAGATCATTGCGTTCCTGATCAAGGTCCTCCACGATCCGAGCCGCGTAAAGCTTACGGGCCGCATCTGAGAGGCTATCCAAATCGCCGACAATCCAATCCGGCTCACGCCCCAACGGTATGAGCTTATCAGCTGCGCCATCACAGCAGATAACACGCGTGGCTGTGCGGATGGCATCCAGTGGAATTGTATGCAATGGCACTGTCCCGTTGGCTAAAATCACCGTTTTTTTTGTAAATTCTTTCATGTTGATATCATAGCGCAACAAGGCAGCGACCTGCAACAGTCACTTTTGCCGCCGCCGCTGCAGCCAGGCATAGCTGCAAGTCAGGAAAAAGATCACGACTGCACTCTGAATCAGCCTCACGAAGAAATGGTCGATAACACCTGTGGCGCGCTCCGCTGTGCGTTGCGCCACGCCCTCGCCCTCATCGCGCAGCATTGCGATGCCCTCCTGTAACGCCTCATCTCCGGTAAGCTCGCGCAGATCACAAATCAGGGCGCGGATCTCAGCCGTGCTGCTTTGGATAGAATCTGCGGCTGCTCCATACTCGCGCACATCAAACTCATGCTCATCGTCAGTGCTCTCCCCGCTCTCAGGGCTATCAACGAGTGCTCGGATTTCACCCAACATCAGCCGGATCTCGGCGGCGGCACCGGTCAGTGCAACTGCAGTTTTTTTGTACTCCGCAATCTCAAAACCTGGGCGTTGCTCGCCTGCGTTGGTAGACGCCGCGTCTGGAGCTTGATCCACCCCGATCACATGCATGAGATCAGTTGCTGCGTTGACCGCTCGCTCCACCGCAGTTGCGAGCGACTCGCCCGCTGGCAGAAGCTCACGCGCCAGAGTCATCGCCTCCTGAACCTCGACTGCCGTAAGATGGGTCGACTGCGCTGTGGCGCGCAGGTTTGTGCTCACAGCATCCACTGCGCTCAGAATCTCAATCAGCTCAGCGCGCTTTGCAATCAGATCATTCAAGGCCACCTGGAACTCAGCACGAATAGTGGCTGGCAGCTGGTCGATAACCAGCAGTGCCTCAGCAGTTGCCTCGCGAATGCCGGTCAATGCAGTCCCGCTCTCCGAAACCCCTTTAAGAGCCCGTCCCGGAATCAAGGACATTTGAAAAACACCCTCCACCGCCGCCTGCCCTTTACCCCAAACCGAGAAAAAAGGTGCGCTCCACCAGCGCGATTCTGGCATCAGCTCCTCATTGGTTGGAATCGCCTGTTCCATTGTAAACGCATCCAGCCGGCTTGACAGAGCGGCAATTGCATCTGGGGAGAGATAGCGTGTGGCAATATAAGCCAGCCGTTCCTCCCGCCGCTTAAGCATGTCAACTCCGACTGCCCTGGTGGCTGGGCTCATTCCTTCAACAACCGCATGTCGCTCCATATACCGGCTCAGCGATTTACTTACAGCCCAGGCATCCACAAGGGCGCGTATCGGATCATCTTGGTGTAGTGCGCTCTGCAGCCGCTTGAGTTGCGCGCTCTGCCATTCATCCATTTTTTTCAAATCAGCGGGGCTGCTCTTGCGACTCTTCAGAATTTCCAGCGCAGATCTCATGGTTGACTCAGCATAGTGCTCAAATTCAACCAGTTCTAACTGAAGCATCCGCCGCGCCTCAAGATCAGTATAGGTCGCAGCAGACGCAGTTGCAGGAGAAGAACCCCGTAAACTCTCCGCCCCTGTCACACCACCGGTGAGCAACACGATACCAACCACAGCAATCACTTGGTAAAAAGTCATTTTAAATCTCCCTCTCAGTGCCCATCAAGACACTTATTGAAGCATTTTTCAGCTCGATCCTTTGCCGCAGGGCCGAATTCATTCTTTCTGCAGCATGGGATCACCCATCTTTTGGTTCAATGCTTTCCTCGTTTCCAGAAGCCGCCATGTTTGGTCTCCCACAGTTTCCAGCCAGCTAAATAATCAGCCTCATCCTCGGGACGGTCATGCCCTTCGGGTCACTCGTTATGGCTAGCCTTGTAAAATTATATTCTCTCAACTTCTATCGCAAAAATCAAGCAGTCACAGTTTTTTCGTAAAATACCGTTTGCGCGAAAAAACAATGGGGTAACTGCGACAAAACGGCATGTTTATCTTGCCCTTCGAGTAGGGGCCTAGATCCGCACACTGGGCGCGGAGAGGAGAGTGGTGCGATAGTGCGCGAGTGAAGAGGTGGCACCTTTGACGCGGGAGTAAAAAGCGCATGCCAATCGGTTGCAACACGAGCCGCAACCAATGCTCACTTCAGCGAGGGCCAACAAGCTTGAAAAATAATGTAATATCTTTGAGTTGACTTTTTTCACCCGTCTCCTGCATAATAGATGTCAACAATGAGAACCAAAAATAATTTTAAAAACCTCGGCATGGTCGTCTCGGTGCGCGGCAGTGTTGTGGATGTGCGGTTTGATGGGCGGTTGCCGCCGATCTACTCAGTATTGCATGCAGGGCCAGAGGGACAAATCGTGATTGAGGTGCTGGCGCAATTGGATGCGCAACGCATACGGGGGATTGCCTTGACGCCCACGCAGGGGCTTGCCAGGGGCATGGAGGTGAAGGACACGGGCGGGCCGCTCAAAGCACCGGTGGGGAGTGACATTCTCTCGCGGATGTTCGACGTGTTCGGCAACACCATTGACCGCGGCGAGGCACTATCCGATATCCAGTGGCGTTCCGTGCATCGGGCTCCGCCGCCGCTGGCACGACGCTCCACGACCTCTGAAGTATTTGAAACAGGCATTAAAGTCATTGATGTGCTCGTGCCACTGGAGCGCGGCGGCAAGGCGGGACTTTTCGGTGGGGCAGGCGTAGGCAAGACCGTCCTGCTCACTGAAATGATCCACAACATGATCGGCCAGCAGAAGGGTGTCAGCATCTTTTGCGGTATTGGCGAACGCTGTCGCGAAGGCGAGGAGCTTTATCGCGAAATGAAGGAAGCCGGTGTGTTGCCGAACATGGTGATGATCTTCGGCCAGATGAACGAGCCGCCAGGCAGCCGGTTCCGCGTGGGTCACGCGGCGCTGACAATGGCCGAGTATTTTCGGGATGACGAACACCGCGATGTGCTACTGCTTATCGACAACATTTTTCGCTTTATCCAGGCTGGCATGGAGGTGTCGGGCTTGATGGGTCAAATGCCGTCGCGTTTGGGCTACCAACCAACCATGGGCACCGAGTTGTCAGGGTTGGAGGAGCGCATCGCCAACACCGATACCGGAGCCATCACTTCGATCCAGGCAGTGTACGTGCCGGCAGATGATTTCACCGATCCGGCGGCGGTACATACGTTCTCACATCTCTCCGCCTCCATTGTGCTCTCACGTAAACGGGCCAGTCAAGGTCTCTTCCCAGCCATTGATCCGCTGCAGTCCAGCTCCAAGATGGCCACGCCAGGCATTGTCGGCGAGCGGCATTACGCCTTGGCGCAGGAAATCCGACGGACACTAGCACAATATGCGGAGCTTAAGGACATCATCGCCATGCTTGGCCTGGAACAGCTTTCGTCAGAGGACCGCAACGTGGTTGCCCGCGCACGTCGGCTGGAACGTTTTCTCACCCAGCCCTTCTTCACCACCGAACAGTTTACCGGACTCAAGGGCAAGCTTGTCAGCCTTGAAGATGCACTGGACGGATGTGAGCGGATTTTACGCGACGAATTCCAGGACTATCCGGAGAGCGCCCTCTATATGATTGGCGCGGTTGACGAGGCAAAGCAGAAGAAGCTTGCGCTGCGTGACCGTGCGGCGCAAGCGTAAACTTTGTCGGAGTGAAATGATCGCGCTACGTTGTTTTGCGGTGAAAAACCTTAGAGGTGAAAAATGGGATGTAGTTTCCGTCCACCGCATAGCGGCGGACATACTGAAAGCAACAAGTATATCCGCCGCTATGCGGTGGATGATTGCGCAACAAGCCGCAACATAAACCCAAGGATGGCACTGGCCAAGGCAAAGGACAAGGACATTGACAGTGACAATAAAAAATGACCGCCGTGACGGGGAGGAACACGTTCCTCCTCAACTCGGCGTTTTGCCCGCACTCATGAACCTTAAGATTCTGCTGCCGTTCCAGGTTTTCGCAGAGCAGACTGGCGTGTCACGCATTGTGGCGGAGACGCGCGAGGGCTCTTTCGGACTTCTGCCGCAGCGGCTTGACTGCGTGGCAGTGCTCGTACCGGGGATCTTGATCTACGAGACCGAAACGGACGGGGAGATGCTGGTGGCCGTGGATGAAGGAGTGCTGGTCAAAACAGGCCCCAACGTACTTATCTCCGCGCGGCAGGCAATCGGCGGAACGGAGCTAAACAAGTTGCGCGCTTCGGTGGAAAAGGAGTTTTTAACCCTGGATGAGCACGAGGCAGGCGTGCGTACAGTAATGGCGAAATTGGAAAGCGGCTTTCTGCGTCGCTTCATAACCTTTCAACATGAATAACAAACCACATATAGAATCAAAGTCCAAGCCAACTTTTGCTGCACAGATCGGCACGAAGGCCGAGCGCAAACTAAAGGCGCGCAAATCCACGCAAGGTGTCTGGCTCGGCTTGGGCATGATGGGGCTTGTCGGCTGGTCGGTGACGGTGCCAACACTGCTCGGTGCCGCGCTCGGTCTCTGGTTGGACAAACACCATCCAGGCAACCTCTCATGGACGCTGGCACTATTAGTTGCCGGGCTCACGATCGGCTGTATGAATGCGTGGCATTGGGTCGCTAAGGAAGACAAAGCAATGCGGGATGAACAGGAGGATAATGATGAATGAAGCGATCCGATTGGTGCTGGTGGGCATGACGGGCCTTTTGCTCGGTGCAATTTTCTTTGGCGGACTTTGGTGGACAGTGCGCAAGGGCGTTGTGTCCAGGCATCCGGCACTTTGGTTTCTGAGTAGTCTATTCTTGCGGACAGTGCTCGTCCTCGTCGGATTCTATTTTGTGTCAGGTGGGCATTGGAAGCGATTGGTCGTGTGCGCACTTGGTTTTTTCGTGGCACGCTTTATCGTGATATGGTTGACCCGTCCGTCAGCAGGAAACCAAATTTGTCCAGCACAGGAGGATAGCCATGCGACTTAGTCCCGATGAAATAATTTTCTGGCAACACGGTTTTATAAAACTCAACGCCACAATTGTGTTCACGTGGGGGCTGATGCTTGTACTCGCTGTTGGTTCAAAACTCATCACGCGCAGACTTTCCACGGATCTGAACCGTTCCCGCTGGCAGAACCTGCTCGAAATCATCGTCACCGCCATCGAGGAACAGATCGAAGAGGTGGGCCTTGCCCACCCGGAGAAGTACATCGGATTTCTGGGCACGCTCTTCCTGTTTGTCGCCATCTCCGCCCTCTGTACCGTTCTACCCGGTTACGAACCGCCGACAGGCTCACTCTCGACAACAGCCGCGCTGGCGCTGTGCGTCTTTGTGGCCGTACCGATCTTCGGCATCGAGGAACAGGGGCTGGGCGGCTACCTCAAGTCCTACACAAAGCCGACCTTTATCATGTTGCCGTTTAATATCATCAGTGAAATTTCTCGTACGCTGGCCCTGGCCGTCCGCCTATTCGGCAACATGATGAGCGGAGCGATGATTATCGGTATTTTGCTCACCATCACGCCCTTTATCTTTCCGATAATAATGACACTGCTCGGCCTGCTCACCGGCATGGTGCAGGCCTACATCTTCTTTATCCTGGCTACGGTTTACATCGCGGCTGCCACGCGCATTCGGAAACCCAATTTGGAGAAAAAATCCGTATCATGAAACAACAACACAAGGAGAACCTATGGATAGCATGACAATAATTGCGGTGGCATCAATCGTCACCGCTGGTATTACCACCGGCTTTGGTACAATGGCACCGGCACTGGGCGAGGGAAAAGCAGTCGCGACTGCACTGACTTCGCTAGCCCAACAGCCCGATGCCTCCGCCACCATCACACGGACACTCTTTGTCGGCCTGGCGATGATCGAGTCCACAGCCATTTACTGCTTCGTGGTCTCAATGATCCTCATCTTCGCCAACCCGTTTTGGAACCACGTCATCACCCAAACAGTGGGGAAATAAGCCATGCCCTTTAATTGGTTCACTGTCGGCGCGCAAGCACTCAACTTCCTCATCCTAGTGTGTTTGATGAAGCGCTTTCTCTATAAGCCCATTCGCAACGCCATCGACGCGCGCGAGAATCGGATCGCCACCGAGCTAGCGGACGCCGATGCGCAAAAGGCTGAAGCCAAAAAGGAGCGCGACGAATTTCAACACAAAAACGAGGAGTTCGACCAGCAACGCGCCGCGCTTTTAAGCAAGGCGACAGAGGAGGCGAAGGCCGAACGTCAACGACTCTTGGACGAAGCGCGAAAGGACGCCGTTGCCCTGAGAGCCAAACAACAGGAGACGCTGCGTAACGATGCTAAGGGTCTGAATCAGGCCATTACTCGCCGAACTCAGCAGGAGGTGTTTGCCATCGCGCGCAAGGCGCTGGCGGATCTTGCCTCAACGAGTTTAGAAGAACGTATGTGCGAGGTGTTCACCCGCCGTTTGCGAGAGATGGACAACAAGGCAAAAAAAGTTCTCGCAGGGGCTCTTAAAACAGCGTCCGAGCCCGCACTTGTGCGTAGCGCGTTTGAGCTGCCCGCAGAGCAACGCGCGGCGATCCAAAACGCAATGAACGAAACCTTCTCGTCAGACCCTTCGACAGTGCTCAGGGCAAGCATCAACATCCGGTTCGAGACCGCGCCAGAGGTGATCAGCGGCATTGAACTCACCTCAAATGGACAAAAAATCGCATGGAGCATCGCGGATTATCTAACGTCACTGGAAAAGGGCATCGAGGAACTTCTGAAAGACAAGGAGAAGCTTGAAGCCAAAGTTGATCCTCCACCCGACACCAAAGCTGAGTTCAAGCCTGAGGTAAAGAGCCAATGAACACTGCGCCTGAAAAACTGCAAACTGCTTTCGACCGCGCGTTTGCTGGAATAGCCCGGGCGCGGGAAGTGTTCGCGCCACAGCTGGCACTCCGGGAGGTGGGCACGATCAGCAGTATCGCCACCGGCATCGCCAAGGTCTCCGGTCTTCCCAGCGTGGGCTTTGAGGAGCTTGTACAATTTCCCGGCGATGTGCTCGGTATCGCATTCAACGTGGACGAGGACGAAATTGGTGTCGTGTTGCTCGGCGCATACTGGCATCTGCATACTGGCGATGAAGTCGAGCGCACAGGCCGGGTGATGGATGTGATCGTGGGCGACGGTTTACTGGGACGTGTCATCGACCCGCTTGGGCGGCCACTCGACGGTCTTGGGATGGTGGCCAGCAGTGGACACCTGCCCATTGAACGTCCCGCCGCGCCGATTATGGATCGCGCGCCTGTCACTGTGCCGCTCCAGACCGGCCTCATGGTCATTGATGCACTCATTCCCATCGGACGCGGCCAACGCGAGCTGATTCTGGGCGACCGACAAACAGGCAAAACCGCCATTGCCATTGACACTATTTTAAACCAGCGCGGACAAGATGTGCTCTGTGTCTATTGCGCGATTGGCCAGCGTGCTTCCGCCGTGGCCAATGTTGTGGCTGTCTTGCGGGAAAAAGGCGCGATGGATTACACCGTCGTGGTTGTGACCGAGGGCAACGACCCGCCGGGCCTCGCCTATATCGCCCCTTACGCTGCGACCAGCATTGCAGAGCATTTCATGGAGGCCGGGCGCGACGTGCTGATTGTCTACGATGATCTCACCCATCATGCCCGCGCCTATCGTGAGCTTTCTCTCTTGCTGCGGCGGCCACCCGGACGAGAGGCTTTCCCTGGGGACATCTTCTATATCCATTCGCGGATGCTCGAACGCTCCACTCAGCTGAGAAAGGAACGTGGGGGTGGCTCCCTCACAGCCCTGCCTATCATTGAGACTGAAGCGCAGAACATCTCCGCCTACATCCCGACCAACTTGATCTCCATCACAGACGGACAGCTATATCTTTCGCCATCGCTGTTCGAATTGGGCATCCTGCCTGCGGTGGATGTCAGTAAGTCAGTCTCGCGCGTGGGCGGCAAGGCGCAGCGTCCGGCTTACCGCGCGGTGGCGGGCGACCTTAAGCTCGCCTACGCCCAGTTCGAAGAACTCGAGACCTTTGCCCGGTTCGGCGCCCGCCTGGATGATGACACCCGCAAGATCATTGAGCATGGGCGACGAATCCGCGCCTGCCTCAAGCAGTCGGAGTATTCCACAGAGTCTTTACCCGAACAGGTCATTGTTCTGCTGGCCTTGACCGCAGAGCTCTTTGACGCAGTGCCGCTGGAGCAGATGACGGAGGCCGAGCAGGCGGTACGCCAAGCGGCGGAAGAGCTTCCGGCAGAGGTGCGCGCCCGACTTAATACTACCGAAAAACTGAGTGATGAAGAGCGCGAAACGATCATCGGGATCGCCCGCCAAGCACTGGCCGATTTCCAGACCAAGGCAACGCTCAAGGAGAAGCCGTGAGCGACACCACAGTAAGCCTGCGCCGGAAAACCGGCAGTGCCGAAGATCTCCAATCCGTGGTCCGCACCATGAAGGCCCTGGCAGCTTCAAGTATAGGCCAATACGAGAAATCAGTACGCGCGCTGGAAGATTACCATCGGGCCGTGAAACTGGGTTTGGGCGTGTGCTTCCAGAAGGAGGGGGCAACAACCCGAATAGCGGAACGGAAAGAGACAGCCAAAACAATTGGCGCAGTGGTGTTCGGCTCCGACCAAGGGCTGGTGGGCCAGTTTAACGACGTAATTGTCGACTATGCCGTCCAGACTCTGACCGCTCTGCCGGGTAAACCCCAGATCTGGGCAGTCGGCGAACTCGCTTACGCGCGACTGGCAGACGCGGGCCTGTCGATGGTCGCTCTCTTCCCTGTCCCGAACTCCGTACAAGCCATCACCCCGCTAGTAGGGCAGATTATCGTGGAGAGCGTAGCACACCAAGGTGAAGTTTCCGAGCTCCACCTCTTCTACAACAGACCCAAGTCCGGAGCAGTTTATGAGCCTATTCAGCAACAACTACTGCCGCTGGACGAAATATGGCGCCGCGAGCTGGCCGAACGTCCATGGCCGTCAAAGAACCTGCCCGAGATCGTGGGAGACAAGATAGCAACCTTGCGGGCACTCATCCGCGAGTATCTTTTCGTCTCCCTCTTTCAGGCCTGCGCTGAATCGCTCGCCAGCGAGAACGCCAGCCGTCTGGCGGCGATGGAACGTGCGGACGAAAACATTGACGACATGCTGGAAAGTCTCCAGAGCACTTACCACCGAATCCGGCAGGCAAGTATTGACGAAGAGTTGTTCGACGTGATCTCCGGTTTTGAGGCGCTATCAAAAAAGGCTCGGTGAAGGTTGCCGGCAGCATTGATGATGTTATAAAGCCGTTCGCAGTTATACGTGGTTTTCCGGAACCCAATCCCGCAAATCAGGCGGCAACAACATGGGGGTGTCTCGGTCAACAAGTTTTAATCGTAATGCCAGAAAACAAAATCACCTTAATAATTACTTATATCATATCAGATAATGTTAGATATTGAAACCATATTAAGAGGTGTTTCTTCTTTTTTCTAGCAGGCTGTCGGACTTCAAAGAAGTCCGACAGCCTGCTAGCTGAATCTCTTTCACCAGCGAATACAACACTGGCACAACCAGCATTGTGATAACTTCAATGAACATCCCTCCAAAAGAGGGAATCGCCATGGGCACCATGATATCGCTGCCGCGTCCAGTTGACGTCAGCACCGGGATCAATGCCAAAATGGTAGTTGCTGTTGTCATCAGGCAGGCTCTGACGCGGCGTGTGCCTGCTTCAACCACAAGGGACCTTATCTCTTCTTTGGTTTGCAGGGTTTTATCCCTGAATAATTGGGTAAGATAGGTGCCCATCACAACACCGTCGTCCGTAGCGATGCCAAACAGGGCCAGAAAGCCAACCCAGACAGCTACGCTCATATTGATGGTATGAACCTGAAACAGGTTGCGCATCTCAACGCCGAACAGGCTGATATTGAGGAACCAGGGTTGAGCGTAGAGCCAGATCAGGATGAAACCGCCTGACCATGCAATAAATACACCAGTGAAGATCAACAGAGTGGTGGCTGTAGACTTGAACTCAAAGTAGATCAGCATAAATATGGCGAATAACGCAATCGGCATCACCACTGAGAGGGTTTTGGAGGCACGCAGTTGGTTCTCGTAACTACCAGCAAAGCGATAGCTGACTCCACGGGGAATCTCAAACTCACCACTGTTGATCTTGCTTTGCAGATAGGCCTGTGCCTGCTCAACAACGTCAACCTCAGCGAAACCGGGCTTTTTGTCAAATACCACGTAGCCTGCCAGGAAGGTGTCTTCACTCTTAATGCTCTGAGGACCTCGGACATATTTAATTTCAGCCAGTTCAATGATTGGGATCTGCTGGCCTTTTGCGCCTGGGATGAGCACCTTTTCAAGAGACTCGATGTTGTCTCTCAGCTCTCGGCTGTAGCGCACACGTACCGGGAAACGTTCCCGGCCTTCAACGGTTCCTGTGACTGTTTTGCCACCAATGGCGATTTCCACAATATCCTGGAATTTCCGGATCGGAATGCCATAGCGGGCCAGAGCCTCACGGTCAGGCACGATTTCAAGATAGGGCTTACCAACGATGCGGTCAGCAATCACAGCGGCTGGTTCAATCGATGGAACTTCTTTGAGATAGTGCTCGATCTGTAAGCCAACTCTTTCGATGGTATCCAGATCCGGGCCCTGAACCTTGACCCCCATAGGGGCGCGCATGCCGCTTTGAAGCATCACAATCCGGGCGGCAATCGGCTGAAGCATAGGGGCCGATGTGGTGCCGGGTATTCTGGCTGCTTTGGTGATCTCCTTCCAGATATCATCAGACGAGTGAATGTGGTCACGCCATTGCCGAAAAGGTTTGCCACGCGAATCTTCGATCAACTCACCATTTTCATCCCGCACGAACTTACCGTTCTTGTATTTGAAGTTAATACGAGCTCCATCTTTGTCCGTCTTATATTCCGGGATGTAGTTGATCACAGTTTCAATCATGGAGATCGGTGCAGGATCCAGCGGAGTTTCCGCACGACCCAGCTTGCCGACCGCAGAGTCAATCTCAGGGATTGATTGGAATGCCATGTCCTGCTTCTGGAGGATATCCAGCACCTCACCGATCGAGGTATGCGCCATGGTAGTCGGCATAAAGAGAAATGAACCTTCGTCCAGATTGGGCATGAACTCCTTTCCAAACCCTGGAAACGTGTGAGCTATTTTCTGTCCTGGCCGAGAGCTTCTGATAAACTCCGGCAACCAGCCAAAGGTCTTATGAAATCCAAGCCAGCTGGTCATCCCGACGATGAAAAGCGTAAGGGGAAGGGAAAGAAACAGGGCTTTATGTCGCAGGCACCATCTGAGCAATGGTTCGTAAAAATATTGGAACACCTTAAAAAACCCCAGCAACCCGCCGATCAGCAATGCGACAAAGGCCAGGTTGCGCAGGAGTCCTTTTTCAGGCCCTAACGGTTCCCAATCCCGGGTAAGTAGGATGCCGACTGCGGCGATAGTTAGATAGAGAGCTATTCGAGGTATCCATATACTCAGTTTTTTTGGCATGTAAGCCTTGTTGGAGCGGAAAATTCCAAACAATCCTTTGCTCTTTGCCTTATAGCAGAACAATGTGTGGGCAACAGCCGGAAGAATGGTCAGGGCGATCAATATCGATGCTATCAAGGCAAAGGTCTTGGTAAAGGCCAACGGTTTAAAGAGCTTGCCTTCGGCTCCGATCATTGTGAACACAGGCAGGAAGCTCACAACAGTTGTCATTACAGCGGTAAGAACCGCACTGCCAACCTCGGAAGATGCCTGATGCACGACCTCCAGTGTGGATTCTGATGGATCAGCTTTTTCAAGATGCCGCAATATATTTTCACAGATCACAATCCCCATGTCCACAATCGTGCCGATGGCGATTATGATTCCAGAGAGCGCCACAATATTTGCCTGAACCTTAAACAGTTTCATTGCAATAAAAGTGAGCAAGACAGCCAAAGGCAGCATGGAGCTGATGACAAACCCGCTGCGCAGATGCATAACCATGATCAGAACCACGATGATAGTGACCAGTATCTGCTGGCCGATGGCGCTGTTCAGCGTGCCGAGGGTTTCATAGATAAGCCCGGTCCGGTCATAGAAGGGCACCACACTGATCTTGCTGAGCGTGATCCACTCCGGCCAACCCTCTTGGACAGAGCCTCTGAGATACTCTTTCCATTTGTCCTGGTTTAAGGCACTGTCAACAAAGGCATCAAAGCCTAGATTAAACGCGAACGCCTCCACCTGCTCGCTAGTAGTTTGTTTGAAATCAATGATTGCTTTGGTTGGAAGTGCATCCTGGGTCTCGGAAATCTTTGCTTTAACATTGGCGATTACCTGTAACGGGTTGTCGCCATAGCGGGCCACCACCACACCCCCGACCACCGCAGCCCCGCCCTTGTCCAGGGCACCACGGCGAGTAGCAGGGCCTAGGTTGACGTTGGCAACATGCTTGACAAGTACGGGGACAGCATCGGCATTGACTTTGATAACACTGTTTTCGATGTCCTCTATCTTCTTGATAAAGCCGATCCCCCGAATCAAATATTCTGCTCTGTTGAATTCAATGTTCTGGGCGCCCACGTCAATATTGGCGCTTTGGACAGCACGGTAGACCTCGTCCACGCTGACCCCATAGGCCCGCATAGCGTCTGGATCAACGTCAACTTGATACTCGCGTACAAAACCACCAATGGACGCAACCTCAGACACACCTTCAGCTGCGAGCAGCCAATAGCGCACATACCAGTCCTGGATGGTCCGCAGCTCCTCCTGGTCCCAACCGCCGGTTGGTTTACCATCAGGGCCCAGCCCCTCCAGCGTGTACCAGTAGATCTGCCCCAGCGCAGTTGCATCAGGGCCCAGAGTCGGCTGCACTCCTGCTGGCAGAGTGCCTGCGGACAATGAGTTTAGCTTTTCCAGTACTCGGGTTCGGGACCAGTAGAACTCCACGTCCTCTTTGAAAATAATGTAAATCGAGGAAAAGCCGAACATTGAGTAGCTGCGAATAGTCTTTACGCCTGGAATGCCGAGCAAATGAACGGTCAGTGGATAGCCGATCTGGTCCTCGACATCCTGGGGCGAGCGCCCCATCCACTCAGTAAAAACAATCTGCTGGTTTTCTCCAATATCAGGAATCGCATCCACTGCTACTGGATAACGGTTCAAATTACCGACCTTCCAGTCAAAGGGTGCAACCAGTAACCCGGCAAAGACGACGGCCATGGTCAATAAAGACACAATCAGCTTATTCTCTAGGCAGAAGCGCATGAGGCGTCCGACAACAGAGCGCTGTTTTTGGGTTTGTGCGCGTATTTTGTCATTGCTCATGGTTGTGTTCCTGTTTGCCTGCTGCAACGCCTAGCGTTGCCTGGATCTCACCGCAATGAAGCATGGTTTTTCCAAAATACGGGTTCAAAAGCTCCCTGTTACGTTGGAGCCATATGGCTCCGGTATCGTTGAAAGCCATTGGGCAGAAGGCCTGGTAAACCGGTTGAAAGAGCGGGAAGACCTTGACTGACTTAATCAACTGTTGTGACAGTTGGTAAAATTGCTCCCTCTGCCGCTCAATCTTATCTTCTTTCACCAGCTTGCTGACTATTTTGTTTAGGTTTTTGAGGTGTTCCATCCAGAGCACATGCGCGTCACCATCTAGCAGACCCATGTTCACCTGCTCAAGCTTTTCCTTCATGGTTGCCGCAGCAAGCCTTGCTCCATCAGCCGCGTCGCCAGCCAGCTGTTTATGGATCTCAAAATATGCATCAGCCACCACACCCAACTGTAAACTGAACTCCGCCGAGATCTCCTGGGGCACCAGGCTTTCCTCTGTAATAATTGCGCCATCATGATTGCTGTGAGCTTCCTCAATAGATGACATCATGCTGGGCTTGGCCCTGATCTGAAGCTCGGCGTCGAGTTTAAATGCACCGCGGGTCACGACCCGCTCGCCTTCAAGCAATCCTCCTTGCACCACATAGAAATCACCAAGCCTAAGCCCGAGTTCAATTTCCCGACCTTGATAGGTTAGTTTGTCTTTTTCCGGTAGCTCAACATAAACAACAGCGCGTTTGCCTGTTTTCATTGCTGCGGATATGGGGATAAGTAGCGGCGCGTTTTGCTTACTCTCAGTAACATAGCCAAGTGACTCGGCAGTTACAAGAGGCATGCCGCAGACATCGCAACTGCCAGGGCCGTCTTTGATCACCTCCGGGTGCATCGGACTAACCCACTTGCCAGCAAGCCCGGAGTTCATAACTCTTCCATTCTGAGCAACCATGGGTTTGGCAATGGCCCTGACAAACATCCCTGGTTTTAATTCAAGGGTCGGGTTATCTACAATTACCCGCACTTTAGCTGTTCGAGTGGCTGAGTTGATAATCGGGTCGATAAAAGAGATCGTGCCTTCAAAAGTTTTCCCGGGATCGGTTGCGGTGGTAAACTCAACAGCTCCTCCATATCTGAGCCAGTTCAGATCAGACTCGTACGCATCAAGCTGAATCCAGACTTTGGATAGATCAGCGATGGTGTATATTCTGGTTCCGGTTTCAACGTACATGCCCTCCTGAACGTTTTTATGGATGACTATGCCTTCGCCAGGTGAGTAGATGGTCATATGTTCAGCCGGAGTCCCACTCTTTTCGATGGCTGCGATCTGTTCCGCTGTAAAGCCCCAAAGCCGCAGCTTTTCACGCGCGGCGGTGACAGTCGTTCGAGCTGTACGCCGCATAATCTCTGATTCGCTCTCCATCAAACTACTGCTTACTTTTATGGACTGCAGCAGCTCTTCCTGCGCTGTTAATAGATCAGGGCTGTAAATCTTAACCATATGGTCTCCCTTGTGTACAGGAATTCCGGTGTAATCTACAAATAGCCGATCCAACCGACCAGGTATCCAGGCCGAGATATATGAAACCCGAGTTTCATCGTAATCAACCTTGCCAACCATTCTGATCTCAGCTTGGGCAAATTTTCGTATAACAGGCGAGGTTTCTAACTCCATCAATTTGGCCGAATACTCACTGACAGAGATCTCACGTTCCCCATCGCTGTCAGAGTCTTTTTCAAGCAGAATAAGGTCCATAAAGCAGATCGGACACTTGCCTTTCTTGGGAAGCTTGATCTGAGGATGCATTGAGCAGGTCCAAACTTCAGGCTCAGCGTTTTGAGTGTGGCCCTTTTCATCCATCTCAGGAGCAGCGGATGACATCGTCGCCGGTCCTGTCCATTGTCCGATTAAAAATGCAACAAGTAGAAGTCCTATCGCAACAACTCCGACAAAGACCTTCTTTCTTTTAAGTTTCATGTCATTTCCTTTCAGCTGTTGCAATTGCCATACAAAACGTTTTGCGCTGGCGCCTGGCACGATTTAAATTGCGGATCTTCTAGTCCTTTTTCTCTTCCGCCTTATCGAGCGCAATCCCGCTGCTTTCAAGCTTTTTGATGTACGTATCAGGATCAGCTTTGATCTTTGCTATACAACCGGCACAGCAGACATAGATCCGCTTTCCTTTAACATCGGCATACTGTTTTTTGTCAATTGCTCCACCCATCACAGGGCACGTTTTTTGCGTTACCGCAGTTTGTTCCGGTTTACTCTCAGATTCAGCGGCAAACAATACCAGACAGGCCAAAGACACCACTGCAATAACTTTAATTTTGATATTGTTCATAATAATTACCTCTCATTTATTTCATTCAGTGAACTATTAACTATGTTTTCAATCTCCGCCAATTGCTTATGCGCGTCAGCGGAGTACTGTTTCGCAATAAGCAGAAACTCGAGCAGAGTCCGTTGCGCATCCAGCAACTCGGAAAACCCCGAATTACCGGTTTCAAACTCCTTTAACGCAAGTTCAATTGACTGCTGCGCTTTAGGAATCAAGGTGTTTTCGTAAAGCTTGTTCTTTCGCAAGGCATTTTGGTAGTAATAAACCAATAGGTCCAATTTGGCGGCGAGTTCAAGGCCAGTGTTCTTCAGCGCTTCATTCACGCCCTGTCTCTGGTTCACAGCTTCCAGCTTGGCGGCATCCAGACTCTTGCGCCAGATCGGCAGATTAATCGAAACCATGGCCAAGACCGGATCTCTACTGCCATCCATATCAACAGCGGAGAGTTCAAACGTGAGATCAGGATAGTAATTTTTATCTGCAAGTTGCACTGCCAGCTCCTGCAGCTCTTTAAGAGCTTTGATCCGCCTCAACTCAGGATTGGCCTGCTGCAGCTGCAGCTGCAGCTCAACAGGGTTCAGCTCAGTCAAGGCCTGATCCGCTCTTGCGGGACGCGGCAGCAGCTTGCCGGACTCCAAACCCAGCGCGGCGTAAATGGAAGTTGAGAGCGGGCTTTTAAGCGCCTCCAACTCTTTGATCTGGTCTTCAATCTTGCCCTGCTCCACCTGGATCAGAACCAAAGCGCTCTGGGAGATTTTGCCTGACTTAAACCGGATAGAGGCCACTGACTCCACAACCTTCAGTAGATTGATATGTTCCCTGTTGATCTGAACCGCATCGTGCAGCCAAGCGTATTCATAATAGGATTTTTTGATTCTGCTGACTAAACCCAGAACAGCTGCCTCATACTCCTGCGCGATTGACTCCGCCTGCTTCACAGCCATCTTCTCTTTCAGCGGTAGTTTGCCAAACCAGGGCAGGGTTTGAGAGAGCGCAACCGTCTGCTTCTGCTCCCCGGTTTTCATCTTAAACGATTCAACAAAGTGGCCGTAACTCACTCTAGGATCAGGGAGCACCGCAGCCTGCGGCACCTGGTTTTCGGCTGCTTTCCAGCGGGCGTAGATGCTTCTAAGATCAGGGCTGTTCTCAACCCCAAAGACGATCAGAGCGTCGAGCTTTAATTGGCTGCCAGCATCATAAGAATTCCGCTCATTTCTCCCGGGACCTCTGCTGACCGATGCAGTTGCCGTGTTAGCTTGCCGCTCCAACAGAACCCTCTCGCCCGTCGCGCAGCCAGTTGAACTCTGGATAATCACTGAAATCACCAGAAACCCGGTGACGCTGAATGTGTTTCTAAAAGTTCCCATAAGTCGCTATTCTTTCAACTGAAGAATCACATAATAGCACAAAAGTACCACTAAGTGATACATGCTTTGCGTAAATTCCAATATTAAGTGGTTCACCGGCCCACTATATAGCGCACAAGTTTCCGGGGCTGGGCAAGGAGTTCATGCCGCCTCTGAACGAGGGTTCCTTCCTCTGGATGCCGACAACCATGGCGCATGCCTTGATCGGCGAGGTGCTGGACATTATGCAGAAACAGGATATGACCTTTGAATTCATCCCCGAGATTGAATCGGCGGTCGGAAAACTAGGGCGGGCCGAAACCCCACTGGATCCCGCGCCCATCTCAATGATCGAAACGATCATTAATTACAAGTCCGAGTACATGATTGACAAGGATGGGCAGCGCCTCCATTTCCTCATGTGTTAACGGCAGGGCGTATGACTTTCCAGCACCAGATGTCCGCTAAACGCCTTCCGGAATGCGCGACTACTACAATCACGAATATTTTTACAGCGGACAATCTTGATATTTTCCTTACTCGAGCATAGCCATGAGATCTTCTTCAGGGATCGAAGTCGTCTTTAGGCCAAATTTCCCCACCAGAAGATTTAGAACGTTCGGCCCGATAAAAGCTGGCAAGCTCGGTCCAAGACGCATATCTTGAATTCCCAGATGCAGCAGCGTCAGCAGAATGCAGACAGCCTTCTGCTCATACCAGCTCAGCACCATGCTAAGCGGCAGCTCATTAATGCCGCAGTCAAAGGCATTGGCCAGTGCCAGGGCAATTTGAATTGCAGAGTAGGCATCATTACACTGCCCGCAGTCCAATAACCGCGGGATACCGTCGATATCGCCGAAAGGCAGCTTGTTAAACCGATATTTGCCGCAGGCGAGCGTCAGGATCACGCAGTCTTTTGGAACCAGCTGCGCCAGTTCGGTGTAGTAATTACGACCAGACTTAGCCCCATCGCAGCCTCCAATAAGGAAGAAGTGGCGAATCTTACCTGCTTTGGCAGCATCAATCACCTTATCGGCCACGCTCATTACAGTGTTGCGGGCAAAACCAATGGTAATGGTTTTAGCTTCCGCATCGGACTCAAACCCCGTAGCAGCTAAAGCCGCCTCAATCACAGGGGTGAAGTCCTTGTTACCAGCAGCGTCGGCCGCAATGTGCGCCACGCCAGGCCAAGCTACCAAACCTGTGGTAAAGATACGGTTGGAATAGCTAGCCTTGGGCTTTTGAATGCAGTTAGTGGTCATCAGAACTGAACCAGGGAAAGCATCAAACTCCTGGCGTTGGTCCTGCCAGGCACCACCATAGTTGCCAACCAGATGTTTGTGTTTCTTCAATTCAGGGTAGGCCAAGCATGGCAGCATCTCACCGTGGGTGTAAACGTTGATCCCCTTGCCTTCAGTCTGCTCCAGCAACATCTTAAGGTCTTTCAAGTCGTGACCCGAGACCACGACGCACTTGCCTTTCAGCGGTGTTACACGCACCTCAGTCGGCTCAGGGTGGCCGTAGGCGCCGGTGTTAGCTGCATCCAGCAACTCCATGGCCTTAAGGTTGACCTTGCCCACACGCAGGGCCATGCCTGTCAGGGCATCAATGTCAACGGGGTTGTTGGCGAGAAAATTCAGCGCCTCGTGGATGAATGCGTACACCCCTTCATCCTCTACACCAAGAATCTGGGCGTGGTCAACATAGGAAGCCATGCCTTTTAGTCCATAGGTGATGAGTTCCTGGAGGCCTGTCTGGTCTTCTCCCAACGTATCAATCCGTTTATGTATGGTGACCCCCTCGCCTTGGCGAATCATCTCATTGAGATCGCTGGCTGGCTGAAGAGCAGCGGCGCCGGCCAAGGTTTCCGGCTGCTGGCCAGCTTTGGCGCAAGCCTCTTCATAGGCCCGCTTCATCGCGTTGCGCACCGCCGCACCGCGCCGGATCAGAACCGACAAGCGCTGAGGATCAAAATCCACGTTGGTTACAGTAGTGAACAGCGCCTCGACCACAAACAGGTCGGCTGGATGGTTGACTACTCCGAGCGAGCGCGCCCGATGCGCGTACTGGCTGATACCCTCGGCAACATGGATCAGCAGATCCTGCAGTGCCGCTGTCTCGGGATCCTTACCGCAGACCCCGTGCGCCGTGCAGCCAGTTCCCTGAGCTGTTTGCTCGCATTGATAACAGAACATATTCATAGTGTGACCCTTTCTTGATTTGTGGTATCCTCTCAAAGACTTGCAGCCCTTTACAGTTTTAACAATACAAAAAGGATCATAGTTTTTGGCGCCATTTTTGTCAAGAGGCTAAATTGTAATATGAAATGCGATATTATTATGAACTGGCATGGCAACATGACAAGTTGTGTGATAAACTAGCGGGCATAGTTGTTTGTAAGGGCCTAGATTCGCACTGGGCGCGGAGTGGAGCAGGGCACGAGTGCGTGAGTGCGCGAATGATCAGGTTACGCAGTCTGGTCAGCCGCACCTCCGGTTTACAATAGCGGCGACGATGATGGTTGCGAAACAAGCCGCAATAAGGCCCGATAGACAACTTTTCGGGAAGAACAATTAATTATTCTTTCCAGCCGCGTAAACTGCTGGAGACCGATTCGCTGGCCATTATGACTACTGAATCCTGAATTTTGACTCCTGACTCCTGACTTCTGACTTCTGACTTCTGACTTCTGAATACTGAATACTGACTTCTGAATACTGAATACTGTTTCACATGATGCCACAACAACATAGCTTTTTTCTGAACTCTGATGGCGAGCAACTGGCAGCCACCGTGCTGCTGCCAAAGACTGTATTAGGCGCAGTTCTCTTTCTGCTGCCCTTTGCGGAAGAACGCAAAGGGTGTCTCCCTTTTTACATGAGCATCGCCCGTACGCTCTGCGACAAACAGATTGCCTCGCTGATCTTTGACTGGCACGGCTCCGGCGACTCAACCGGTGACTTTGAATCCTCCGATCCTCAAGGCTTTCTCCGTGATGCCGCAACCGCCGTGCGCTGGATTCAGGAGCATCTTCCAAGAATCCCGATCACAGCTCTAGGAACCCGCCTCGCGGCACTGCTGCTAACCGAACTTGCCGCTGATCATAAAGCAATTCAGCGCACGGTTTTAATCGCGCCAGCTTCAGGCGCGGAGTTCATCCATCAGTTGCTGCAACGCCGCATGGTCAATGATATGGTGGCCTACGGCCAGGCAGTTGAGAGTCGCGCTTCGCTGCTGGAGCAGGTACAGAGCGGAGGAGCCATTGACCTGGATGGATATATATTCTCAGCCCGGGTGTATGCGTGGATTACAGAAGTCGGAGGGCAGAGGTCAAAGGAACATCCAACGTCCAACATTCAACATCCAGCGTCCAACAAGCACCTACTCCTGATACCCGGCGGGCACAGCCCCAAGACGTTCAAGGTAATTAAGGAGCAGAACGCAGCGGCGCAATTCTCCGAGCTTCGCTTCCCCCCCTTCTGGAATACGGTCGGCCATGTTGACCTGAGCCAACTGCGCGCTGAGATCAAGGATTGGATCACGGCGGACTTTTCCGCGAGCCTTCTGTCAGCGCAGTTGCCAGAATTTAAAAATGCAACAACGCGTACAAGGTTGATCGACATAACCCTCAATGGCGCGACGATCCGGGCTGCCATGGATCAGCCGCAAGGAGTGGCAACAGCTGGTGTCCTTTTTTTGGCGGGTTGGTCCGGCGACCGCACTGGTCCACACCGTATGTTCACAGAACTCTCACGCCAACTCACACAATCCGGTCACCTCTGCATGCGTCCGGATTTCCGTGGTCGAGGGCTGAGTGATGGCTCGCATGATGAAGCCTCGATTGACTCAATGGCCGAAGACGCGGCTGCGGCATTGGCTGAACTCCAGAAGCAGCTGTCTCAGGGCACCCCGGTTTATGTGGCTGCCATCTGCTCAGGCTGCAAGGTGGCCATAAAATTGGTGGCCGCCAACCTTGATATTAGCAAGTTGCTGCTACTCTCCGCCGAGTCGATGGGATCTCTACGCAGTGCAAAAACCGATGCTCATAAAACTCAAAAGGCGCTTCTGACCTACCTCAAAAAACTGACCCAGCTTGAGACCTGGAAAAAAATTCTGACTGGTCGAGTGCAGACCAAGATGGTCACCAAAGCGCTGATTAAACACGAGAGCCGCTCAAACGAAGAGGCAAAGAGCGAGAATCAGACGCTCCAGTTATTCATACAATACTGCAACCCAGTACACTTTGTCTTCGGCGGCTCCGACCCAGATGCACCCGGCTCCATGCAGGCCTACACCGAGTATTGCGCCAAACACAGCATCCCCAGCTCATTCCGCTTGATTCCCCATGCAGGCCACAGCTACTACAGCGCGGCATGGACTGCCGAGGTTTTTGCGACCAGCATTAAATTCCTGACGCACATGCCACCTGAAGGTTGAAAAAGCGCGATTTTACTGGCTGAAACTGTAACGATCCGGCATTATATAACCTCCTTGCTGAGTAAAAAAACGCACCTCGCAGAACTCTTCACATTTATCCCACTTTGCCGCTTTTAACAGAGTACGTTTTTTGTTAAACTTTTTAGTAAATTATTATTCAAAGAATCAAGGAAACGCATGACTGTTAACGCCTTTGAAACCTTTTCTGTCATTTTTAGGGTTACCGACGAACTCGGGCTCTTTTTACTAGACATGAAGCAACTCTCAGAGGGGCTCCAAGCCATGGCAGGTAACAAATTGCGCAAAATGGTGGGAAATAATGACATTTGAACAAATCTTAGAGATAGCCTCGGGAATCATTGGCGGCTTATGTATTTTTCTGCTGGGAATGCGCTACATGTCGGACGGAATGCAGGCTGTGGCTGGCAACCGTCTCAGACGGATGATCGCTACTGTCACGGACAACCGATTTAAAGCCTGTGCCACCGGAGCGGCAGTTACCTGTTTGATCCAGTCCAGTTCCGTGACAGCGGTCATGGCCATCTCAATGGTCAATATTGGAGTGATGACCCTTAAACAGTCGATCGGGGTTCTTCTTGGTGCCGACATTGGCACCACGATTACCGCCTGGATTGTGGCACTGCACGTAACGCAGCACGGTCTTATTATTCTAGGAGTTTCAGGGTTCTTATATCTCTTTTCTGGTAACGAACGGATCAAATTCACCGCTATGTTCTTTTTGGGAATTGGCATGATCTTCTTTGGGCTAACGCTCATGAAAAACGGCATGGATCCGCTCAGCACCAGCGAGGGATTTCGAGCATGGTTCTGCAGGTTTTCGGCTGACGACTACAGCGGGTTGTTCAAATGTGTGCTGGTTGGCTCGGTCACGACCGCCCTCATGCAGTCGAGCTCCGCGACCATCGCCATCACCATTCTTTTAGCCACTTCAAAGGTCATCGGATTTCACACGGCGGTCGCACTGGTTCTCGGGCAGAACATTGGCACAACCATCACGGCCTACCTTGCCGCGCTGGGCACTTCCACCGCCTCCAAGCGCACTGCGTTTGCCCACATATTAATCAAAGTCTTTGGTGTGGCAATTGTTTTTCCGTTCTTCTATCTCTTTCTGGATCTACTGGAGAATATCATGCCAACCGCGATCGAGGGTGACGTAGGCAAACAGATCGCATTCTCGCACACGATCTTCAATGCCATCATTGTGCTGCTTTTCCTGCCGGTTACCGGCGTGCTCGTCAAGCTGCTGGTGCTCATCATCCCCACACGGCAAAAAAAGGAGGTGCAACGTCTGATCTATCTGGATGCCGGGCGCACGGAAACTCCCTCCATTGCCATTCAAGAGTCTGGCAACGCGATTTTAAAGATGCGTGACAGTGTCGATCAAATGATGGTCTGGCTGGGCAGTGAGCTGGAGAAGCCCAACGAGAACCAAGAGCAGCGCGAAAGGCTGATACGCCGAGAGGAGATCCTGGATGTGATGCAGAAAGAGATTGTAGAGTTTATCACCAGAATCCTGCAAAAAAATCTGCCCTTGAAAGTCATTACTGAAGCGCGTCAACAGTTACGAATCGCCGATGAATACGAATCAATCAGCGATTATGCAGTCACTCTTCTCAAGTTGAACGACCGTCTGGCCGCTCTCAATCCCTGCATCTGCCCCCAAGATATGGCGAATATCAAAACCATACATGCCAAAGTCTGTAATTACCTGAAATCCGTCGGCGAGGCACTCGCGGCGGACGATGCCCACATGTTGATTGCGACGCACTCCGAGGGCAGCCGGATTACCGACCGTGCTAAACAGTTCCGAGAGGAGCACCTCAGCCGGATTGAACACGCTGGCACCTCTCCCTTGCAGACGCTGGTGATCATTGATATCCTGCAATCCTACCGCAAGATCCGAGCGCACGCGCTGAACATCGCGGAAGCCGCAGCGGGCGAAAAATAAAAACGCTGCGCATTTGAAGAAATAGAATGAATCAGGATGAGTCAGTTCCAGCCATCCAATACCGCCTAACAACTATCATGCGGCCAACATTTTGCAATTCGCCCTGCGAAGCACTGTCTGTAGACAACGCCCATGACCTCAATGGGTTTTCTACTATCCATTTTTTAGAGCTGTTTTAAATACAGCTTTAAGTTCTTCCAACCTTTGGCAAGCGACCAGATCCGCGTTGGGCGCGGAGTGGAGAAGTTCTAAAGTGAAAAGGTCGCGTCTCTGGCGCGGGAGCAACGTAGGTCCAATTTCCAATCGGACATGTCCGGTTGGAAACCGGACCTACTGGAGTTCGGCTTCGCCTTCGGTTCACGATAGCGGCGACGATGCTGGTCGACGATTTTAAGGGGCGGAGTTTTTAATCGTAATCCGCTATCGCATGCCACACCGAACGACTGGAAGGCGGGTCGCCCGCCATCGTCGGCCAGCATCAGTGTAGTAGCCGCTCTATGAGCGGCATGTGTCGCTCATAGAGCGACTACTACATTAACCTATGTGTCGCTCATAGAGCGACTACTACACCAAACTCCTATAAACGTTCGATAAACAAATTTTCGCAAAGAACAATTAATTGTTCTTTGTTCTTTGCGCCCCATAAGGGGATAAAAGTATGTCTCTTATCGACAGCATCTCATCTACTGGACGGCCTTCACACGGTAGAAGACCGCACCAGTGGAGTCGTCGTCAACGTAGACCGTATTGGCTGGCGCCGAACCACGTGGAGCGGCATCGTAGTCTGTGAAACCACTGCCCAGATTCATGCTGCGTTCAATGACATAAGGAGTGGTAGCACCCGAGTCGTTGCCCGTGATCGTTAACACCGTTTCAGTCCCGTTCCGCACGATGCTCAGGATCTGGAAGATACTGGCATCATCATTTGGATCAGTGCCGGCCAGATATTCCTCGGCGTTCGACAGGCCGTCGGAGTCTGCATCGCCGTACGGATCCACCAGCCCCTTATCGGCCAGCCAGGTGTGCGGAACGCCGTTAGTCGTGGCTGAGATCGAACCGAAGTCCATAATTTCCTTCGCATCGGCCCATCCGTTGCCATTGCTGTCGCCTGTCAGATCAACTGGATAGCTCGTAGAAATCCAGACGTTATCCAGATACGCATTGGTTTCGCTTGTGTTCTGCACCGCTAACTTCTGATAGCTGGCCGGTGCACCGCCGATCATCGCCAGGCCTTCGCGCACCAGCACGTCGTTAACAAACACCGCTACGGTTTTGGCAACATAGTCCTGATACAGAGTGATCCGCACAAAGGTATCGTCAGTGATCGGTGTCACGGCCGCATTTACGACGTTGTTTGAACAGACGGCCCACGCCGTCGTGTCCGGGTCGTACACCACAGCATAACCATCGGCGTTCACATATAGCATCACACTGGCGCTTGAGCCCACCTCCGGGTCCCCGAGCATTTTCACCGGTTTGAGTTGCATGTCTGTCCAGGCCTTGGTGAGGGGCACCGACGCATAAAGGGTGTTTGTGAGTGATGTTTCACCCGGAAGATAGGCGGCCTTGCTGCCTGACACGCCCGTACCCGACTTCACGATCACACTATTAGACGACGCACTCCAGCCCCGGTATCCCAAGCTATTCAACGAAACATTGACCTTATCATAGCCCTCAAAGTCGTCCGTGTAAGGAAGATTCTGAACCAATTCGATAGCCGAAATACCGGCCACTCCCAGCACCATCCGCTGCCCGTCGTCCACCACATCAAAACCATAGGAAGGTTGTGCCGACCCCATAAGCGCATCAAGCTGAGCCTTGGTGTGATGCGTGGCCAGCGAGCCAAGCGTGATCGCATCAATCATATTGTACACATGGATGCCGTCCTTGACTGTCTGCAGGTAAAGATAGCCGCCTGATTCCTTCATTGTCCAGGATCCATAGCTGTCACCAGTAACGCGCTCATAGGAACCTATTTCCTTCACCACACCAGATGCCAGATCAATGGCGCATAATTTATTGGTGAGACTACTATTGTCGCAGAAGTAGGCGTACCCGCTATAGACATCCCCCACCGTGACGCTGCGAATGCGTTTTTCAACGGGGGTTTCGACATAGCCATTGGAGTTCCACGTTGTGTTCAGTGCCACGGCGAAGGGCTCGGCCGTAATGTCCAGTAGATACAACCTGTTCTGTATATTAGTCATGTAACTAGATGCGATGATCGTATCGTCATCCACCCAGGCGAAAGTGTTCACGCGAATGCCTAAAACCGTATCGTGGACACTGTTGCTGAGCGTTGCGTAGTCGAAGCGTGTCAAGTAGTCATTGTTGTTGCCACCCGCTCCGATGACGTATGTCTTGTTCGTTCCTCCGCCCATCGGGCTGGCCATGCGCACATCGAATGCATTAGTCCAAATTGCATCAGGTGTTGTAGAACCGTCAAAAAATCGCCCAACAGCATAGGGAGCGCCAATCCTAACGGCGAATACTTCACCGTCATATATCCTCGGATTGTAGTAACTTCCACCGCCAGACACTGTCATCGTCCGGCTCTTCATCAGTTGACCGGCCGGTATAGGCGCAGCCTGCGCGACTGTGACCGCCAACAAGGCGGTTACACTGGTTAATCCAACTATCCATCTGCGTTGCATGATTACTCCTTAATTTAATTTAAAACACCCTGCTGAACAGCCCACGTCTCTTACACAGGATACTCAGCTAAGATAAAACAAACATCTCAATAATGGTAGGGTAGCAGTCTGCGCATCTGGTGTCAACCGCAAAAGTAAATAAAATCACAATGGCTTCACCAGCCAATCACGACGCTCCCCCGTGGCTGGGAAGAGAGGGGGACTGTGGCCTTGAGTATTACTTCGTCATCATACGCACGCCGTTCGAAACTGATAACATTGCCGCTGCTGTCCATCAGCGGGAAGGCGTAAGCTGGAGTCAGAACCGCCTCCCAGCCACCGTGTGCGTCCATCTGGACGTTGACCTCCAGGTGCCCATAGTGCTTGCCACCACTGACCAGCCTTGCCCCCAACCAGGTCTCTGGAGCATCGCTATGCGCCAGAAAAACCTGCTTGTCATTGACCACGCCCGATGTGGGCCCCCGCAGCCCGTCGCCACCCATGCCCAAGTCGTAGACATGAAGCGTGGCGGCACACGTGCCACCACCGGGCAGTTGCTCCACCCCTGCCACCACGGAGTGTTCGTACATCTCGTCATGTCCACACAGCAGGGCATCCACGCCGTACTGCAGAAAGAGCGGCGTTAGGACGCGCACAGGGACGCCCGACTGCGACTCGGTGGCGGCGCCATGCGGCCCGACGGAGTACGGTGCCTGATGAAAGGCGACGAACGTGAACCGGCTGTTAAGCTGGGCCAATGCCAACTGGGCCTCCAGCCAGACGTACTGGGGCGTGCCAGGGTTGAAGTCCGGGGCTTGGCAGCCGTCGGAAGTCTTCAGGTACGTGCTGGTGTCCGCAGCAGGTGTCGTGTCGTCTCCGTTGCACAGATCGAGCACCACCAGTGTAATGGGACCGTAATCCATGCGATAGTAGCGTTTCTCATGGGCGGGATTCGCGGCGTTGTTTGGTGGCATCTCGAAGTAAGTGAGATACTTGGCAACGCTCTGCTCCGAGGACGGTTGGTTGTAGCTGCCGCGCGTTCCCCCGTAGTACTCATGGTTGCCCAGCGCGGGCATGATGGGCACAGTGCTGGCCAGCGTGCCAAGATCACCGGCGTTATGCCGCCAGAACTCGTCCCAGTCCCGCTGCTCACCGCCAGCCTGGGCAAGATCGCCCGCGATCACGATGAAGTCCGGCGCACGGGCCTTCATGACCAGAAGGTTTTCCTGATAGCCGCACGTCTGGTCAACCACATACAAACGACTGGAGCTGCCACCAAGCTGTGGCCATGTCACTTTAGCCCCCGTCGATTCAGGCTCCGTCTCACTGTCGGCATAGACGACAAAGCGTACGGAGCGATTCGGCAGTGGAGCGGTGCGAAAGGTGTTGGTGACTGACACGCCATCCTGCGTGACCGCGTAGGTGTAGGATGTGCCAGCGGACAATCCGGTCAGGCGTGCGCAATGGGAATAGGGAATGGACGGCGCAATGTTGCCGGGGAACTTCTGGTTCTCGGTCGAATGGTAATCCAGTACACTGGCCAACACAGCTGGAACATCAACCGTCATCCAGTTCCCCATCAAGCCGTAGGCAAGCTGGCCGGTCGTGTCAGCTTCCGAAAACCATATGACAGTAACCGCGTTTGTCGCGGGGTTCTGTAGATACGGCAACACGCGGAATGGCCCCATTGCCCAAGCCCGGCCAGGAAAGAACAGCAGCAGCAGCAGCAAGCCGATCACGCAAGGAAGACAGGAGCCAGACAACCTTATCTTCGAGACTGTCTCATCTTCCAGGCAAGCGCGGATTGACTCAAAAAAAAGCGCCAAATGTGAGTTTGTGTCCTGCATAGTTGCCTCCTCTCAAAAAATCTTCGGTCAGCATCGTTGCCGCTATCGTCAACCGGAGGCGTAGCCTAGCCTCAATAGGTCCCGATTGCATCGGGAGTTGTCTGATTGGAAATCAGACCTGCATTTATAGTAGAATACTGCAACCAGTCAGCAATGTCCAGCGCGTTGTTTCGACAAAATCTCTGATCTCGGCGCATTATGATTGGAAATGCTGCTGCAATCAATGGAGCTCCGGTAACAACGTTGGATGTCGATTTCATGCTGGAGACGACCCTGGATGAAAAACGAAAACAGTGATTTGAAAAACAATTAACCATACTTACAGGACTTTGAAGCCAGCTTGATTCGAGGTTTTCAACATCATTATGTACGTTCAACATTATGCCAAATATACAGACCGGATCAGTAAGTCTGAACTTCACTAAAAATTTCATCTGCAAGCAGGGTTGCCGGTGAGTGCTTCGTAGAAACAGAGCCCCCAGTGCGTAAATATCTGACTGCGGCGAGCTTGCGGGTCTCGCGCACATAGACATCCGCTTATAATCAAAGACCCGAATTTCACGGCTCCGGCAACGTTTTCAGCGCAACCAAGGCCTGCGCTGGATTGACATAATACATCCGGTCATTGAGCAACTCTTTCCAGCCGGCAGATTCAACGATATCTCGCACCCTCGCTTTCATACCGGAAAACACGAATTGCACCCCGGTTAAAGCGCAATCACGCATCAACTCTGTCAGCATGGCGACTGCCACGCCGTCTATGTCGTTAACCCCTGACATCTCCAGCAGGACCCAGCGAACCGAGGGTTGTTGAACCAGCTGCGCCCGGATCCACCCTTCCACAAAACCGGCGTTGGCAAAATATAGGCTGGCCTCAACCCTCAAAACGAGCACCGTCGGATCGGTCCTGGCTTTTGGATAACGGCTAAGGTCGCGAAATTCGTGTTCATCGACCTGACCCAGGATTGCCAAACATGGTCGGGCACTGCGCAGAATGAACAGCCCCAGCGAAAATATGATTCCAGCCAACAGCCCCTTGTCCATTCCAAAGCTTAGGGTTACCAGAAAGGTCACTACATAGACCCACCCGTCAGCTTTCTTGACCTTGAACAGCTGACGTGCTTCCCTGAAATCAATCAAACCAATGACAGCGACCATGATGATGGCCGCAAGCACAGCATTGGGCAGGTGCGTGAAGAGCGGAGTCAGAAATAACAGTGTCAGCAGCACCAGCGCGGCTGTAAAGAGTGAAGCCAGTTGTGTTCGCGCGCCAGCCTGATAATTCACTGCTGTGCGCGAAAAACCGCCGGTCACTGGGTAACCGGAAAACAACCCCGCCACCAGACTCGCCATGCCCAAACCAATCATCTCACGATTGGCATCAATGCGGTATTTTTCCCGGGTCGCAATCCACTTGGCCACGGCAATTGATTCCATGACACCAATAAAGACAATCACAAGGGCTGAGGGCAACATCGAGCGCACACTGGAAACAGAGAAAGAGGGTAGACGCCAAACTGGCAGCCCGCCTGGAACTACGCCGACGGCCCGCATCCCCTGCGCCTCCAAATCAAAGTACCAGACCAGTAAAATCGAGACGACAATCACCGGCAACGTAGCCGGTAAGCGCCAGCGCTGCTGCCGCGCCAGCAGCAAAACCGCCGTTGTTGTCAGGCCGATCGTCAGAGTCAAAGTGTGCGCCTCACCAAGATGTCGCCATGCTTCCAGCAACAGAGCCACAGCCGAGTGTCCACCCGACATTTTGATACCCAGCAGATGCTGTAGCTGACTGAGACCGATCATGATCGCTCCAGCGGCAGTAAAACCGCTGACAACAGCATGTGAAACAAAATTAATCAGAAAACCCGCCCGGCACAAACCCAGGCCAATTTGAATGAGACCGATCAGCACGGCCAGGCTAGCAACAAAACTGAGAATAACCGCACCATCAGCACCAGCGCTGACCAGCCCGGAACAGGCGTCAGCCACAAGCAGAGAGACAATCGCCACTGGCCCAACCGCAAGTTGCCTCGAACTTCCGAACATTGCGTAAGCCACCAATGGCAGCGTCGCGGCATAAAGGCCATAAACCGGTGGCAAGCCAGCCAGCATGGCATATGCCATAGCCTGAGGAACCAGCATGACAGCGACAACCAGACCAGCCAGAAAATCACCCTGCAGATCCTGGCGCTTGTAACTCCGTAACCAGGATCCAGCTGAAAAGATGTGCTCTCCCATCTTCACTCCTATTTAGTTGCTATTCTCTCAACTCCTGTCGCACAAAACAAGAAGTTCAGACAGTCATCTTCATAAGTTATGAAGTGAAAGAACTTAAAGTGGTGTTTAAAACAACCACCAACTATCAACCTTAGAGAGTCAAACAATGCAGCATTGCTTTGATGCTCGGTTTTTTAGAAGTGTGAAAAAGTAGCACAGCCGTCTCGGCTGTGAATTACGTGCCAAACACAGGCGGGACGCCCGTGCTACTTTAAAAACAACAAACTTCGTTTCTCCCAGCGCGCGCAGCGTTTGTTACTAAAGCAGCGGGCACTCAAACGTTAGTTGACCGCGATGCCTTCCAGGCGGCCATACCACCAATAAGACTGAATACCCTTGAATAGCCCAGTGATTTCAGTATGCTGCCTGCAATGTTGGCGCGGTATCCGGAACCACAAATGATGGTGACGTGCCGATCTTTGTCCAGCGTAAAATCGCCCGCCATGATCTTATCAATCGGAATATGCACAGCTTCTTCAAGGTGGCCTGCTTCCCACTCCAAATCAGAGCGCACATCAAGCGCGAGGTGATCGGGATATTTGACAAGCACATGCTTCAGGCTCTCTGGAGTCAGTTGCGGCAGATGATCTAGCGGCTTGGCTTGCGCTGCCCAACTGCTGATGCCGTCACCAAGATAACCGATTAGGCGGTCATAACCGGCGCGGCGATATATATAAGCTGCTTCTTCAGCCCGCGCTTTGGTGTCGGCAACAATGATAATCTCCGTCTCAGCGGCAATGGTCATGCCGAGCCAGTTGACCGACAATGGGGTCAGGCCGATGTTGACAGAGCCGCGAATATACGCCGCTCCAAACGCGCTCGGAACACGCGTATCAACGATTGTTGCACCTTTGCTAATTGCGCTTTCCACCTGCTCTACTGTCATTAAACCAAATGGCGCGGCCTTTGCCAGCGGCTGTGGGCCATGCTGGTTCTTGTTTACCATCACGGCAAAATTGTCCGGTCTGACCTGGAAGCCAGTGGTCATGATCTCGTGGAATTTCTCGAACGGCATCTTGTTCAGAAGTAGATTGTTGCGACGCTCAAAACCCAGGGTGCTGACAGGTTTGGCACTCATGCCGCGGCCACACAGAGATCCCTCGCCATGCGCTGGATAGACCTCAGTCCAGTCTGGAAAACGGGCCAGTTTCTGGTACAGACTGTCGTACAAGTTCTTGACTTGTTCCTCCAGCAGATCGGAGCCAGCCAGATCCGGACGGCCAATATCGCCGACAAACAGAAGATCGCCGGTCAGCAGCGCGAAAATATCTTCTGAACGGGCATGATCCGTAACCGCAAAGCTGACCGAATTCGGGGTGTGGCCAAAAGTCTCAATCACCTCCAACTCCGCCGCGCCGAATTTAAAACGATCACCTTCATGCAGCTCCTGATGGGGATACGCCGCCTTGACACCCGGATGAACGTAGACCGTCGCGCCAGTGCGGGCCGCCAGTTCAATGCTGCCGGTAATGTGGTCAGCATGCAGGTGGGTGTCAAAAATATGCGTGATGCGCACACCTTGGTCCTGAGCAGCCTGCAGATAGCGGTCGACGTGTCGTTCTGGGTCGACCACACAGGCAACCCCTGCCCCCGGACATCCTAAAAGATAAGAGAGACAGCCTAAACCCTCAACTTTAAATTGTTGAAACAACATAATTATTACTCCAAAAAAAGGCACCATTGACCATTTGGACAATGGTGCCTGATAACTTAATCTTGTAAATGATCGTATGATCAATCCAGGGACTTGTGGCAGAACCACCAGTCAAAGCACTCATATTCCTGCGCGCGTTTAGCCGCTGTTTTCATGTCGGTAGCCGGCGAAATAATGCCGTGATCCTTAATCAGCTCATTATCAGGCCAACCAGCTGGCATCGCCACTTTCTTGGCATCGGAGATCTGCAGGACTTTTACTGCCCGAACAATCTCATCAACTTGGCGTCCAATCTCCTGCGGATAATACATGATCAGACGGATTGCGCCAGCGGGATCGACGATATAAACGGCGCGGACAGTGTTACTTCCTTTTCCGGGGTGCAGCAAACCAAGTTTCATGGCAATGCTGTCATTGGCGGCAACCACCGGGAATTCGATCTCGACATCCAATTCAGATTTGATCCACTCAATCCATTTGATGTGTGAGAAGACCTGATCCACCGACATGCCGACCAGCGTGCAATCCAGTTCCTTGAATTGATCATAACGCTTTTGAAACGCCACAAATTCCGTGGTGCAGACTGGAGTGAAGTCAGCCGGATGGCTGAAGAGCACAAACCACCCACCAGCTAAATCGCCAGGCAGAGTCATAGGACCATGTGTGGTCTGGACTTTCATCTCTGGGAACGCATCACTGAGTAACGGCATTCTACTTTTTTGTTCTTCCATTGTTTTTCTTTCCTTTATTTTAGTAATAAATAATAGAGCTATGCTTGAAACTAAAAACACAACTATGACTATACCGAAAGCGAAAACTTAAAGCTATTGTTTTAAGAAAGAAGTTTCCGCTAAAGTACCCAACTCAGAAACGGTATATGGCGGCAAGCCCTGTTTTGGTTGGCATCCGTTTGGTCGGAACTACCACGACTTGACCGCCAGTCTTCAAGACAAATGCACCAAGATCGTCGAGCAGGTCATCTGCCACGGGATTGGCCAAGTCATCAAACTCGATCCCCCCAGTCGCGATGTCAACCCTCCCTGGTATGTGGCGATCGGCTTCAACAAGTAGCGTCGCCACCTGGCCAGCAACAGCGGCCCGCATGGCCTGCGCCAAGTCAGCGGTACCCAGCTCCCTGGACTGTGCCGCGCCAAACATCTCGATCATACCTTCCAGCCTGGCGATATACGCTGGCTCTATTAGCAGCCAAGCTTGCTTGCAAAGTGCCGAGAGCGACAGTGCGTCGGGATTAGCGTCAATCCCTGTAGCCAACAGCATCGGGTTGTGGCTGATCCGACGAAAACTCGCCTGGTGCTCTGGAAGAGTCACCAGCAGCAACGGCAAACCCGATGGCCGCGAATAGTGTTTAAGAATTGCGCGGTCAACAGCGTGGAAAAACCGCTCCGTACGGTTTTCCGCCTGACACTCCTCTGTATGGCCATGACGCGCCCTGGCACCGGTCTTGCCAGTGCCGAATGTCCAAGACTCAGCGCGCGGCTTATCCTGACCCTTTTCCAGCGCAGCGGCAATCGCCTGCTCAGCCTCCGGCAACAAATCAACTGGGTCAAGCGCGTCGCGGTTGCCAACGAAAAGCTTGGCATCCTGTTGGCTCAAGCCGAGAATATAATAACGGTCTGCTGACTGCATAATGCGCAAAAGTGGCTTGAGATGGAAGGTGTCAGCCGCGACTGCCAACTCAGCCACTGGGCGCTGAAGCTTATAAACCCTAAACAGACCACTCCCGCCCAGCACGGCGAGACCGTCATTCGTGTGTTTCCAAAAATCGAAATCTTCAACCAGCTTCCAGAACGGTGACAGAAGTGGCTGAATCTCCTGGGCGGAATACTCGCGTCCCAGCGATTCCTCAAGCCGCTTTACCAGGTTGCGGAAACGGATCGGATCCTGTTTGTTTTCCGGGTGACCTCGATGGGTGGGCTGATAGAGCGA
>Ga0265294_10001256_pt1 | contig 34485 bp, 30 predicted proteins | sample MunlanPumphouse3_FD_192504 | JGI IMG/M metagenome (GOLD analysis project Ga0265294, IMG submission 192504) | Groundwater microbial communities from a municipal landfill in Southern Ontario, Canada - Pumphouse #3 | ecosystem: Environmental > Aquatic > Deep subsurface > Groundwater | place...
TCTGTCATTGGTTTTCCTTCTTGTTAGTCATAGATGACCAGTTACACAGTTATTTGTACACCCTCATTAGAACCAGGGACTTGTGCGGAGGTTGTTTTTTCGACTCGATCACACAGCAATCCCGAAGGAGTGGTCAGCGTTCAAACAGATTGCGCGAGCAAAAAAAGGCGGCCGATCGGCCGCCTTTTTTTGTATCCTTACCGAGCGCTCCTGCTCGAATCACGTCCTCTGTGAATATTCCCTTCAACCCTTCCCGTAGCACGTCCCTGAACCCTTTATATAGTCGATTTTTTGGCCTTTTCAAGACTAGGGATATCCCTAATACGCGTCAAAAATACGACTCTCGATTTGAGCCTTCAAAAGATATCTTTGAAACTTCCAGAACTTATATAACCGCAGATTCAAGCTTACCGATTATTTCCAAACCAATAATCCACGCTTTTCTTACAATAAAATCAGAAATTTCTTACACGCCACAACGCTAGAGGAGAGCGACATCCTTCTGTCTCGATGGATTGGAAACCAGTTGAATGGAAGCAACACGCCCATATATTTTATGAATCTCTAATATATGTCCGGTATAGAACCATGAGCGATTCACCTTACATATTCGACGTCACCGATAGCGATTTCACCGTCAAGGTCCTGGAAAACTCCTATAAGGTCCCGGTACTGGTGGACTTTTGGGCGGAATGGTGCGGCCCCTGCAAGATGCTCATGCCCTTGCTGGCCAAACTGGCGGACGACTATCAGGGCAAATTCCTGTTGGCGAAGGTCAACACGGACGAGCAGGGTGCGCTGGCCGCGCAGTTCAATATCCGTAGCATCCCGACGGTAAAAATATTCAAGAACGGCCAGATCGTGGAAGAGATGCTGGGGGCGCAGCCGGAGTCGGTCATCCGCGGTCTCATCGAGCGCCACATCGTACGGGAATCGGACCATCTGCGGGCCAGCGCGGAAGCGGCTTATCAGGCCGGCGACGCGGCCCAGGCACTGGCATTGCTCGAACAAGCCGCCCGGATGGACCCGGACAACCACCGGGTACATCTCGATCGCGCCAGGATCCTGTTGGAACAGGATAAAGTGGATCAGGCGGAAAGCCTTTTGAACGCCCTGCCTCGGGAAGTGCGCGAAGATGCCGAGGCCAGTGCGCTGCTGGGACGTGTGGAGTTTGCGCGTAGCGCGGCGGGAGCGCCGGATATCGCAACACTGGAGAGCATGGTTGCAACCCAGCCGAACGACAGTGAGGCCCGTTATCGGCTCGCTGCGCGCAAGGTGCTTGCGGGTGACTACGAAGGGGCCTTGGAGCAACTGTTGGAGATCCTGCAGCGCGACCGCGGCTTCCGCGACGGTGCCGCACGCAAGGCCATGCTGACCATATTCAATCTGCTGGAAGGCAAAGGCGAGCTGGTCACGCGCTATCGCAGCCGGATGTTCAACGCCCTGCACTGACTCCGAACCGGCAGCCCCGGGCCCGGCCTCAACCGGCCCCGGGGCTTTCATCCCGCTAAGGCGACCAGCCGTTCTGTGCCGGCAAGCCCGCGGAGTTCCTAGCGTTTCTCTTCAATAATCCGGGCGATCCGGTCTGCCGGCACATAGCCCGGCAGGATCCGGCCATCATCCAGCACGATGGTCGGCGTGCCGGTGATGCCCAGCATCTCTCCCATCTCCATGTGCATTTCGATGGGAGTGTCGCATGTCTTCTTCTCGATCTCGTTGCCCGACTTCACCTGCGTCATGGCATCGTTGCGGTCTTTCGCGCACCATATCGACACCGACTTGTCGTAAGTCACCGAACCCTTGCCGGCCCTTGGAAACAGCAGATACCGGACCTTGATGCCCTGGCGGTTGTATTCCGCCATCTCGTTGTGCAGCTTGCGGCAGTAGGGGCAGTCCGGATCGGTGAATACCGTGATCGTATGCTTGGCGGCCCCCTTGGGCGCGAACACCACCATGTTCTTCTCGCCGATATCGTTCACCGCCTGCACACGCACCGCTGCGCGTCGTGGCTCGCTGATGTCCGTGCGTGCCTGGAAATCGATCAGGTTGCCCTGCAGGACGTAGCGGCCGTCCCCCGTCATGTAGAAGAGCTGCGGTCCGAACACCACTTCATAGAGCCCCGCGATCGGTGTGGGAGTGATGCTGTCCGGCTTGGCGCCCGGGATGAACTGCTCCAGGGTCTTACGCAGCTCGGCCGTAGCGTCGTCGGCCTTCTCTTCCGCAAAACCGAGATTACAGGTGAACGCGAACGACAGGAACAGCGCAAGGAACGTCGATTTCTTAAGCATGCTTTTACTCTCTGAAAGGCAGGGAATGGTGAATTCGCAGGGAACTGGTCAGACGGCGGATCACAAGATCTTAATATTCCAGAACATGAAAAGCATTCTAACAGATTCTCATGGCTTGGCTCAGTCTTGGTCGCAAACACCTACGGCCGCAGCGCGGCACTCGTCATATCTATGATCTATTTGATTTTTCAGCCCCGCGGGTGGTGTTTGGCGTGCAGCGTTTTCAACCGCTCCCGCGCCACATGGGTATAGATCTGGGTGGTGGAGAGATCGCTGTGGCCGAGCAGCAGTTGCACCACGCGCAGATCGGCCCCGTGATTAAGCAGATGTGTGGCAAAGGCATGGCGCAGAGTATGGGGCGAAAGGGATTTGGTGATGCCCGCCTTCCGGGCATAGCGTTTGATCAGGACCCAGAAAGCCTGGCGAGTCATGGCGGTGCCGCGCTGGGTCGGGAACAGCGCATCGCACAACTGCCCGCGCAACAGCAGCGGTCGTGCCTCCCGAAGGTAACGCTCCAGCCAGCCCAGAGCCTCCTCGCCGAAGGGGACCAGGCGCTCCTTGCTGCCCTTGCCCGTGATGCGCACCACGCCCTGGCGCAGATTCACCTGATCCAGGGTCAGATGCACCAGCTCCGAAACCCGCAGTCCCGTGGCGTACAGAATTTCGAGCATCGTGCGGTCCCGCAATCCCAACAAGTCGCCCGTGTCCGGCGCGGCGAGCAAGGCCTCCACCTCCGCCTCCGTGAGCGACTTGGGAAGCGCGCGGCCCAGCTTCGGCGCATCGATGCGCGCGGTCGGATCGGCGTCGATCCGGCCCTGTCTGACGAGCTGGCGGTAGAACTGCCGCATGCTGGACAGAAACCGGGCCGTGGAGCGGGGCCGTGCGCCCTGCCTGACCCGAAAGGCCAGATAGTCGAGCAGTTCGTCCCGTTGCGCAGCGAGCAAACTGCTGCCGCGCCCCGCGAGCCAGGTTGCCAGCCCCTGCAGATCGACCCGGTAGGCGGACAGGGTGTTTTCGCTCAGCCCCCGCTCCACCCACAGGGTGTCGATAAAGGCCTCGATGAGTTTCTGGTCTTCCTCGGTCGGCGCGATGTCGGTCCGCAAGGACACGTCCTGCCGCTGCAACGGATCCATGCCCTACTCGCGGCCCGCCCCCTTTTTCGCCATCGCGTCCATGAAGGGCGTGAGCAACTCCATCGGGAGCGGAAACACGATGGTCGAGCTCTTCTCTGACGAGATGGCGTTCAGCGTTTCAAGGTAACGCAGTTGCAGCGCCTGCGGCTGTGCGGCCAGGATGTGCGCCGCCTGGGTCAGCTTCTCCGCCGCCTGCAACTCGCCTTCCGCGTGGATCACCTTGGCGCGGCGCTCGCGTTCCGCCTCGGCTTGGCGGGCGATGGCGCGCACCATGCTTTCGTTCAGGTCCACGTGCTTGATCTCCACGTTGCTCACCTTGATGCCCCAGGCATCCGTCTGCTGGTCCAGGATCTGCTGGATGTCGGCGTTGAGCTTGTCGCGCTCCGCCAGCATCTCGTCCAGATCGTGCCGGCCGAGCACCGAGCGCAGCGTGGTCTGGGCGAGCTGGCTGGTGGCCGCGTAATAATCCTCCACCTGGATCACCGCCCGTTGCGGATCGATGACCCGGAAGTAGATCACGGCGTTGACCTTGACCGAGACGTTGTCGCGCGAAATCACGTCCTGGCTCGGCACGTCCATCACGATGGTGCGCAGATCCACCCGCACCATCTGCTGGATGCCCGGGATGATGATGACGAGCCCGGGTCCCTTCACCTTGTAAAAGCGCCCGAGCAAAAAGACCACGCCCCGCTCGTATTCGCGCAACACGCGGAACGCCGAGGCCAACAGCAGGATGATTGCGGCCAGGACGACAGTGGTGGCAAGCGGCATGTTATTTTTCCTCCTTCGGTTCCACGTTCAAAATCAGGCCTTCCACACCCACGACCCGGACCTGCTGGCCGCGCCTGACCGGCACCCTTGACCGGGCACTCCAGTTCTCACCGCGGATGAAGATACGCCCCACCCCCTCGAAATCCTCCAGCGCCTCCCCGGTCCCGCCCAACAATTGTTCCTGGCCCGTCACGACCGGGCGCGATCGCGCGCGCAAAGCCATGCCGACCACGCCGAGGAAGAACGCGGCGGTCACAAGGGCTACCGAGCCGATCAGCCACAGGGAGACGGTGAAAGTGCCGCCCTCCGTATCGAACAGGATCACCGACCCGATGACGAATGCCGCCACCCCGCCAATGCCCAGGATGCCGAAGCTCGGCACGAAGATTTCCGCCACGATGAACATGAGCCCGAGCAGGATCAGGGCCATGCCGGCGTAGTTGACCGGCAGCACCTGAAACGAGAACAGCGCGAGGATCAGGGAGATGGCCCCCAGCACGCCCGGCAGCACGAAGCCGGGATTGGCCAGCTCGAAGAACAGGCCGTAGATACCGAGCAGCATCAGGATGTAGGCCACGTTGGGATCGGTGATGATGCTGAGCAGCCGGGTGCGCCAATCGGGCTCGATGGTCACCACGTTCAGGTCCGCGGTCTGCAGCGTCCGATCCCTGCCCTGCACGCGGACGGTGCGTCCGTCTATCGCGTCCAGCAACAGCGGCACGCTGGCCGCCACCACATCGATGACGTTTTCCTTCAACGCCTCTTCCGCCGACAGGCTCGCCGCCTCCCGCACCGCCTTCTCGGCCCAGTCCGCGTTGCGCCCCCGCATCTGGGCCAGGCCGCGGATATAGGCCACCGCGTCGTTGACGATCTTGCGGTCCATGGCGCTTTCGCCCCGAGGCGCCGCGGGCCGCTCGTCCTTCTTGGCGTCCTTCGCCCGATCTTCGGCCTTGCCGTCTTCCCGGTCGCCTTCATCTCCCGGCGCCGGAAATCCCCCGCCGCCGATCTGGACCGGCGTCGCCGCCCCCAGGTTCGTGGCGGGCGCCATCGCGGCGATGTGGCTGGCATACAGGATGTACGTCCCGGCGCTGGCGGCGCGCGCGCCGCCGGGAGCGACGTAGGTGACGACGGGGACGGGCGAGGCAAGGATTTCGCGGATGATGTCGCGCATGGCCGCATCGAGTCCGCCCGGCGTGTCCATGCGCAGGATGACCAGGGCGGCATCCCGTTTCGCCGCCGCGCGCAGGCCGCGCTGCACGTAGTCGCTGGTCGCGGGTCCGATGGCGCCCTTCACCTCCAGCAGCACGGCGGTGCCGCCACTCTCCTGGCTCCACAGCCACCAGGGACACAGCGTAAGCAGCGCGAAAAACAGGATTCGAAGGAGGCGCACCCGGAAAGTCTTCTTTACGTCATCGGTTACGCTTAGCATAGCGCGGATTCCCTGGGCCGGAGGGACGCCCTGCCGGGGCGCATCGGAGAATCGGCTCTGGACTGAAAAACTTGCATGCCCCTCTCCAGCCCCGGGGTATAACATCTCCGCCCAACGCATTCAATCCCGCCTTGCCGCGGTGTATAGCGGGTCCGTAGCAAGCAACCGGAGGATTTCAGATTGCCAGGCGCTCAAACAGCCCATCCCGAACCCCTCTATGCCAAGGAGCAGGAACTGCTCGCCCTGGTGCAGGACTTTGCGGTGGAACTGCATCCCGACAAGCGCGGCCTGAAGCTGACGCTGGACAGCTCCCTGGAAAAGGAGGCGGGTATCGACAGCCTGGCGCGGGTCGAGCTGCTGCTGCGCATCGAGCGGACTTTCGGCGTTTCCGTGCCGGAACAGCTCGCCCTGGCGGCGGAGACGCCCCGCGACCTGCTGCAAGGCCTGGCGCATGGCGCGCCCGCGCAAGCGGCGACCGCCTTCCAGGCCGGGCGTGCCGCTCCGGCCGAGGTCACGGCGGATGCGCTCCCCACCGCCGCCACCACCCTGGTGGAGGTGCTGGACTGGCACGCCCGCGCCCATCCGCAGCGGGTGCACATCCACCTGTATGCCGAGGGCGACCGGCTCGAAACCATCACCTACGGCGAACTGCTGGAGGGCGCCGAGCACATCGCCGCGGCGCTGCGCGAACGCGACGTCGTGCCGGGCGAGTGCGTAGCCATCATGCTCCCCACCAGCCGCGACTTCTTTCTGAGCTTCTTCGGCATCCTGCTCGCCGGGGCGACGCCGGTCCCCATCTACCCGCCCATGCGCATGACCCAGATCGAGGAGCACCTGCGCCGCCAGATCGGCATCCTCGGCAACGCCCAGGCGGTGCTGCTCATCACCGTGCCGGAGGCGCAGCCCCTCGGGCGGCTGGCGAAGCCGCAACTGCCGGCCCTGCGCGACGTGGTCACGGCGGAGGAACTGCGCGCCGCCACCGCCCGGGCTCACCTGCATCCGGCGGCGCAGGACATCGCCCTGCTGCAATACACCTCGGGCAGCACCGGCAACCCCAAGGGCGTGGTGCTGACCCACGCCAACCTGCTGGCCAACGTGCGCGCCATGGGCGAGGCCACGCAGGCCACCTCCGCCGACGTGTTCGTGAGCTGGCTGCCGCTCTACCATGACATGGGCCTGATCGGCGCCTGGCTCGGCAGCCTCTACCACGCCTGTCCCTTCGTGGTCATGTCGCCGCTCGCCTTCATCGCCCGGCCCCAGCGCTGGCTGTGGGCCATCCACCGCCACCGCGGCACCCTGTCGGCGGCGCCCAACTTCGCCTACGAACTCTGCGCGAGCCGCATTGACGACAAGGAACTGGAAGGGCTGGATCTCTCCTCCTGGCGCGTGGCCTTCAACGGCGCGGAACCGGTCAGCCCCGACACCCTGGAGCGCTTCATCCGCCGTTACGAACCCTATGGTTTCCGGCGCGGCACCATGGCACCGGTGTATGGCCTCGCCGAATGCTCCGTAGGATTGGCGTTTCCGCCTCTCGGCCGCGGCCCGCGCATCGACCATGTGCAGCGCGACGCCTTCCAGCGCCACGGCCGGGCCGAACCCGCCGCGCCCGACGACCCGCACGCCCTGCACTTCGTGGCCTGCGGCCGGCCGCTGCCGCGCCACGAGATCCGCATCGTGGACGAGGCCGGGCGCGAGCTCGGCGAGCGCCAGGTGGGACGGCTGCAATTCAGCGGCCCATCGGCCACCAGCGGCTATTTCCGCAATCCCGAGGCCACCGCCGGCCTGATACGCGACGGCTGGCTCGATTCGGGCGACTACGCCTACATGCTGGAGGGCGAGGTCTACATCACCGGCCGCGCCAAGGACCTCATCATCCGCGGCGGGCGCAACATCTATCCCTACGAACTGGAAGAGACCGTGGGCGCGCTGCCGGGCGTGCGCAAGGGCAATGTGGCAGTGTTCGGCAGCGTCGACCCACACAGCGGCATCGAGCGCTTGGTGGTGCTCGCCGAGACGCGGGCGCGCTCGGAAGAAAAGAAACGGGCGCTGCGGGAACAGATCGAGGCCCTCACCCTGGACCTGTTGCAGGTCGCGCCGGACGACGTGGTGCTGGCGCCGCCCCGCACCGTGCTGCGCACCTCCAGCGGCAAGATCCGCCGCGCCGCCTGCCGCGAGCTCTACGAGCGCGGCGATCTTCTGAAGCACCGCGCCGTCTGGCTGCAGTTCCTGCGCCTCGCTGCCGCCGGCATCGTGCCGCAAACACGGCGCGCCATGCGCCATGTCGGCGCGCTCGCCTTCGCCGGCTACGCCTGGGCGGTGTTCGGCCTGCTCGCGACGCTGATGTGGCTCGCTGCGGTAGCACTGCCCCGCCTGAACTGGCGCCGCCGCACCGCCCGCGCCCTGGCGCGGCTCGGCCTGCGCCTCACCGGTACGCCCCTTGCCGTGACGGGGCTGGAAAACATCCCGCCTGACCGGACCTGCATCGTGGCCGCCAACCACGCGAGCTATCTCGACGCCCTGGCGCTGACCGCCGCGCTGCCGCCGCGCTTCGGCTTCGTGGCCAAGCGCGAACTGGCCGGCCGCTTCACCGCGCGGGTGCTGCTGGAGCGCCTCGGCACGGCGTTCGTGGAACGCTTCGACGCCCAGCGCGGCGTGGAAGACTTCGACCGCATGGCCGAGACCGTGCGGCGGGGCGACTCGCTCCTGGTCTTCCCGGAAGGCACCTTCACCCGCGCCCCCGGCCTGCGCCGCTTCCGCATGGGGGCCTTCGCCGCCGCAGCCCGCGGCCAGGCGCCGATCGTCCCCGTCACCATCCGCGGCACCCGCTCCATGCTGCGCGGCGACGAATGGTTTCCCCGCCCAGGACGTATCAGCATGGTGGTCGGCCCGGCCATCGAACCGCAGGGCGACGATTGGAACGAGGCGGTGCGATTACGCGACGCGGCCCGCGCGGAAATCCTGCGCCATTGCGTGGAGCCGGATCTCATCGGGGAAACCTAGCAACCGGTATCCGTGAATTGACAGCCTATGGTCCCCCGGCATGATTAATTCATACCGGCTTCAGGAGAGTACGTCATGGCATCAGCCGTCAAGAAAACGATCTCGCTTCCTCCCGATCTGGCCCGGGAAGCCGAGGAGATCGCGCGCGCGGAGGGCAAGACCCTGAGCGCAGTCGTGCAGGATGCGTTGCGTGCCGCGCGCAGCGCCCGGCTCAAGGCCGAACTGCGCGGCATCCAGGGTTACTGGAGCCGCAAGGCCAAGGAGAAAGGGCTGCTCACCGAGCAGGATCTCGAACGCTATCTGCACGAATGAAAGTAGTGCAGTGACGGACTGACCGGCCTGCGTCCTTACTCCAACCGCACCGTCCCGGACACCACCACCGTCACCTCGCTGGTCCCCGCCTCCAGCGCCGGTGCGCTGACATCCGCCGCCATGGCGCGCATGGTCTCCATGGGCCGATACACCGGCCCGCCGGTGTTGATGTTGATCTCGACGATGTCGTGCCCGTGAAAGCCGAGCGCGGCACGCACCACCGCCACCCGGTCTTGAAATGCACCCAGCGCCTCGGTGATCAGTTCGTTCTCCACCTTCTGCCGCCGTTCCGGCGACACGCTGAAGGTCATGGCCTTCAACTGCAGCCGGCTTTGCAGCGTGGCGAGCAGACGGCTCAGCGCTTCAACGTCGCGGCTCTGCAGGCGCAGCTCCTGACGGGCGCGCCAGTGCGAGAGCGTGTTCTTGGTATACACCGGATAGGTCGAATAGGTGCCGGTCTGCACCTCGACCTCCTTCACCCGCTTCGCCGCGTCAAGAGCCCAGGCCATGGTGCGGTTGACGGTGTCCGCCAAGCGGCCAGGTTCCGGGTCTTCGGCTTCCACGGCGAGCAGCGCCTGGGCGATATCGTTCGGCACGTGACGTACTGCCTGGGTCTGCAGGCTCACCAGGTTGGAGCGGACCGCATCGTCCGCCTGAACGTTGAACGCGGCCGCGGCCAACGCCAGCCAAACCATCGACCAGAGATTTTTCATCATATTTTTCATACAGCTTCCTCTTCTCGGTTGTACCGCCTGGCACCCTGCATGATCATGTATAGTATGCATTCGCACTTCAACTGCCCTGGGGAAACGAGACCGCATGACCAGTGTGCCCGTGCTCGGCTTCGCCGCTTTCAGCGGCACCGGCAAGACCACCCTGCTCACCAAGCTGCTGCCCATACTCAAAGCGCATGGGCTGCGCATCGGCATGATCAAGCATGCGCACCATAGTTTCGACATCGACCGGCCGGGCAAGGACAGCTACGAACTGCGCAAGGCCGGCGCTGAGCAAATGCTGATCGCCTCGCGCAACCGCTGGGCATTGATGGTCGAAGCCGATCCGCCGGCGGAGCCGCAACTGCAGGCGCTGCTGCCGCATCTCGATCAGAACGCGCTTGATCTCATTCTCGTCGAGGGCTTCAAGCATGAACGCTTCCCCAAGATCGAGCTGCATCGGCCAAGCTTAGGGCATCCGCTGCTGTTTCCGGAAGACGATACGGTCATCGCCATCGCTTGCGATGCCCCGTTGCCGGTGCGGACATCGCTTCCGGTGCTCGATCTCAACGACCCCGGACAGATCGCGAACTTCATCCTCACCCGCTTCATGGAGCGCGACGGGCAGGACACGAGGTAACGGCCATGACCACGGCGAGCTGGGAACACTTTCCCCACGACGCGGATATCGGGGTGCGCGGCATCGGCGCCACCCGGGAACAGGCCTTCGAACAGGCCGCCGTGGCGCTCATGGCCATCATCACCGAACCCGCCAAGGTGGCGCCGAAGGAGATGATCGAAATCCGCTGTTCGGCGCCGAACGACGAACTGCTGTTCGTCGATTGGCTCAATGAGCTGATCTACGAAATCGCCACACGACAGATGCTGTTTTCCCGCTTCGAAGTACACATCCAGGACCACGAACTGTACGCGAAGGCCTGGGGCGAGAGCATGGACGTCACCAGGCACCAGCCCGCGGTGGAGACCAAGGGCGCCACGTACACGGCGCTGCGTGTCGCGCAGGACCCGGACGGCGCATGGCGCGCACAATGCGTGGTGGATGTCTGACCACGTAGGAGGTGGATCATGGATATCAACCTGTTCACGTTGCAATCCGAATGCCAATGGTGCATCGAACCGCACGGCAACATGCGCGTGCCGGCGATCATCTACGCCAATGAAGCCCTGATCCGCGACATGGATGACAAGGTCCACGAGCAGATCAGCAACGTCGCCACCCTGCCCGGCATCGTCGGCGCGGCGTACGCCATGCCGGACGCACACTGGGGCTATGGTTTCCCCATCGGCGGTGTGGCAGCGTTCGATCCCGCGGAGGGCGGCGTCATCTCCGCCGGCGGCGTGGGCTTCGACATCTCCTGCGGCGTGCGCACCCTGCTCACGGGGCTGACCCGCCAACAGATCGAAGAGGTCAAGAGCCCGCTGGCGGACCTGCTGTTCCAGCGCATCCCCGCCGGCGTCGGCAGCACCGGGCGCATCGTGCTGAGCAGTCAGGAGATGGACGCGATGCTCGAAGGCGGCGCGCAGTGGGCCGTCGCCCAAGGCTACGGCCGGGCCGAAGACCTGGAGCGCATCGAAGAGCACGGACGCATGGAAGGCGCCATCCCCGCCAACGTTTCGGACCAGGCCAAGAAGCGCCAGCGGAAGGAGATGGGCACCCTCGGCTCGGGCAACCACTACCTGGAGGTCCAGCACGTGACCGCCATCTACGACGAGGAGATCGCCAAAGGCTACGGCATCCAGGTCGGCGACGTGGTGGTGAGCATCCACTGCGGCTCCCGCGGCCTGGGGCATCAGATCGGCACCGAGTTCCTGAAGCAGATGGCCATCGCCGCGGGCCAATACGGAATTTCCCTACCCGACCGGGAACTGGCCTGCGCGCCCATCGACTCTCCCGTGGGCCAGACCTATCTGGGCGCCATGCGCGCCGGCATCAACTGCGCCCTGGCCAACCGCCAGATCATCACGCATCTGGTGCGCGAAGCCTTCAACGAACTGTTTCCCGGCATAGAACTCCCCTTGCTCTACGACGTCTCCCACAACACCTGCAAGGTGGAGGACCATGTGGTCGACGGCCGCAAGCGGCGCCTGTTCGTCCACCGCAAGGGCGCGACCCGCGCCTTCGGCCCCGGCCATCCGGATCTGCCCGAGGCCCTGCGCCCCTACGGCCAGCCGGTGCTGATCGGCGGCACCATGGGCACCGCCTCCTACATCCTGTCAGGCACCCGGGAGAACGAAGCCCTCTCCTTCAGCTCCGCCTGCCACGGCGCCGGACGCAGCATGAGCCGCCATCAGGCCACGCGCACCTGGCGCGGGCGCGAGGTCATCGACGAACTCGCCAGCCGCGGCATCCTGATCCGCAGCCCCTCCTATCGCGGTGTGGCGGAGGAAGCGCCGGGCGCCTACAAGGACGTGAGCGCCGTGGTCGAGGCGGCGCACCAAGCCAACCTGGCGCGCAAGGTCGCAAGGGTCGAACCGCTCGTGTGCATCAAGGGCTGATCCTCCGCCGCACAACGCGTTGCCTCTTCGATGAGACACCGCACGGCCGTGGTGCGAACTAAACAACCCTTCCGTCACTGCGCCATACAGGAAATGCACAGCGAATGGCGCGCAACACATAGCGAATTGAGGCGCCCTACGATCCACGGGCATTGCGCCGCTTTGTCGGCATCGGCTTGGGGCACGAACCCGTGCCCCAAGAGACCACGGTGTGCCAGTTCCGCCACCCGTCGGAGACCCATACGCTTGGCGCGCGGCTCTTCGAGCGTGTAGCCGCGCGCTGGTTCCACTTTATCGCAACAGGTTGCCGACGCCCGTCAGCACCAGCAGCGCGGCACTCAGCCGGGTAGCGGTGACGCGGTGGTGCTGGAGTTGTTCGCGCAGGCGGGCGCCGATCCATGCGGCGCCGACACCGTAGACCAGGGATGGGACCAAGATCGCGCCGAGGCCGAAGCCGAGGCCGAGCAGCAGGCCATGCCAGGGGCTGGCGCTGACGGCGGCGGAAAAAAGCACCGTTGCCAGCGGCGCACACGGGGTGAGGGTCATGCCTGCGCCGAGCAGCAACAAACCGCCGGGGAGCAGCGGGCGGCCACGGCCGGGAAGGGCCGCGCTGGCGGATACCACACGCCGCAAAGGTTGTTCGTCGTTGCGGCCTTGCCACGGTGCAGCGCTGGCATGGCACGCAGGTGTATCGGTGCGGCGTTGCCACAGGCCGAGGCCGATGAGGATGGCGGCAACGCCGACGAGGGCGCGCACGTGGGCGGCATCGGCGATCTGACCGTCCAGGTAATCGCCGAGGGCGCCCGCCGCCGTGGCGAAGGCGGCGTAGCCGCCCAGGCGGCCGAGGGAGAACGGCAGCAGGATGCGCCAGGAGCGGCGGATGCCGCCGTCGCTGGCAAGGAACACCGGGCCCAGATAGGGCAGACAGGCCAGGGTGCACGCCCCCATCCCGAACACCAGCCCCAGCACCGCGGCCATGGGGACGCTGACCAGGGTCTGCCCGATGGGGGTCATGCCTGCTCCGCCAGGTATTCGTTGCGGGCGAGGATGGCGGCGCCGAAGGCGGTGGTGGTCTGGGGGTGTTCCGGAACCACCAGTTGCCGTTGCAGTTCGTCCTCGATGGCGGCCACCAGCCCCTTGTTGAGGGCGGGACCGCCGTCGAAATAAACCCGGTCCTCGATGCCCACGCGCTTGGCCAGGCGCACGGTGCGTTTGGCGATGGAATAGTGAATCCCGGCAACGATGGCCTCTTTGTCATGGCCGCTGGCCAGCAGGCCGATGATCTCCGATTCGGCGAACACCGTGCAGGTGCTGTTGATGGCGAGCGGAGCGCTGTGGCTGTTGAAGTGGTAATCGCCCAGCTCCTCCAGATCGATCTCCAGGTTGCGGGCGGCAACGTCGAGGAACCGGCCGGTGCCGGCGGCGCACTTGTCGTTCATGGCGAAGTTGACGACGTGGCCGTCGGCGTCGATCTGGATCGCCTTGGAGTCCTGGCCGCCGATGTTGATGATGGTGCGCACGCCGCCGAAGGCCTTGCCCGCCTCGTGGGCGCCGATGGCGTTGGCGGTGATCTCGCTGATGGAGTCGTCCGCTTCCTTGAACAGCTTGCGGCCGTAGCCGGTGGCGATGAGATAACGCACGTCGTCGCGGGTCAGCTTCAGGTCGGTGAGCAGGCGCGCCAGCGCCTCCTTGGCATTCTTGTGGAACAGGCTGCCCGAGGCGGTAACGTGGACCCCGGCGAGGCGGCCCGCCTCATCCACCACCGCTACCTTGATGGCGGTCGAACCGATATCGATGCCGACGAAATAATTCATGCGCGTTTTCTCTTGCGGGTCTTGATGGACTCGAGAAAGGCCTCGATGCGGGTGGAAAGCTGGCCCATGTCGTCGGGGCTGTAGTCGGTCTCCACGTAGAGCATGGGGATGCCTTTTTCGGAAAGCGCCTCGGCGATGCTGCGCTGCTCCATCTCGTACACCTGGCAGCCGGCGAAGGCCTGGTAGACCACGCCGTCCACGGCGAAGCTGTCGGCCAGCTCCAGCAGCCGGCGCCGGCGGTCGTCGTTGCGGGTGAAGATGGGACAGGTGCAGGGCTTCAAATAGCGATCGGCGAGGGCGTCGACCATGTCGTCGAGGCGCCACTCGTCCACCGCGGTCAGGTCGTAGAGCATGCGGTTGGCCGAGCAGGTCTCGTCGGCCACCACCACGCCGCCGGCCTCCTCGATGAGCAGCGGCAGCTTGAGGTTGGGAAAGATGGGCGGCGAGCCGGTGAACAGGATGCGCGGGGCCTTGCGCTGGGCGGCCTGAAAGTTCTGCTGCAGGCGTTGCTGCAACTCCGCATTCAACGCCTCCACCGCCGCGGTCCAGCGCTCGATGTCGTCGAAGAAAAATGCGTTGGTGACCAGGAAGGCGTCCTTGCCGAGGAACACCGCGGGCTGGCTCTTGCGAAGCTGGTGCAGCGTGCGGAACGCCGCCTGCGCGCGCGCCGTGCGCGCCATGGCCGCCTTGAGCCCCTTGCGGGTCAGCCGCCTGCCGGTGACTTCACTGAGCCGCACGGCGAACTGCCGCACACTGCGCTGCCAGTAGAGCCGCGCCTCCTCGCTCTCCTTGGCCGGCGGCAGTTCCAGGTCGTACACCCGGTAGCCCATGCCCTCGATCATGGCACTGGCCTTTTTCTTCTGGTCGCAGGTGGTGGGGTTGACGATCAGCTCCAGCCTGCCGACGCGCGGCACCGGGTCTTTGCTGCTGAGCATGCCCAGCGTCGCCTTCACCAGCGAACAGGACTTGGCGGGCATGAAGTCACCGCCGATCTGGTCGTAGTGGTAAGCGCCGTTGCACAGGCGCACCGGGGTGGCGCCGACGGCGTGGATCAACTCTTCCGGCGCGTGGATGCAGGTGGTGCCGATACGCACCCCCTCGTGCGGCAGGGCCTCGCCTCGACAGTAGACGCGGCGGAAGAGGTCGTAGAAGTAATCCATCCCCCGCGGGTTGTCATCGAAGCGGTCGGTGATGTGGTTGAGGATGTTCTCCGCCTCGCGTGCCTGGCGGCTGTGATTGAACGATATGGATTGGCGCTCAGTCACCGGCGGCTCCTTTGTTCATGCGTTTGATGAAGCCCTGTTCGGTCGCTTCGAAAAGGGTGACGCCTGCGAAGGTGGCCTTGAGGGCGCCGTCCTCGGGGCAGGCGGAGACGCACTTCAGGCACAGGATGCAGTCGTCCTGCATGATGCGCGTCGTGTTCACCTCGTCGGCGATCGCCTTGATGTCCATGTCGCATACCCGGTAGCAGTCGCCGCAGCGGGTGCACTTGCTGCCGTCCTTGCGCAGTTGCAGCAGCGCGGGCCGGGAGAGCAGGTAATGCAGCGCGCTCATGGGGCAGAAGAAGCAGAAGAAACGCTTTTTCACGAAAGCGCCCGCGAAGAACCCGCCGGTGATGAGCATGCCCAGCGCGGTCATGATCATGGTGCTCTTTTCCGCGAAGTTGACCGTGAGCTGCGAGGCGTCGCCGGCGAACAACGGGAGGATCATGCGGCCCGGACAGATGTCGCAAAAGGGCGTGCCCAGGCTGTGGGGCAGCAGTCCGCCGCCCACCGCCAGGGGCATGAGGATGGTGAGGGCAAGCAGCACGTACTTGATCACCGTGAGGCGGCGAAAGGCGGCCTCGCGATAACGCGAAAAGCGCACGCCCAGGCGCACGCGCAGCGCGGTGATCCAGTCCTGCAAGGTGCCGAGCGGGCAGGCATAGCCGCACCAGGCCTTGTTGAGCACGAAGAACCACAGGGCGAACAACGCGAAGGCCTCAAGGACACCGAGAATCGCCCAACTGAACAGCCGCTGCCAGGGCACGCTCAACTGGTGTTGCAAAGGCAGCAGGTAACACACCCCACCGCGGCTTTCACCGACAAAGCCGCAGGCGAAGGTGGGCAGGCTGTTGCCCAGGTTCACGGCCGCGTAACCGCCATAAATGAACAGCACGAAGAACCCCAGTTGCAGCCAGAAGCGGAAGCGCCTGAGATCGATGCCGTTGACCCACTGCCGCAGGCTAGTCATGGAAGCGCACCTCGCGATACGGCCGGGTGCGGCGCCGGCGATAGACGTAGGCGCCCAGGCCGCCGAAGCTGAGGCCGAACAGGCCGATGGCGAGGCCGTAGCCGTAGGACTGGTAATCGCGGCTGGACGGATGGTATTGGCCGGCCAAGGTGGCCTGGTAGCGGGTGCGCGTGTAGGGCACGCCATCCAGTGTGCCGGCCTCGTCCGTCTCCAGGGTGGTCATCACCAGGAAGTCCTGCCGGTGGCGGTAATCGAAATCCTTCCAATCGGGGAAGTAGTCGCGCACGAGAGTGAAACGGACACGGCCTTCCGCGTCGCTGCGCACGGTATTGCGCCAGCCCGAAGCGGTCGTCATCGTGACCTCCGCCCCTGCCACGGGTGCGCCGTGGGCCAGCACGCGAAACGTCACCGTGTCGCCGAAGCCGAGGCGGGTATGAAAGTTTTCCTTGTGGAGGCGTTCGCGGACGAGCTCCAGCGGGATGCTCGCCAGGTGTCTGGGCGGCATCTTGCTCTGCACGTCGTCATGGCCTTCGCGGCAACTGTGCTTGAGCACCTCCGCCTTGGCCACGCTGACATGCAGGCGGCCTTCCCGCACCTGTCGCTGGGTCAAATAAATGTTGTAGAAACCTTCCTGTGCCACGGGGAAACGCCATTGGCTGTGTTTTCCGCCGGGCTCGGCCGCGTGTGTGCTGTGCGCGCCGGCCGGGTCCTGCAATACCACCTCGGCACGCGTTGCCGCCACCGGATAGCCGGCGGTGCCCGGCACCTCCCCGGCGCGCAGCCACAGGCGTTTGAAAAACGTGCCCCGCGGGCCGGGTTCCAGCCAGCCGCCGTGGCCACTGTGCAGCCGTGCGGCCATGGCGGGATCGGGCGGTACGTCCGACAGCCACAGCGGCTCCGCCGTGGCGTTCTGTGCGCATATGGCCAGGCACAGCACCGGCCAGAAGCGAAAGGCGAGCATCGAAAGTCTCCTCATGCGTCGAGCTACCACTGGTAGGAAAGCCCCATGTAGAACGTGCGTGGGATGCCCACGTCATACTCGCGACCGCCTGTGCTGCAACTCACCCGTTCGGCGTACTTCTCGCCGGTGAGGCTCAACACGTGCGCCCACCAGGACCAGTGCGCGCCGGTCCAGGTCACGAAACCTTGCCCGTAACCGACCCAAGCGGTGTTGTACGGATCGTCGAGGTCGACGCTGGCGCCTGCCTTGGGACTCACGTAGCCGAAGGCCTTCGATTCGTCAAAGCGGTTGATGGTCCTGCGTGAAATCTTGTAGCCGTCTTTGGAATACTCGATGCGGTCGTAGTGCGCACCCGGAATCCGCTTCATCAGTTCGGTGGTCATATTCGCGAATTGGGGGGTATCCAGTTCATCCCGGCCGATCACGGTGACCGCTGCCGGCGCACCCTTCAGTGCCGCAGATAAGAGAGCAAAGGTTGGCGAAAGGCTTGGCAGTCATACAGGCTCAATCTATTAGGTTTTATGACGAGCGCCACATCCCAGCGATACGGTAGGACAACGATAAAACGGCAATATCCATGCCATGCATAAACCATTGAAGGGAATAGATGGAAGGACGGCGGAACCCGCATTTTTAGGCGACTTGCCCCAGCAGGTGAGGCAAATGACGTATCTGCGTTTTGCTTATGGCGCCAGACGCAGCACGAGCCGCCATCAGGCCACGCGCACCTGGCACGGCGCAAGGCCACAAGGCTCAAACCGCTCGTGTGCATTAAGGGCTGAGCGCCCACGCCGCAGCCATCGACGACCCGGCACGGAGGCACGGCAGCCGCAAGCGAACTTCCCGCGGCGAGCGCCAGGGACGGCGCGCCACAGCGTCTCCGCACGGAAACGCATGCCGCGGAAACCTTCTGTCGCGGTGCTCGACACCTTGATGGCCGGCATCGCGCACAAAGCAGCCGCACATCTCCCAGCGCCATCATCACTTGGTTTCGTTGTAAGAACATTCGCACAAAAAAATCCGATCCTGCTGACTCTGCTTTGCGTACCGCGGCATCTCTACCATTAGCCTTCATAACAAGGGGAGGCTGTTGTTCCAAATGCGGTGTGTGCGAAGGCAAAAGATTGAATACAGCAAGCGGAAAGAGATAACTGCTTGCGCGGTTGGACCGCGGACCTGTGTTGTAGCTTGAGCGCGAATGAGCCGTCTTTCAATGTGCGCTCTATCTGCAAAGTTGAGATAAGACCATGTATTCAACGAAATCCAGAACGGGCGCCCTGCGTGCGAAGTGGCAGGCTGTCAAGAAGCGTGTCAAGGCTACCTGGCTCTGGCGCGTGTTCGTGGTCTGCGCCATGCGCAGGCTGTGGACCAAGTTTCTGGTGGCCATTTCTCTGGTCTCCAGCTATGGCGCCTTGATGTTCGGGCTGGACCTGATCACGCCACGGCCACCGCTTGAGTAGATGCATAAGGAAACGGGTACACTGATCAAGGTGTACAGGCCACTGCGGAGTGCACGCGGCTCACTACTCACCATTCGCCAGGACTCAGGTGAGGAAGTCACGAGAAGGGGAAGGATTACAGACAAAGGGCAGTTCGAGAAAGCGCTCGGCAGGCGGGTGACCATTTGGAGCAACACTGTCTATGAAGCCTGGCCACCATTCGTATATTCGCGGTTCTGGCATGTTCAGCAGGGTGACGATGTCCTGATCGACTATAGGGAGCAACAAATGCGGTGGCAGGAAATTCGGAACGGTTGGGTGTTCACCTTCAAGATGTGCGTGGCGTTGGCGATTTTCCCGTTGGTCATCATTGGTCTTGTGTGCGGGGTTGATACGCGTCAGTTAGCTGACAGGAAGGCATGAGTCTGAAAGCTGTAGACACTAGCCAGCGTATCAGGATGGACCGTAGCCTGGATAAACGAAGTGAAATCCAGGGCACAGTACCGCCTCACATGACCGCAGCAATCCCGGATTCTGTTACATTTCATCCAGGCTACCTGCCGCCCATGACCCATCGGCAATGGCGGGCAGTCCGTTGGATGTGGGAGGCAGAGAATAGTAACGGCGCCGCGGCGCGCTCCTTGGCATACGCGACATGCCGCCCCATGGCGCAATGAAATGATGCGCCATCTGTTTATAGCTATCATTTCAGCATGTCCGTCCACACCCCCATCCACAACGAAGACATCGCCGCCGTCTTCGACGAGATTGCCGATCTGCTGGAAATCGGGGACGAAAATCCCTTCCGCGTGCGTGCCTATCGTAATGCGGCGCTCAGCCTGCGCAGTTTCGGCCAGGACATACCAACGCTCTTGAAACAGGGTGAGGCGCTGCCGAAATTGCCCGGCATCGGCAAGGAGCTGGAAACCAAGATTCGCGAAATCGTCGAGACAGGCCGCTCTACCGCATTGGATGAACTGCACCGGCAGATTCCCGCGGGCCTCGCCGCGCTCACCCGGATTCCCGGTCTCGGTCCCAGGCGAGTGCATGCGCTCCACCGCCATCTGGGTATCGAAACCCTCGACCAACTGCGCGAGGCGGCGGAGCAAGGCCGGATACGCACGCTTCCCGGATTTGGCGCCAAGACGGAGGCACGCGTGCTGGAGGCGGTCAGGGCGCGCCTGGACACAGGGCGCCGCTTCCGGCTCGCCACCGCCATGCAGTATGCCGAGCCGCTGACGAAGTATCTCCAGCAGATCCCCGGCGTGAGTCAGGTGGTGGTGGCAGGCAGCTACCGCCGCCGCATGGAAACGGTGGGCGACCTCGACCTGCTCGCCACCGCCGCTGCGAAGAGCCCGATCATGGAGCGGTTCGCGGCCTACGGCGAGGTGCAGGAGGTGCTTTCCCAAGGCCCAACCCGCTCCACGGTGATCCTGCGCTCGGGCCTGCAGGTGGACCTGCGGGTGGTGCCGAAGGCGAGCTTCGGGGCGGCGCTGCATTATTTCACGGGCAGCAAGGCCCACAGCATCGCCATCCGGCGCCTGGCCCAGCGGCGCGGCCTCAAGATCAACGAATATGGAGTATTCCGCGGCGAAAAACGGATCGCGGGCAAGACCGAGGAGGAGGTGTACCGCGCGGTCGGCCTGCCCTGCATCCCGCCCGAACTGCGCGAGGACCGCGGCGAGATCACGGCGGCGCGCGCGGGCCGCCTGCCGGCGCTGGTGGAATTGGCGCACCTGCGCGGTGACCTGCATGTCCACACCAAGGCTTCGGACGGGCAGCACACCCTGCGGGAGATGGCGCTGGCCGCACGCGACCTGGGACTGGAGTATCTCGCCATCACGGAGCACTCCCAGCGGCTCACGGTGGCGCGCGGACTCGACGCGGAGCGCTTGACGCGCCAGATGGAGGAAATCGACCGGCTGAACGAGGAGCTCGACGGCATCACCCTGTTGAAGGGCATCGAAGTGGACATCCTGGAAGACGGCCGCCTGGATCTGCCGGACAAAGTACTGGGCAGGCTCGACCTGGTGGTGGCCTCGGTGCACAGCCATTTCGGCCTGTCGCGCGAACGGCAGACGGAGCGCGTGCTGCGCGCCATGGACCGCCCCCACTTCACCCTGCTGGCGCATCCCACCGGCCGCCTGCTGGAAGAACGCGAACCCTACGACATCGACCTGGAACGCATCATCCGCAGGGCGCGCGAGCGGGGTTGTTTTCTGGAACTGAACGCCAATCCGCGCCGCCTCGACATTACGGATATTTACTGTCAGATGGCGAAGGCGGAAGGAGTCCTCGTCAGCATCAACTCCGATGCGCACCGCACCACGGATTTCCACAATCTTCACTTCGGCATCGGCCAGGCCCGCCGCGGCTGGCTCGAACCCGCCAATGTGTTGAACACGCGTCCCTTGCAGGAATTGCGGGAGTTGTTGCGGCGCACCATGTAGGGATTCTCCGCTCGATCCCATCGCCCTCTCCCGTGCAGGGAACGGAAAACGACTGCCGCGGCCGGTTCGCAGGGCGGGCATCGCCCACCTGAACATGCTTTGGCAACCGGCATACGGTGGGCGGCGCCCGCCCAACGGGCTGAAAAGTTACAACGCCAAGCCGCAAAGGCGCGGAACTTCAACGCAAAGGCGCAAAGGATTCATTGAGGATGACGGCTGTCCGTAGGGGTTTCCGTAAAGCGGGGGAGGCCAACCTGCGCAGGCCAAAGCCTTTCTTGTCTTTGCGAGCTTTGCGCCCTTGGCGTCTTTGCGTTTACCCCCCCGCTTGAAACCTGAAAACGCTGGATGGCAACCGCGGGGGAAGTTGATATTTGCGCCCCCAGCGCCGATAGTTTTACAAACGGCCTGGCAGGATGAGCGTAACGCACCATGTTTTTCCAGGACAATCGCAAACCACGGGCCGGCGATGCCCTGATCATCGTGGACCTGCAGAATGATTTCCTCGCCGGCGGCGCCCTGCCGGTACCGGAGGGTGACGCGATCGTACCGGTCATGAACCGGTACGTCGAACTTTTCCAATCGGCCTCCCTGCCCGTCATCGCAACTCGCTGCTGGCATCCGGCGGGACACCGCTCCTTCGAGTCGGGCGGTCCGTGGCCGGCCCATTGCATTGCCTGGAGCGAAGGCGCGGAGTTTGCCCGGCAATTGAAGCTCCCCGACATCGACGATGTGGTGCTCGTCTCGAAGGGCACCAACCCGGCGACCCGGCACCCCGATTCCGGGTTCGAAGAAACGGACCTGGAGGAGCATTTGCGCAAACAGGAGGTGCAGCGGTTGTTCGTGGGCGGCCTGACGCTCGAACATGCGGTGTACGCCACGGCGAAGGACGGTCTTGCGCGGGGCTTCGACGCCATTCTGCTGCAGGATGCGGCGCGCCCGCGCGACCCGCGCGCGGCAGAGCGGGCATTGAGTGAGTTGCAGAGTCTGGGCGTGGACTTCGTCGACTACGCCAGAATCGCCACATGAACACAAGTGCCGGCGCATCGTTCACCGATCTCTATCAGCTCACCATGCTGCAGGCGTATTTCGATGCCGGCATGGAGGAGACGGCGGTGTTCGAGTTCTTCGTGCGCAACCTCCCGCCGCAACGCGGCTTTCTCGTGGCCGCCGGGCTGGAGCAGGTGCTGGAGTATCTGGAAAACCTGCGTTTCACGGCCGAAGAGCTGCAATGGATCGCGGACAGCGGCCGCTTCAGCACGGAGTTCGTCGATTACCTGGCGGGCTTCCGTTTCACCGGCGACGTCCATGCCATGCCGGAAGGCACGGTGTTTTTCACGAACGAACCCGCCGTGCGGGTCACTGCACCGATTCCGCAGGCGCAACTCGTGGAGAGCCGGCTCATCAACCTGCTCCACCTGCAGACCATGATCGCCTCCAAGGCGGTACGCTCGGTGCTCGCGGCGCCGGGCAAACTGCTGGTCGACTTCGGCATGCGCCGCGCCCATGGGGCCGAGGCGGCGCTCCTTGCCGCGCGCGCGAGCTACATCGCCGGGTTCGGCGGCACCGCCACCGTGCCAGGGGCCATGCAATTCGGCATTCCCCTCTACGGCACCATGGCCCATTCGTTCATCCTGGCCCATGACTCGGAGACGGAGGCATTCGAGAATTTCGCGCGCTCCCAGCCGGACAACGTGACGCTTCTGATCGACACCTACGACACGGAAGCCGCGGCGCACAAAGTCGTGGAACTCGCGCCCCGCCTCAACGCCCGGGGCATCGCCATCCGCGCCGTGCGCCTCGACAGCGGCGATCTCGCCGGCCACGCGCGCAAGGTGCGGGCCATCCTCGATGCCGGCGGCCTGCACTCCGTGCGCATCTTCTCCAGCGGCAACCTGGACGAATACCGGCTGCGCGATCTGCTGGCCGCCGGCGCGCCCATCGACGGGTTCGGCGTCGGGACCCATCTGGACACCTCGTCGGACGCGCCCTTCCTGGACTGCGTGTACAAGCTGCAGGAGTATGCGGGACGGCCGCGGCGCAAGCGGTCCGAGGGCAAGGCCACCTGGCCGGGCCGCAAGCAGGTGTACCGCCGCTACGACGCGGATGGCCGCATGGTGCAGGACGTGCTTAGCTTGGAAGACGATCCGCAGGACGGCGTGGCCCTGCTGGAGCCGGTGATGCGCGCGGGCGCGCGCCTGCAACCGCCCGCGCGGCTCGATGAACTGCGCGCACGCACCGCCGCGCAACTGCAAAGCCTGCCGCCGCACTTGCGGCAGCTCGGCACGGAGCCGCCCTATCCCGTGGTGATCGCGCCGGCCGTACAGGAACTTGCCTCGCTGGTGGATGAACAGTGCCGCTAGGCGTCCACTTCGTTTTTTCGCAGGAGAGGATTGCAGGCAATGGTCTTCGAGAATCGCGAACATGCCGCCCGACTGCTGGCACAGCGGCTTGAAGGATACAAGGGCAGTCACCCGTTGATCCTTGCCATACCCCGCGGCGCCGTCCCCATGGGCAAACTTCTGGCGGAGGAACTGCAGGGCGAACTCGATGTGGTGCTGGTACGCAAGCTCGGCGCGCCCGGCAATCCCGAGTTCGCCATCGGCTCGGTGGACGAGACGGGCAACGTGCAGCTCGCGAGCTATGCGAACTCCTATGGGATCACCGAGTTTTACATCGAGAAGGAAAAACAGGCGCAACTTGCGACGCTGCGGCGGCGGCGCGCCCTGTACACGCCGGTGCGCCCGCCCATCGATCCGGCCGGACGCACCGTGATCGTCGTGGACGACGGCATCGCCACGGGAGCGACCATGATTGCCGCGCTGCGCGCAGTACGCGCCAAGAACCCGCACCGACTGATAGCGGCCACCGCCGTCGCGCCTCCCGATGCGTTGCAGCGCCTGAACGAGATCGCCGACGAGGTGACATGCCTGGAAGTCCCCGCCAATTTCTTCGCGGTAGGCCAGTTTTTCCGGGATTTCACCCAGGTCTCCGACGAGGAGGTCATCGCCATTCTGCGCCAGAGCGCCCGGCCACAGGAACAAAATTGAGAAGCCGCCGGTAATTCCGCCGTTTCTCCTTGCGGGAGGAGGAAGCGTCCGGCGGCACAGCCGTTTCGCATGGCCACATCACATGTTCGCCCTCTCCCATCGCGAAAGATGGGAGCAACCTCTTCATGCCCGAGCATGAAGTTTGTCGACCGCTTCCCAGGCTTGTCTGTGCCGATCGTTGTCACTAGCATATCCACCAATACCGGAGCCGGTTTCGCCCGCGCGCTTCATCCCCTTCACACCTCCTTGTCATGCGGCCCCGGGCCGTTTTCCGTTCCGCAACACAAATGGTGGCGCACGAATAATGAACGACCAACAGAACTCCGATACCGAGATCATCTCCAACGAGACGAGCGAGGGTGCGCAGCTTGCCGTACCGTCAGAGATCCTGCCGGGCCAGCTCTACCTCCTGCCGCTGTCCGAACGGCCGTTCTTTCCGGCGCAAACGCTGCCCCTGTTGATGAATGAAGAGCCCTGGCTCGAGACCGTGCAGAAGATCGGGGAGACGGGGCATCGTCTGGTGGGTCTGGTGCTGGTCAAGCCCGACAGCGCCGATCGTGCGAGCACCGAGGACTTCCATCAGGTGGGCAGCGTGGTGCGCATGCACCAGCCCATGCGCGCGGGCGGCAAGATCCAGTTCATCGCCGAAGGGCTGCAGCGCTTCCGCATCATGCGCTGGATATCCAAGACCCCGCCCTATCTCGTCCAGGTGGACTATCCGGAAATCCCGCACGAGAACACGGACGAACTGCGCGCCTATGCCATGGCGATCATCAACACCATCAAGGAGCTGCTGCCGCTCAACCCGCTCTACAGCGAAGAGCTGAAATACTTCCTCACGCGCTTCAATCCGAACGAGCCGTCCCCGCTGACCGATTTCGCGGCGAGCCTCACCACCGCGTCGAAGGAGGAGTTGCAGGACGTGCTGGAAACCATCCCGGTGCTGCGGCGCATGGAAAAGGTGCTGGTGCTCATAAAGAAAGAGCTGGAGGTCGCACGGCTGCAGGCGCAGATCCGCCGCCAGGTGGAGGAGAAGATGGACGAGCATCAGCGCCGGTTCTTCCTGCGCGAGCAGCTCAAGGCCATCCAGCAGGAACTGGGCATCGCGAAGGACGACCGCACGGCGGACCTGGAGCGCTTCCGCAACCGCCTCGAAGCCTTGCAGGTGCCGGAGCACGCCAAGTCGCGCATCGATGAGGAGATGCAGAAGCTCTCCATCCTCGAATCGGGATCGCCTGAGTACGCGGTCACGCGCAACTATCTGGACTGGATCACGTCCCTGCCCTGGGGCAAGTATTCGCAGGACAACCTCGACCTGGAGCACGCCCGCGCGATCCTGGACCGCGACCACGACGGCCTGGAGGACGTGAAGGACCGCATCATCGAGTTTCTCGCGGTGGGGGCGCTCAAGGGCGCGGTCGCCGGTTCCATCATCCTGCTGGTGGGGCCGCCCGGCGTGGGCAAGACCTCGATCGGCCGTTCCATCGCCGCGGCACTGGGCCGCCGGTTCTACCGCTTCAGCCTGGGCGGCATGCGCGACGAGGCCGAGATCAAGGGCCACCGCCGCACCTACATCGGCGCCATGCCGGGCAAGTTCATCCAGGCCATCAAGGAAGCGGGCACCGCCAATCCTGTCATCATGCTGGATGAGATCGACAAGGTCGGCGCCTCGTACATGGGCGATCCGGCCTCCGCGCTGCTGGAAGTGCTGGACCCGGAACAGAACGTGGACTTCCTGGACCACTATCTCGACGTGCGTTTCGACCTGTCCAAGGTGCTGTTCGTGTGCACCGCCAACCAGCTCGACACGATTCCCGGCCCCCTGCTCGATCGCATGGAGGTCATCCGGCTCGCGGGCTACATCACGTCGGAGAAACTGCAGATCGCCAAACACCACCTGTGGCCGAAACAACTGGAACGGGCCGGCCTGAAGCGCGGGCAATTGCAGATATCGGACAGCGCGTTGCGCGCGCTGATCGAGGGCTACGCGCGCGAGGCGGGCGTGCGCAACCTGGAAAAGCAGCTCGGCCGCATCATCCGCAAGGCGGCGGTGCGCATCGCCAAGGGCGAGGCTCAACGCATCAAGGTGGGCGTCAAGGAGCTGGAGCAGTATCTGGGCAAGCCACTGTTCCAGCCGGAGCGCCCGCTCACCGGCGTCGGCGTGGCGACGGGACTGGCCTGGACGGCGATGGGCGGCGCCACGCTGAACATCGAGGCCACCCGCGTGCATACCCTCAACCGCGGCTTCAAGCTCACGGGCAAACTCGGCGAGGTCATGCGCGAATCGGCGGAGATCGCCTACAGCTACATCGCGTCACACCTCAAGCAGTTCCAGGGCGACCCGGCCTTCTTCGATGCCGCTTTCGTGCACCTGCACGTGCCGGAAGGCGCGACGCCCAAGGATGGACCCAGCGCTGGCATCACCATGGCCACCGCCCTGCTCTCGCTGGCGCGCAATCAGAAGATCAGCCGGCCGCTGGCCATGACCGGGGAACTGACGCTGACCGGTCAGGTGCTGCCGGTGGGAGGAATCCGGGAGAAGGTCATCGCCGCACGGCGCAGCAGGATCATGGAACTCGTGCTGCCGGAGGCGAACCGCCGCGATTTCGACGAACTGCCGGAGCACATCCGCGAGGGCATCACCGTACACTTCGTGAAACAGTACCGGGAGGTGGCACGAATCGCGTTCGGCTAGTTTCAGTTTGCGCCATGGTTTAACGCAAAAACGCAAAGACACGAAAGACTTTATCCTCCGGGCTGGATTTCAGCTCCGACGCACTCTTCGGTCCGCACGTCAACCCGCCCGGCTGTCGTAATTCTCTCAATAAAATCTTTGCGTCTTTGCGCCTTTGCGTTGACCGCAGCGTTGCGGGATTTCCGCCCCGTCGGAAAAACCGCGACGGCTCCTGCGAGGGGCGCCGCGGCTAACCCTGCTGCCCCTGCTGCTCCGCAACCATGCGGTGCACTTCCGCCATGTCGAGCGCCTTCGCCTTTGTAACCACTTCTTCCAGGGCGGCTGCCGGCAGCATGCCGGGCTGCGAAAAGATGATGACTTTCTCGCGGAAGATCATCAGCGTGGGGATGGAGCGGATCTGGAAGTACGCGGCCAGTTCCTGTTCTTCCTCCGTGTTCACTTTGGCGAACACGACATCCGTGTGCTGCTCAGAAGCCTGCTCATAGATCGGCGCGAACGAACGGCACGGGCCGCACCAGGGAGCCCAGAAATCGACAATCACCATGTCGTTTCCGGTAACAACCTCTTCGAAATTCTCTTTGGTAAGATCAATGGTAGCCACGAATATTGCCTCTCTGTTGGGTGCGGCGTGAATGAATGAACCGGCCCCGACTCCCAGCCGGCGTAAGGTGGGCGGTCTGTGACAGGTCACACAATTTTCCCCGCCCATTATAGTCTTCTACTACTGATTCAAAAGACATTTGACGCGGGACCGCACAAACGAAGATCACCAAGGAACGCTTCCACGCCTCACACTTCCCGCAGACTCCAGGGTGTTCACAGCGCACCCGTCGCCCTTGCGCTGCTGCTGGACAGCACCCTTGCCCCGTGCCCGCCGAGGGATATCGCAACAAGCACAAGGAAACCAAAACCGTGGTCATCCTGGAAAACGTCCCACGACCTGGCCCGCTTTGCGTCTTCGCGCCTTCGCGCTGGATCCCGTCGGCTCGCTACTGACCCGCCTTCTGAGCCGCCTCCTGCACCATCTGCTGCAGTTCGCCTTTCTGGTAGAGCTCGAGCGTGATGTCGCAGCCGCCGATCAGCTCGCCGTTGATGTAGATCTGCGGGAAGGTCGGCCAGTTGGCGAAGCGCGGCAGGTTCTCGAAGATCTCCGGGTCGGCCAGCACATTCACGTACGCGAATTCCACTCCGCACGCCTTGAGGGCCTGGGCCGCGCGCATGGAATAGCCGCATTGCGGAAACTGTGGGGTACCCTTCATGTAGATGATGATGGGATTGCTCTCGACCTGCTGCTTGATTCTCTCCATTACATCCATAGCGCCACCTCGTCAGTAAATGAACCCGGATTCGGGTTGCTTTAACAGGAAACCCTGATATTGGACCAAGTCTAAGTCGCGTCAATCAGGAATACAAAGGATTTCGAGCGTACCGTCCTCAACGACGGTCCACATTGATCTGGAACCAGTACTCCAGTAGCGCCAGATGCCAGAGCTTGCTGCCCAGGATGCGGGTGTGGTAGCGCTCCGGCGCGGCCAGGAGCTTGTCCACGTAGTCGCGCCGGAACAACCTACGGTTGCGGCAGGCGTCCGAATTCAGGATGTCCCGCATGAACTCGAGAAACGCACCTCGGACATATTTCAGGGCCGGCATCGGGAAATAGCCCTTGGGCCGGTCGATGACGGCGTTCGGCAACAGGCCGCGGGCGATGGCCTTCAGGGGATACTTGCCGCCGTCCTTGAGCTTGAGTTCCGGGGGCATTTGAGCGGCAAGTTCCACCAGTTCGTGGTCCAGAAACGGCACCCGCGCCTCCAGGCCCCAGGCCATGGTCATGTTGTCCACGCGCTTCACCGGGTCGTCCACGATCAGCGTGGTGACGTCCAGGCGGAGGACGCGGTCGATGAAGGTGTCGGCCTCCGGTTGCGCCAGCAGGGCCGCCACCAGTGCGCCGGTGTGATCCGCGCCCTGGTACGGCTCCGTGACCGTTTCCAGGAATTCCGGGTGGTCGCGATCGAAGTAGTGTTTGCGGAACCGCTCCAGGTCGCTCCCCTCGGTCTCGGCCGCCATGCGCGGATACCAGAAATAGCCCGCGAAGACCTCGTCCGCCCCCTGGCCGCTCTGCACCACCTTCACGTGCTGCGAGACCTGCTCGGCCAGCAGATAGAAGGCCACGGCATCCTGCCCCACCATCGGTTCCGCCATGTTCGCAACCGCTTCATGCAGCCGCGGCAGCACCTCGGCGTTGGGGATGAGGAACTTGTGGTGTCGGGTGCCGTAACGCTCCACCACCAGGTCCGAGTATTCGAATTCGCTGCCCTTCTCTTCGGGGGCGTCCTCGAAGCCGATGGAAAAGGTCTGCAGGTCGCGCACCCCGCTTTCCGCCAGCAGCGCCACCAGCAGGCCGGAATCGAGCCCGCCCGACAGCAGCACGCCCACCGGCACGTCCGCCGCGAGGCGGCGCCGCTCCACCGCCCGGCGCAGCGCCGCGTGGACGGCCTCGATCCACTCCTGCTCGCTGCGCGGTTCGGCGGGCCGGCAGGCGCGCAGCCGCCAGTAGGGCCGCTCCTCCCGCTTGCCGGAGGAGGCATCGACGGTCATGGTGGTGGCCGGCGGCAGCTTGCGCAGGCCGTTGAGGATCGTGCGCGGCGCGGGGATGACCGCGTGCAGCGTGAGCTGATGGTGCAACCCGACCGGATCGATGGAGGTGTCCACACCGCCCGCCGCCAGCAGCGCCTGGCTGTTGGAGGCGAAGCGCAAGCGCTCACCGTCCAGCGTGTAATACAGCGGCTTGATGCCGAGCCGGTCGCGCGCCAGAAACAGCCGCTGCGCGCGGATGTCCCAGATGGCGAAGGCGAACATGCCCAGCAGTCGCTCGACGCAGCGCTCACCCCAGGCGGCATAGGCCTTGAGGATGACTTCGGCATCGCCCTCCGAGAAGAACCGGTAGCCGCGCGCGGCCAGCTCCGTGCGCAGCTCGCGGTAGTTGTAGATCGTGCCGTTGAACACCAGCACGAGCTCCAGCTCACTGTCCACCATGGGCTGGTTGGAGCGCTCGGACAGGTCGATGATGGACAGCCGCCGATGCCCGAGGGCCAGCGGGCCGTCGGAATAGCTGCCTTCGTGATCCGGGCCGCGCCGCGCCAGCGCGGCCGTCATGCGCTTGACGGCCGTCAGATCCGCCGCCCGGCCGTCGAAACGAAGTTCACCACAAATGCCGCACATAGCGAGGATTCCCGTTTACCCGTTCGTATCCCGTCTCAATACGCCGCGCTCATTTCCCGGCATCGACGGTCAGCTTCGAATTGACCTGCCGGACGCCTTCGACGCCCCTGGCCAGCGTCACCGCACGGTTCGCCACCTCCTGGCTCGGCACACGTCCATACAGACTCACCACGCCGCGATAGGTATCGACATTGATGTCCCACGCGCTGATGGCCTTATCCGCGATGTACTTGGTCTTGATCTTGGCCGTGATGTTGGCGTCATCCGTAATCTCGCCCAGGGTACGCTCATCCTTGCCAACGTAATACCCTGCCGCCGCGCCGCCACCGATGAGTACCGGCGCGCAGCCGGCCAAGCCAAACACAACCGAAATCAGTAATGCAAGACCTGTTTGCTTCATGCGGTTCCCCCTTCCTGCCCGCCGCCACGGGCCGTAATTGCGCAACAAGCCGCCCGGCAGGTCAACCCCACGCCGGGTTCCCCGATATTGTTCCCCGTTTGTTGCGATGAATTCGTTATTCCAGTCAAGAAAAACGGTAGCCACGTACCCTGCGACGGCACGCGGCTACCGTTGACGGATACCACCCCGCTTAGTTTTCAGTGGCGCTCAATCCCCGCGGCACGATCGACAGTTGCGAATCGACCTTGTTGACGCCCTCCATGCCGCGCGCGATGGCGATCGCCCGTTGCTCCACCTCGCGGCTGGGCACGTTGCCATGCAGCGTCACGTTGCCGCTGCGCGTATCGACATCGATGTTCGAGGCGCTGATCACCTCGTCTTTCGCGTACGCCGCGGTGATCTTGCTGGTGGTCAGCGCATCCGATGCGATCTGGCCCGCGGTACGCTCATCCTGGCCGACGTAATAGCCCGCTGCCGCACCCGCCCCGCCCGCAATCAACGGAGCACACCCCGCAAGACTCACAGCCGCCAAAGCAAACAGCATAACTCCGATGCTTTTCATGGTATTCCCTCCTATGATCCCCCAAATGAAGGCTCATTGAGTGGAACCTGCTCCGCGAATCGGCTTCCCGGATGAATACCAGGTGCCTTGCCAATTAAGCATATATCACTCTGCACCGGCCTTCGGTCCGCCCCAGCCGCCGCCTCCCGGCGTTTCGACCACGAGGCGATCACCGGCCTGAACCTCAAACGTTGCCTTTGGCGGCATCCGCTGCCCGCGGACATGATTTTCCCCCGGCGCTCCGGAATGGCCGCCCGCAAGCCCCCAGGGAGCATGGCGCCGCCGCTCCGTCAGCAGGGTCACGGTCGCCGGGGCCAGAAATTCGAACTCCCGCACCAGGCCGTCGCCGCCGCGATGGCGGCCCGCGCCGCCCGAACCGCGCCGGATCCCGTAACGCCTGATCCGCACCGGAAAACGCATCTCCAACGCCTCGATGGGCGTATTGCGGGTATTGGTCATGTGCGTCTGCACGGCGGAAAGCCCGCCGCCCTGCGACCCGGCGCCCATCCCGCCGCCCACGGTCTCGTAGTAGTCCCAGGAATTCGTTGCGCCGCGCGCGCCCATGGCCAGGTTGTTCATGCTGCCGTGGCTCGCGGCCGGGACCCGCTCCGGCAACGCCTGGGCCAGCGCCCCCAGCACCACATCCACCACGCGGGTGCTGGTCTCCACATTGCCGGCCGCCACCGCCGCCGGACGCCGGGCATTCAGCAGGCAGCCCTCCGGCGCATGCAGCGTGATCGGCCGGAAGCTGCCGGCGCAGGCCGGGGTGTGGTCCGGCATCAGGCAGCGAAAGACGTAATACACCGCGGCGGCCGCCACCGAAAGGGGACAGTTGACGTTGCCGGGCACCTGTTCCGCCGTGCCCGTGAAGTCCACATGAATGCGGTGCCCCTCCACGTGCAGCGCCACCTCGATCGGCAGATCGACATGCCCCGTGCCATCGTCGTCCAACACGTCGCGGAAACGGTAGACGCCGTCGGGAATGGCCTGAAGCGCGCTGCGCGCCAGGCGCTCCGCGTAATCGTTCAGTTCCGTCAAGCCGTCCAGATAAGCCTGCAGCCCCAGGGAGCGGACCAGTTCCTCCAGCCGCTGCGCCCCGGCCCGATTGGCGCTGATCTGAGCGGCGAAATCGCCGCGCGCCTCCACCGGATTGCGGGTTCCCGCCGTGATGGAATCCAGCAGCGCCTCATCCAGGACACCTCCGCGCAGGAGGTGGGAAGGCGGGATGACCATGCCTTCCTCGTCCAGGGAACGGGATATGGGCATGGAGCCCGGCGTCTCCGCGCCGATATCCGCATGATGCGCGCGGTTCGCCACGAACCCCGCCAGCCCATCGTCCACGAACACCGGCGCGATCAACGTGACATCGGGCAGATGGGTGCCGCCCAGGTAAGGGTCGTTGAGGATCACCATGTCGCCCGGCCGCCAATCGATGCGCGCCACGATGTCGCGCATGGCGTAGGCCATGCTGCCCAGGTGCACCGGGATATGCGCCGCCTGCGCGCTCAACTCCCCGGCCGGATCGAAAATCGCGCAAGAGAAATCCAGGCGATCCTTGATGTTGGGCGAGAAGGCCGCGCGTTTCAGCACCGCCCCCATTTCCTCACACACCGCCTCGACCCGGCTGGCGAATATGCTAAGCTCAATGGCGTTCATGCAGCTTTGATTTTGGGCGAAGTCGACTCTTTTCCGCAGGCGATGCAATAGCGTGGAGATCGCACTGCGGGACGGCAGAGGCTACCGCAGTGCCGGCCGCGTCGCAAACCACCCTCGCACGCGGCCATCCGCCACACCATGTACCCAGAACGGCAAGACGATTGCTGGCTTGGCCGGCCTTTTCTTTAACAAATTGCCAGGTTATTATGAACTCCGTCCAGATCGCGCCATCACGACTTGGCACCAGACGGCATAACAGTTTGGCGCTCAATATCTTATACGGCTTATATGCCGTTTTTGATTTTATAGCTACAGGAGAGATACTCTCGATTCCCCGGGCATAGGTCACCCCGCAAAGGGGCTCGGTCTTGTCCTGTGCCCGGACAAGCAGTAGTTAGTCCTAGACTTTCACAACATAAGTAAAGGAAGGAGACAAAATATGGTTCATCAGTTGCCCCCACTGCCCTACGCCAAGGATGCCCTCCAGCCTTACATGTCGGCGGAGACCCTTGAGTACCACTACGGCAAGCACCACCAGACCTACGTCGACAACCTCAACAAGCTGATCCCCGGCACCCAGTTCGAGAACATGTCTCTGGAGGACATCATCATGAATTCCTCCGGCGGCATCTTCAACAACGCAGCCCAGGTCTGGAACCACACCTTCTTCTGGAACTGCATGAAGCCCAACGGCGGCGGCATGCCGACCGGCGCGCTGGCGGATGCGATCAACCAGGCGTTCGGCTCCTTCGAGAATTTCAAGAACGAGTTCAGCCAGAAGGCGGTCACCCTGTTCGGTTCCGGCTGGACCTGGCTGGTGAAGAACAGCGACGGTTCGCTCGCCATCGAGCAGACCAGCAATGCCGCCAACCCCATGACCTCCAACCAGAAGCCCCTGCTGACCTGCGACGTGTGGGAACACGCCTATTACATCGACTACCGCAATGCCCGCGCCAAGTTCGTGGAAAACTTCTGGAACCTGGTGAACTGGGACTTCGTCGCCCAGAACTTCGCTTGATATTCGCCTAATATTATTACCGGCGATCCTATTACCGTTGCGGGGAAGAGGGATTGTCCCCTTCCCCGCAACGCCGATCCCGCTATCGGCTACTAATTCCAGGGCAAAGAGCAGTTTGCCTGTGGGGTAATTAGCCGATACAATCCGACTTTAACTCAAATGGCGGTCTCCTCTGGGACTGCCTTTTTGTTTTCGGGATTATTGCGCTATGACCAACCCGTTGATGTCTACCTATGCGCGCCAGCCGGTGGCCTTTGACCATGGCGAAGGTGCGTGGTTGTGGGATGTGCACGGCAAGAAGTACCTGGATGCCATTAGCGGCATTGCAGTTTGCGGATTGGGGCACGCCCATCCGGCAGTGGCACAGGCCCTGTGTGAACAGGCCGGCAAGCTGCTGCATACCTCGAACCTCTATCGCATTGCCCTGCAGGAAGAACTGGCACAGGCGCTGGTGCGCCTGTCCGGCATGACCAATGTTTTCTTCTGCAATTCGGGTGCTGAGGCCAACGAGGCAGCCATCAAGCTTGCCCGTTTGTACGGGCATCAACGGGGCGTCAGTGTTCCCACCATCGTGGTGGCCGAAAACAGCTTTCATGGCCGCACCCTGGCCACCCTCACGGCCACCGGCAACCGGCGCGTCCAGGCCGGTTTCGAGCCGCTGGTGCAGGGTTTCGTGCGTGTGGCCTACAACGATCTGGAAGCGCTGCAGACCGTGGCGCGCAATAGCCCCAACATCGTAGCGGTGCTGCTGGAGCCCGTACAGGGCGAATCCGGCGTACGCGTGCCCGATGCAAATTACCTGGCCGAAGTGCGCGCCATGTGCGATGAA
>Ga0265294_10001257_pt1 | contig 34458 bp, 26 predicted proteins | sample MunlanPumphouse3_FD_192504 | JGI IMG/M metagenome (GOLD analysis project Ga0265294, IMG submission 192504) | Groundwater microbial communities from a municipal landfill in Southern Ontario, Canada - Pumphouse #3 | ecosystem: Environmental > Aquatic > Deep subsurface > Groundwater | place...
CATAATCACCATACACGCAACTCGTTTCATCCGCCTCCCCCTGATTACGTCCGCTTATCGTATCGGTTTTCGCTTTCCGATCCCAACCCAAAATCGCGCGGGGCGGAAGAGGTGATTCCCCTATTGCCCCGCACCGCGCTTTCGCACTATGATTAGCCGTGTATGCGATACTGGAAAGTCCTTTTCGTCAAACCCCGCACCGAGAAGAAAGTCGCCGAGTACTGCCAGCTCTACGGCATCGCGCACTATCTGCCCCTGCGTGAAAAGACGCATGTCGTGCAACGCCGCAAGGTCACGGTCCGGCTGCCGGTGTTTCCGGGTTATGTTTTCGCCCGTGTCACGCCCGGACAACGTCTCACGCTGCTCCAGACCAACCTGCTGGTGCGCGTCCTGGAACCGGAATCGCCGCGCCGGATGCTGCGCGACCTGGCGATGGTGCGGCGCGCGCTGCGCGCCAACCCGGCGCTCGAGTCGGCCAGACCGTTGACCGCGGGACGCCTGGTGCGCATCATCGGCGGCCCGTTCCAAGGCGTGGAGGGGCGCGTCGCGCGGCTGGCCGGCACGCTGAAGGTGATTCTGAATGTGGACATGATCGGCCAGGCGGTCTCGGTGACCGCCGAAGTCGATCAGGTCGAAGTGCTCTAAACCTTTGCCTCAGTCCCCCGTTTTGCGCTAAACTGGTGGCCGTTTTCAAACAGGAAAGTGAACCGCCATGGATGCTCTACTCGATCTGCTGAAGAAAAACGCGCGTGAATCCGACGCGACGCTCGCCAAGCTGCTGGGCACCACCGAGCAGGAGGTGCGCGCGCGTATCGCCGCCTATGAACAGGAAGGCGTGATCCGCGGCTTCCAGGCGCTGCTCAACACCGACCGGCTTGACACCAATGACGTGCGGGCGGTGATCGAGCTGCGCATCCGTCCGGAGCGCGAGGGCGGCTTCGACCGCGTGGCCGCGCGCATCGGCAAGTTCCCCCAGGTCGAGTCCATGTATCTGATGTCCGGCGCCTACGACCTGCTGCTCTTCGTCAAGGGCGCGAGCCTGCAGGAGGTCGCGAACTTCGTCAGCGCGCGGCTTGCCCCGCTCGACGGCGTGCTTTCGACCGCCACCCACTTCATGCTGAAAACCTACAAGGACCAAGGCGTCCTGATGGAAAGTGAACCCCATGACGACCGACTCCAAGTCTGCCCCTGATTTTGTGGCTCCGCATGTGCGGAGCCTGCCCAAGTCCGGCATCCGCGATTTCTTCGACATCGTCGCCGGCCGCAAAGACGTGATCTCGCTGGGCATCGGCGAACCGGACTTCCAGACCCCGTGGCACATCCGCGAGCGGGCGATCGAGGCGATCGAGCGCGGCGCCACGCGCTACACGTCGAATCTCGGGACCCCCGAGCTGCGCCAGGCGCTGGCCGCGTACATGCGTCAGTCGTTTCACGCCGAATACGACTGGCAGCACGAGATCCTCGTGACCGTCGGCGTCAGCGAGGCGTTCGACCTCGCCCTGCGCGCCATCCTCTCGCCGGGCGACGAGGTGCTCTACCACGAGCCCTGTTTCGTGGCCTATGCCCCGCTGATCCGCATGGCCCACGGCGTGCCGGTGCCGGTCGAGACCTTCCGCAAGGATGACTTCCGCCTGACGGTCGCGGAGCTGGAGAAGAAGGTCACGCCGCGCACCCGCGCGCTGCTGCTCAATTTCCCGAACAACCCCACCGGTGCCACGCTCGACCTCACGGACACCGAGGCGCTGGCCGATTTCGCGATCCGTCACAACCTGCTGGTGATCTCGGACGAAGTCTATTCGGAGCTGACTTACGAGGGCGGGCGCCACTCCATGGCGGCCATTCCGCGCCTGCGCGACCGGCTGATCTTCCTTAACGGGTTTTCCAAGGCGTGGTCGATGACCGGCTTCCGCCTGGGCTATGCCTGCGCGCCGGCGCCGCTGACCGACGCCATGATGAAGATCCACCAGTTCGGCATGATGTGCGCCTCGTCGATCAGCCAGACCGCCGGCCTCGAAGCGGTGCGCCACGGGGACGCCGCCATCAACGAGATGCGCGACTCCTACCATCTGCGGCGCAACTTTGTCGTCGCCTCGCTCAACGAGATGGGGCTCGACTGCTTCATGCCGCGCGGCGCGTTCTACGTGTTTCCGTCGATCCAGTCCACCGGCCTCTCCTCCAAGGAGTTCGCCCTGCGCCTGCTCAACGAGTACAACGTCGCGTGCGTGCCGGGCGGTGCCTTCGGCGCCTGCGGCGAGGGGTTCCTGCGCTGCGCCTACGCCACCGGCATGGAGCCGCTCAAAGAGGCGATGGACCGCATGAGGACGTTTGTGCGCGCGCTGGCGCGCTGAGAACCAACAGGGAGGAGTTATGCCGTTTCCTGTCCGCGCGACCCGACGTTCGTTTCTTAAGACATCCGCAGCTTCTGCGTTTGCCTTCAACCTCGTGCCGCGGCATGTGCTGGGCGGGCCGGGACACACCCCGCCCAGCGCACGCGTCACCTTGGCCGGCATCGGTATCGGCGGCGTGGGGCATTCTCAGCTCAAGTCGTGCGACAAAGCCGGCTTTCAGATTGTCGCGCTGTGCGATGTGGATGACCTGCACGCCAAGAAAACCTACGATGCGTTTCCTCAGGCGCGCCGCTACCGTGACTTCCGCGAGCTGCTCGGCAGCGAAGACGACAAGGTAGACGCGGTCTACTGCGGCACGCCCGACCACACGCACGCGATCATCGCGATGGCCGCGCTGCGCGCCAAGAAGCATCTCTGCTGCGTCAAACCGCTGACGCGCACGGTCGAAGAGTGCCGCGCCGTCGTGGACGCCGCGCGACGGGCTGGCGTGGCGACGCAGGTCACCACGCGCCCGAACACCGGCGAGGAGGGGTGCCGCACAACTGAACTGATCGCGGCCGGCGCCATCGGCCCTGTGCGCGAGGTGCACGTCTGGTCTTACCGGCCGGTCTGGCCGCAGGGCATGCCCGGCCGGCCCGAGGGCGAGGATCCGGTTCCCGGCACGCTGGACTGGCGGCTCTGGATTGGCCCGGCGCCGATGCGCCCGTTCAAGGATGCCTGGCCGGACGGCCATCCGATTCCGGAGATGCCGCCCAAGAACTGGGGCGGCCGCAAGGTTTACCACCCCTTTAATTTCCGCGGCTGGTGGGACTTCGGCACCGGCGCGCTCGGCGACATGGGGTGCCACTACCTGAACACGCCTTACCGCGCGCTCAAGCTCGGCTATCCGTCACGTGTCTCGGCCTCCACCTCGCGCCGCTCGAACGAGGCCTTCCCGCTCGCGTCGATCGTGACCTACGACTACCCGGCGCGCGAAGGCCTGCCGCCCGTGCGGGTCGTGTGGTACGACGGCGGCCTGCAGCCGCCCAAGCCGGCCGGGCTGGGCACGGCGGCACTGCCGGACGAAGGGGTGCTCTACATCGGCGACAAAGGCAAGATGGTCTTTGAAAAGATCTTGGATCCCGCGCTGGCCGAAGCGTGCGCCTCCATCCCCAAGAGCCTGCGGCGGCGCGAGGGCACGTGGGGCGAATGGCACACCGCTTGCAAGGGAGGCGACCGCGCGGGGTGTGACTTTGAGTGGTCAGGGCCTGTCACCGAATTCGTGCTGCTCGGCAACATCGCGATGCGCACCGGCAAGGAGATCGTGTACGACGCCGTTGCCGCGCGAATCACCAATTCACCGGAGGCCGACGCCCTGTTGCGCCAGCCTTACCACAACGGCTGGACGCTGGCGTGAGGATCCGGCCGATGCCGCCGGAACACCAGATCCGCCCAAACCAAGGAATGGAACCATGAAAAGGCCATTCGCATTGCTCGCCGCGCTCGCCGTCTGGGCGGGCTGCCGATCCGCGCAGGACGCCGCCGAAACCGATGCCCCGACGCCGGCCGCCTGCGCCACGCTCGCGCCCGTCGAACGCATGGCCCTCGTCTCCGCCGAACTCAAGGCCATCGGCACGGCAGTCAAGGCGTACCGGGCGCGGCACGACGGCCGCTGGCCCACCAGTCTCTCCGCGCTGATCGTCGAGCGGCTGTTGCCCGCCGGCGCGCTCATCTCCGCGGCCGACCCCAGCGGCGGCCGCGAGGGTGGCGTGCCCGACCGCTACGACACCTGGCAGCAGTCCGCCGAGACCGATGAGGCCAACAGCAGCTTTCTCTATGAACTCAGCGGCGCGGCCGCCACCTGGGACTGGAAGTCCTATCTCGCCGGCAAGCCGACGCTGTCCGCGCTCGACACCGACAAAAACGGCGAAGTCTCGTGGCAGGAGGCCAAGCTCTGGCAGCTCGCGCACGGCGACGCCACGCAGACCAATGCGCCCGCCGCCTACGCCACCCACCGATTCCCGGTCGTGCGCTGTTACTGGCATGCCTACCCCGGCGCCAAAGACGACCTCACACAGCGTTCGGTCATCAGTCTCGCAGCCGACCTCGACACCGTCTTTCTCTCGCAGCCGTGGTGGGAGAAGGACCTCATGCCGGTCACGCTGCGCTAGCCCGAGCGATCGGCCAGGCCGAGATTCGACGCGTTGACATCACCATCACTGACACTGAGGAGAATTTGATGTGAAAGCCCGACTTCTACCGCTGCTTCTGACCCTTGCCGGTCCCGTGTTTTCCGCGTCCGCGCAAACCCAGGCCCCCGCGCCCTACGGCGCCGTGCCGTCCGAGCGCCAGTTGCGCTGGCACGAGACCGAGATTTTCGCGCTGATCCACTACGGCCTGAACACCTACACCGACCGCGAGTGGGGGTACGGCGACGAAGATCCCGCGCGCTTCAATCCGGCGCATCTCGATGCCGGCCAGGTGGTGGCGGCGCTCAAGCGCGGCGGCATGAACGGCGTGATTCTGGTGGCGAAGCATCACGACGGCTTCTGCCTCTGGCCCACCCGGACCACCGCGCACAACATCGCGCGGACGCCCTGGCGCGACGGCAAAGGCGATCTCGTGCGCGAGTATGCCGACGCCGCCAAGAAGCACGGCCTCCGCTTCGGGCTCTACTGCTCGCCCTGGGACCGTAACAGTGCGGCCTACGGCACGCCGGCCTACCTGCCGATCTACCACGGCCAGCTCCGCGAGCTGCTCACCCGCTACGGCACCCTGTTCGAAGTCTGGTTCGACGGCGCCAACGGCGGCGACGGCTACTACGGCGGCGCCCGCGAAAAACGCAACATCGACCGCTTCACCTATTACGACTGGCCCGCCACCTGGGGCCTGGTGCGCCAGCTCCAGCCCTCGGCCTGCATCTTCGGCGACGTCGGGCCGGACTGCCGCTGGGTCGGAAACGAGAAGGGGTTCGCCGCCGCAGAGAGCTGGGCCACCTTCACGCCCAAAGGACGGACCGACCCCGCGCGCCCGGCCAACGGCGACTCCATGAACCACATCGAGGGGCCCGCCGGCCACCGCGACGGGACGGCCTGGATTGCGGCCGAGTGCGACGTGCCGCTGCGCAAGGGCTGGTTCTGGCACCCGAACGAAGACGCCACCGTGCGCAGCCCGGCCCAGCTCATGGAGATCTATTTCAACAGCGTCGGCAAGGGCGGCTGCATGAACCTCGGCGTGGCACCCGACCGCGACGGACGGGTGTGCGCGGCCGACATCCGCTCGCTGGATGAATTCGGCGGCCTGCTGCGCACCCTCTTCGCGAACGACCTCGCGCGCGGCGCACTCGCCGCCGCCGATCTGGTGCGCGCCGCGCCGACGGCCGCGCCGGGCGACCCCGCGCCCTTCGCGCCGTCGCGCGTGCTCGACGGCGACCGCTACAGTTTTTGGTCCACGGACGATGGCGTGACCAACGCCACCCTGACCCTCACCCTGCCGGCCGTCTCCGAGTTCAACGTGATCCGCCTGCGCGAAAACATCAGGCTCGGCCACCGCGTGGACGCCTTCGCGATCGACACTTGGCAGGAGGGCGTGTGGCGCGAATACGCCAAGGGACAAAGCATCGGCGCATGCCGGCTCTTCCGGGGACCCAAGATCAAGAGCGACCGCGTCCGACTGCGCATCACCCAGGCTGCGGCCTGCCCCTGCATCAGCGATTTCGGCCTCTTTCTCATGCCTGCCGCCTTCACCCCCGCCCCCGAGATTCCCATAACTCCTAAGTCCTAAATCTTCCTTTCTCCCTATGCCCACCCCTGTCCCTCTTCTGATCATCGGCGGCGGCGCGGCAGGCCTGTTCGCCGGCTGCCTCGCCGGCGAGCAAGGCTTCGGCGCGCTGATCCTTGAACGCAAACACAAGCCCGGCCGCAAACTGCTGATGTGCGGCAACGGCCGCTGCAACCTCACCAAGGACATCGCGCCCGCGCAGATGCTGAGCGACATGGGCGCGCCGATGTCTGACTTTCTCGCGCCCGCGCTGAACGCCTGTCCGCCTGCGGCCGTGCAAGCCTGGTTCCAGCGCCACGGCGTGCCGCTCAAACAGATGGATGACCGCCGTGTCTTTCCTCGCTCCGAGCAGGCCTCAGACGTGGTGCACGCCCTGACCGACGCCCTGCGCGACACCGGCACCGCGCTCTGCCTCAACGCCCCCGCGACCGGCATCGAGCGTCACGCTGCCGGATTCCATGTCGCCACCGCCCACTTCTCGCTGCTGGCGCAACGCGTGCTGATCGCCACCGGCGGCGTGAGTTATCCCAAGACCGGTTCGGTCGGAGACGGACAAAAATTCGCCAAAGCCCTCGGCCACTCGCTCAAGCCCTACCGTCCCGGCCTGATCGGGTTTGTCATCGCGCACCCGTGGATCGAGGCGCGCGCCGGCACCCCCTGCGACGAGGCGGTCTGCCGCGTCTTCCACAAGGGCCGGCGCCTCTATGAGGGACGGGGGCAGCTTGACTGCGAACGCTGGGGACTCGGCGGCGCGGCGGCCTATAACGCCAGCCGCTGCGTCGCGCGCCAGAACCTCAACGACTTCGAACTGGAATGGCAGGTCGGCCGCGACAGCTTTCGTGTCAGGCGGCCGTCCACGCGCCCGCTCAAGGAGGCGATCGTCACCCTCGGCGGCGTGCCGCTCAACGAGGTCGACCCCGCCACGCTGCAGTCACGCGTTTGCCCCGGCCTCTTCTTCGCAGGCGAGGTCATGGACATCGACGGTCCCACCGGCGGCTACAACCTCACCGCCGCCTTCGCCACCGCCGCGCTGGCGGTCCGCTCAATCAGCGGCCAGAGCCGAAATATTAACGGTTGACCTTTTTCCTTAACTCTGCTTTCATGCCGGCATACTGATGGGTGAGGCTCACTGTGCACATGTGGTATGTCTGCAAGGTCTCATCGCGGCCGGACGTGTTTTCGCACGCACCGGCGGAAAGGGTACGCCATGGCCAATTATCCGATTGAGGAAGTCGAGGGCATCGGCCCGATCATGGGTGAAAAGCTGCGCACCGTCGACGTCAAGGACACCGACACGCTGCTGGAGAAATGCCTTACGCCGAAAGCGCGCGAGGAACTTGCCCGGTCAACCGGCATCGCTGAAAAGCTCATCCTGAGGTTCGCCAACATGGTGGATCTCTTCAGGATCAAAGGCGTGGGCTCCGAATTCGCGGAACTGCTTGAGGCAGCCGGCGTCGACACGGTCCCCGAGCTGGCCAACCGTAATCCGGGGCACCTGGCCGCCGCGATGGTGAAGGTCAACGAGGAGAAGAAGCTGACGCGCCGTACGCCCACCGAAGCCGAGGTCGCCAAATGGGTGATCGAGGCCAAGGAACTGCCGCGCAAGCTTTCCTATTGAGCGACAAGACCGCTGGCTTGGAGACACAAGAAAACGCTCCCCTCCGGGGGGGCGTTTTTGGTATCATGACCGCTGTTTTAAAACACAGAGCAAGGAGCGAGATATGGCCGAGAAAAAGGCGGGTACGACACAATTAGAGGCGGTTTTGTCACAGATTCGCAAAGAGTTCGGCGACGCCGCCATCATGCGCTTGGGCGACGCGGAAGCCTCCAAGGATATCCCGGTCATCCCCACCGGCGCGTTCTCGCTCGATCTCGCCCTCGGCGTCAACGGCCTGCCGCGCGGCCGTGTGGTCGAAGTCTACGGCCAGGAGTCCTCCGGCAAGACGACCCTCGCGCTCCATATCATCGCGAACGCCCAGAAAGCTGGCGGCCTGGCGGCCTTCGTCGATGCCGAGCACGCGATGGACCCCAACTACGCACGCCGCATCGGCGTGGACCTGGACAATCTGCTCGTCTCGCAGCCCAACTCGGGCGAGGAGGCGCTCACCATCACCGAGCAGCTCGTCAAGAGCGGTGCGCTGGACGTGATCGTGATCGACTCCGTTGCGGCCCTCACCCCGCAGGCCGAGATCGACGGCAACATGGGCGACTCCCACATGGGCCTGCAGGCGCGTCTGATGTCGCAGGCGATGCGCAAGCTCACCAGCGCCATCTCCCAGACCAAAACCCTCTGCCTTTTCACCAACCAGGTGCGCGACAAGATCGGCGTGATGTTCGGCAATCCCGAGACCACCCCCGGCGGCAAGGCGCTCAAATTCTACGCCTCGGTGCGCCTGCAGGTTCAGCGCATCGGCGCGATCAAGGATCCCACGGGCACCGTGATCGGCAACCGCACGCGTGTCAAGGTCGTCAAGAACAAGGTCGCGCCGCCTTTCACCGAGGCGGAGTTCGACATTCTTTACGCCCGCGGCATCTCGTGGGAGGGCTCGGTGCTCGACGCCGCGATCGCGCGCAACGTGGTCGCCAAGCGCGGCTCGTGGCTGAGCTTCGAATCGGAACAGATCGGCCAGGGCTCGATCGCCGCCACGGAGTTTCTGCGCAGCCATCCCGAGGTCGTCGCGCAGATCATCGCCAAGATCAAGGCCGAGCCCGCCCCCGCCATCGGCAAGGCGACGTCCAAAGCCGACGACGCGGATTGAAACGCCTATCGTGTCTAACGAATCAACCAACACAATCAATAACAAATTGTTTCTCACACGAAGGCGCGAAGGGCACGAAGGTGAATGGTAGATCATGCCCCCCTTTGTGTCCCTTGTGCCTTTGTGCGAGATGAAATTGGGTTGCGGGCTCGCCCGCACTGAAAACGCACCATGAAACTCACTGCTGACCAACTTCGCGACAAGTACCTCTCCTTTTTTGCTTCCAAGGGCCACGCGGTCATCTCGGGCGCCTCGCTGATTCCGGAGAATGATCCGACCGTGCTCTTCACCACCGCCGGCATGCATCCGCTCGTGCCCTATCTGCTGGGCGAGAGGCATCCGTCCGGCACGCGCCTGACCGACGTGCAGAAGTGCGTGCGCACCGGCGACATCGACGCCGTGGGCGACTCCTGCCACCTGACCTTCTTTGAGATGCTCGGCAACTGGTCGCTCGGCGACTACTTCAAAAAAGAGGCGATCACGTGGTCGTTCGAGTTTCTCACGCAGCACCTCGGCTTCTCGCCCGACCAGCTCAGCGTCACCGTCTTTGCGGGCGAGGACGGCATCCCGCGCGACGAGGAGTCGATCGCCATCTGGAAGAGCCTGGGCATCCCTGAGGCGCGTATCCACGCGCTGCCCAAAGAGGACAACTGGTGGGGTCCGGCCGGCGCCACCGGCCCCTGCGGGCCCGATACCGAGATGTTCATCGACAACGGCCAGCCGGCCTGCGGCCCGGCGTGCCGCCCCGGTTGCCGCTGCGGCAAATACATCGAGATCTGGAACGATGTCTTCATGCAGTACAACAAGACGGCGGAGGGCACCTACGAGCCGCTCAAACAGCACAATGTCGACACCGGCATGGGCGTCGAGCGCACCATCTGCATGATGAACGGTTGCGCCACGGTCTTCGAGACCGAACTCTTCGCGCCGCTCATGGCCCAGATCAAGGCGCTCTCGACCGTCCGTCCGGAGGAGGAGTCCGCCGTGCGCGCCGAGCGCATCATCGCGGACCACATGCGCACCTCGGTCTTTATCCTCGGCGATCCCAAGGGCGGCGTCAAGCCCGGCAACGTCGGCGCGAACTACGTGCTGCGCCGCCTGATCCGCCGCTCCGTGCGCTATGCCAAGCTGCTCGGCATCGCCCCCGGCTACACCCGCTCGCTGGCTGAGATCGTGATCGACAACTACAAGCACGTCTATCCCGAACTGGAGAAGAACCGCGAGACCGTGATCGGCGAGCTGACCGCCGAGGAGGAGCGCTTCGAAAAGACGCTCACCGCAGGCCAGCGCGAGTTCGACAAGGTCGCGGGCGCGCTCAAACAGCACGGCCAGACCACCCTCTCGGGCCGCACCGCCTTCAAGCTCTATGACACCTACGGCTTCCCGCTGGAGTTCACCGAGGAACTCGCCGCCGAACTGGGGCTCGCCGTGGACCGCGCGGGCTACGAAGAGGCCTTCAAGAAGCATCAGGAACTCTCGAAGCAGGGCGACGCCACCTTCAAAGGCGGGCTGGCCGACAACACGGTCGCCACCACGCGCCTGCACACCGCCACCCACCTGCTGCACAAGGCGCTGCAGATGGTGCTCGGTCCGCATGCCCAGCAGAAGGGCTCCAACATCACGCCCGAGCGCCTGCGCTTCGATTTCTCGCACTCAGAAAAGATGACGCCCGAACAGCTCAAGCAGGTCGAGGAGATCGTCAACGACGCGATCCGCCGGAACCTGGTGGTCACGATGGAGACCATGACCATCGAGGAGGCCAAGGCGAAAGGCGCGACCGCCCTGTTCGCCGCCAAGTACGGTGAGCAGGTCAAGGTCTACGCCGCCGGCGACTTCTCGATGGAGGTCTGCGGCGGCCCGCACGCCGCCACAACCGGCGAACTGGGCGGCTTCAAGATCCAAAAGGAGGAGTCCTCCTCAGCCGGCGTGCGCCGCATCAAGGCCGTGATCACCGCGAAAGAGTGAGGCTCTCGATGCCCAGTATGATGGTGCACGTTTACGTTGATCTCAGCGTCCTTCCCGAAGACAAACACTTTAGAAGCATGCGGTTCTGCGCGGAAACAACCACAGACAGCAAAGAGTCGGTGGAGATCGTCCACGACGAGGGAGACCAGAAGACGCTCATCGCAAAATTTTCTGTGCCCAAGGCGCGGCAGATGGATGTGGTGGACAAAATCACTCAGAAGTTCGCGGATTTTGTCGAAGATTCGATCGATTTCGGTGCGAGTTTCCCCCGTTCAGCGGCCGAAGAGCGCAAGGCGAAAAAAGCTAGCGAACGGGCCAAGTCCAAGCGGAAAGCGCAGGCCAAAACATCCGCACCGAACGCCGATCCACACACCGTCGGCCTCGTCTTCACGGGCAAGCCAAGCGAACTCAGCAAAACGCAACGCGCCTTCTTGAAGGCCAAGAACAAGGTCGAGCGCTTGCGGAAAGAGCTTGCCGACAAGACGGACACGCTCAATCGGCTCCTGGCCCAGCACACCGAAATCGTGGCGCCGCAACTGGACCGCGTCACGAAACGCCAGAAGCGCTTGATCGAGGTCTGCTCCTTGTTCCTCTCCGGCGACGGCAAGCCGCCGGCCAAGACAATCCGCAAGAAACTGGCGCAGTGCATGCTGGAGCTGTTCAGCAGCCTTTTTGATCGCGAGGTCCAGTTGGACCAACGGCTTGTAGACCTCCACCAATCGCTTCTCGAAACCTATTACCCGACGGCGGCTGATGACGATCAGGACGCACAAGACGAGGGAGTTGGCGCTCATCACGCCGAAGCCGTGTTCAATATCCAAAAGGGCCTTTTGGAAGAGGAGCTTTTCTTAGAGACCGGCGTACGGTTTGACTTGAGCGGACTGCGCAGCGACATGAGCGAGGACGAGGCGATGGCGCATCTTGCAAACCTATTGGATGATCATCCGCAGAATCCAAAAAACCGCAAGAAAACCAAGCGGCAACAGGACAAAGAGGCGAAAGAAAAGCTCGCCGCCGAGGCCCGCGCCAAAAACATCAACACTGTGTACCGGCAGTTGGCACGGCTGTTTCATCCCGACCTTGAGCAAGATCCGGAACTCAAGAGCAAAAAAGAGCGTCTGATGAAGGAGCTGACCGCCGCGTATGAAGCGGGCGACCTCCACACGATCCTGGGGCTTGAGCTGCGCTGGCTGCAGAACAATGACGGTGATATCTCACGTCTCAGCGACGACAAACTCCAGGCCTACACCGCCGCGCTCGAAGAGCAGAGTACCGAAATCGAAGCAGAGATTTGCGTGCTTGCGCATCATCCCCGTTTTGCGCCGTTGCGTCTCGACATGTTCAGATCTGGCCTCTCTTACGCCGAGCTTCTGCGCGACCTGAAGAACGAGGCGAATCAGACGCGCGCATGGGCTGCGGATTTGGACATCTGTACCGCCAGCCTTGAATGGATCAAGACCCAAACGTCCGGCAATGCGCGCGACAAGGCGTTGGGCGCCTGTCTGCGCGATCTTTACCCTGTGCTCATCGACCAGACAGACGAGCATCGCTTGGATATGCCGTTCTGACACAGACCTCTCGCCCTTTCGCGACGCCGCCGCGCGGCGGTCCTGTCCAAAAAAACCGGGGCCGGTTTTACCCGGCCCCGGTGCTGCATGACAGGAGTGGTCTTATATCTAGTTTGGTTGTGTGGTTAATCGCTGATCGGCAGGTTCATGAAGAGGGTGCCTTCGCGGGTTTTCACGCGCAGCAACACGCTCTTGTCTTTCCCTTTCCCCACCGCTTTTTCAAAGTCTCTGATGCTTTTCACCTCGCTCCGGTTGACCTCAATGATCAACATGCCTGCCCTGAGTCCCTTCTCGTAAGCGGCTGAGGCCGGATCCACATCCGACACCACCACGCCGCTCGCCCCTTCGTACCCGAGCTGCTGCGCCACGTCCTCCGTAAGCTCCTGCACCTCAAATCCGATCCGTTCGGCCAAACCCTCGACGCCCTGCGGTCCGCCCGCCAGCGCGGCATCGTCCGGAAAAGTCCCGACTGTCACCGTCACCTTCTTGGGCTTGCCGTCACGGTACAACGTGATCTCCGCCTTCTTATTAGGCATGATCCGTGCCACTTCGTTGCGGAAGCTGGTATTGTCCTTAATTTTGGCCCCGTTCAGCTCGGCCAGGATGTCACCGCTGCGGATACCGGCCTTATCGGCAGGCCCCTCTTTTTCGACTTCCGCGATCAACACACCGCCTGCCTCGCTGCGCCCGAACGAGCGCGCCATCTCTTCGGTAACCTCGCCGGGATTCAAAAATACACCGATGTAACCCCTTGTCACCTTGCCACTTGCGACGAGTTGTTCTTTGATGCTCATCGCCATGTCAATCGGCACCGCAAAGCCGATCCCCATGTACCCGCCACTGCGGCTGAAGATGGCGGTGTTGATTCCGACCACCTCGCCGTCGATGTTGAGCAGCGGACCGCCGGAATTCCCGGGATTGATCGCCGCGTCGGTCTGAATGAAGTCTTCATAATCGGTGATGCCGATGTTACTGCGTCCTTTAGCACTCACCACACCGACAGTAAGTGTCTCCTTCAGTCCAAACGGATTGCCGATTGCGATCACCCATTCGCCGATCTGCAGATCCTCCGTGCTGCCGATCTCCAGCACCGGCAGGTCGCCCTCGGACTCAACCTTGATCAGGGCCACCTCGGTGCGCGGGTCAGCGCCGATTCGCTTGGCCTGAAATTCGCGTCCATCCGCCAGCCTCACCGTGATCTTGTCCACATCGCCGACGACGTGGGTGTTGGTCAGAATGTAGCCGTCTTTGCTGATGATAAAGCCGGAACCCTGCCCGGTCTGGCGATACATCTGCTGCCTGCCACGGTTCGGCGCCCGGCGATCCGGCTGCCCGGGGCGCGCCTGACGCGGAACCCCGAAAAACCGCTCGGCGAAATCCTCGCCGAACAGGTCGAACGGGTTGTTGAACGAGTACATATTGCCGACCGGCACCTGCTTTTCCACTTGGATGAAAACCACGGCCGGCGTCGCTTTGGCCGCCACCCCGGCAAACCCCTTGCGAAAATCAAACGCCCCGCCATCCTTCGCAAACCCTTCAAAACCCAGCGCGGCAACCGCTACCAGCACGGCCACGACTTTCATCAAACGTCCTCTCGTCATGACGCACCTCCCTAAAAACGTGGTTAAAACTAGGCCATAACCCCATCCAACAGACGGCAACCTTTTTGAACCCTCTGGCCAGGCGAGTGAATGGAGTTATGGCCTATACGGACCTGTTTCTGTCAACCTCTTGCCGTCTCTCGCTTTGGCATTTTGTACTAAGCGATTAACGTGCCAAATGATCAATTGCTCAACTTTAGGCAAACTATTTGACATATTTGTCAAATTGATGAAGGAAATTAGCCATTTCTAAGATTCATGCGACAACACGCTCAGCCACATCGCGACACGATGTCCGTGAGGCTGTGACAGATTGACGCGAGCGCACGGCTCGCGTCACGGCAGCGGCCGATCCCGCGTCATGTCGCGGGGCGGTCGCCACGCAGCCGCGCTTCCAGCGCCTCGACGCGCGCCTTGAGCTTCTCGACCAGACGCGGCAACAGCAGCGTGCTGGCGAACTCGCGCTTGGGCAGGGCCGGCAGGCCGAGCACATACTCGCCGGGTGGCACGTCTTTGGAGAGGCCGCTCTTGGGGCCGACCTGCGCGCGGTCGCCGATCGTGAGGTGGCCGGAGATGCCGGCCTGCGCCCAGATCAGGCAGCCCGACCCGATGCGCGTGCTGCCCGCCACGCCGGCCTGGGCGATGACGCCGCTGAAATCGCCGATCTGGACGTTGTGGCCGATCTGCACCAGGTTGTCGATCTTCGTGGCGTTGCCGATGCGGGTGCGGCCGAAGCGCGCGCGGTCGATCGTCGTGTTGCAGCCGATCTCCACATCGTCGCCCAGCTCGACGATGCCGAGCTGAGGAATCTTCTCGACCGCGATCGTGCCGTCCGGCTTGAACACGGGGTTGTACCCGTAGCCGTCACCGCCGACGCGCACGCCCGAATGCAGGATCACGCGCCGTCCGAGCAGGCAGCCCTCACGGACCGTGACTTGAGGATAGAGATGACAGCCCTCGCCCAGCCGCACGCGCTGTCCGATGAAAACCTGCGCCTCGATCACGGAGCCGTCGCCGATCTCGGCCCCCGCCTCGATGACCGTCCACGGCCCGACATGCACATCACGGCCCAGCCGAACATCGTCCGCGATCACGGCGGTGGGATGAATGCCGGGGGCGCGAACCACGGGCGGCGGCGCGAACCACAGCGCCGCCTGCGTGCAGGCGGCATCCGGGTCTTTCACATGGATCCGCGCGGGCGCCGAACACTCGCCCTGCCAGCCGGCCGGCACCAGCACCGCGCTCGCGCGCGTGGCCGCCGCCTGGCGGGCGTACTTGGCGTCCTTGACAAACGACACGTCGCCGGGGCGCGCCTCCAGCAGGCTGGCCAGCGCGCAGATCTCCAGCGCACCGTCACCGGACAGCTCGCCCCCCAGTCGTTCAGACAATTCCCTGACGGTCATCACAGCACCCTCATCTTAAAACACGGAGAGCACGGAGGCCACAGAGGAGAATGGGTTTTCTCTGTGCCCTCTGTGCTCTCTGCAGTTATTCCCGAAACCTATTTCTTCTCGGCGGCGGCTTTCTCGGCTTTCTCCTTGTCGGCCTTCTCCTGCGCCTCTTTGCGCAGCTTGGGATCGACGCCCATGCGCTTGAGGACCTCGTCGGTCACCTCCAGCTTGGGATCGAAGTAGGCGATGGTCGTACCGTCGAGGATGATGCTGACTTTGGCCTCCTGCGCGTATTTGGTCAGGACCTCGCGGATGTCGCCGGTGACCTGACGCAGCAGGCGCGCGTCGAGATCGCCCAGCTCGCGCTGCAGCTTCTGCATCTCCTGGCGCAAGTCGCGGTCGGCCTCGGCCAGCACGTCGCGGTGCTTCATGGCCTTGTCCTCGGCCTCGGCCTTGGCCTTCTCGTTGAGGGCCGGGTTGCGCGCCTCCTTGACGGCCTTCTCATACGCTTCGCGCAGCTCTTCGAAACGGTCGCGCTGCTTGTCGAGCTTGGCCTGAAACTCCTTCTCGGTGTCCTGCATCAGTTTGCGGTCGCGCTCGCGGCTCGGGTGAAAACGCACCAGGTCCACCATGTTGACCACCGCGGTCTTTTCCTGCGCCAGCATTACGGTCGCGGTCAAAACCGCCGCCAGCATCACCATCATCTGTTTCATACGTATCCTTCTTGCCACAGGGCAAACGGGCGGGCGGACGAACCGCCCGCCCGCCTTCAGGTCCTTATTCAAAGCCGATCGCGAACGAGAACACCTCATCGTCCGTGTAGTCGTCATCCTCGACCACCGGCACCGCGAAATCGAAGCGGATCGGGAAGCCAGGGATGTCGATGCGCAGGCCCACGCCGGCCGTCACGCACACGTCGGAAAGCTCGGGATCAAAGGCGTCCTCGCCGATCGAGCCCACGTCCATGAAGGTCGCGAAGCGCACCGCCTTGAAGACCGGGATCGTGTACTCCGCCGTCACCAGCGCCAGCGTCTCGCCGCCGATCGGCGCGTGGGCGCCATCCACGCTGCCGCGAAACACCTTGGGGCCGATGTCGCGGTATTCGACACCGCGCACGGTGCGCGGGCCGCCCAGGAAGAGGCGCTCGTAGATCGGCACCTCGTCGTCGCCGTACGAATCCACGGTCTCGACGCGGCCGCGCAGGCTCAGCACGTGCTTGTACCACGGCATGCGGAACCAGTGGCGGTAGTTGGCACCCAGCTTGTAGTACTCGGTCTCGCCGATGCCGCTCTCGGAAGCCTCGCCGAAGACCGTCGTCTGGTAGCCTTTGGTCGGGATAAAGGCGTGATCGCGCGTGTCGTGCGCCCAATAGAGGCGCAGCACGCTGTTGATCGCGTCGCCGTACAGCTTCTCCTGATATTTGAAGTAAGAATCAAAATCACCGGTTTCGACGGGGTCGTCGTTCATGTCCGTATCCCAGTCGCCATCCTCCACATCGTCCATCTCGACCAGCTCGAGGGTGTAGCGCATGCCGACGCGGCCGACCTTGACGGGATAGGAGAGACCGACCGAGCCGCCGGTGCGGATCTCGTCGTACTGATCGTACCAGCGCATGCGGCGGTAGGCCTCGACGGTCAGCGCCAGCGGCCGGTCCATGAACCAGGGCTCGGTCCAGGAGACCTCGGCTGTCTGGCGGCGCGAGCCGAGCTCCACGCCCAAACGGGCCTTCTGCCCGCCGCCCGTGAAGTTCGGCCAGTTCAGGATGTCGAAGTTGCTCTGTGTGATCTCCATGAAGCCGACCACGTTATCGATGCTGGAGACGCCCGCGCCAACCATGAAGTTGCCGGTGCGCTGCTCTTCGACTTCATACACCAGATCGCGCACGCCGGCCTTATCGGTCTGCTCGGAGTAGTGGCGCACGGTCTTGAAATACTGCAAGTTTTTCAGGCGGTTCTCGCTGCGCTCGATGCGCGGCTCGTTCATGATTTCGCCGGGGCTGACCATCACCTCGCGGCGGATCACCTTGTCCTTGGTCTTGTTGTTGCCGCGGATCACGATATTGCGGATGTAGACCAGCTCGCCCTCGCGCACGTCGTAGGTGATCGCCATGCGGCCCGGCTTGCCCGGCACGGTGTCTTTGACCGCGCGCACGGCGGTGTCCACGTAGCCGCGCGACCCATAGTAGTCGCGGATATCCTTGGCCGCGTCGTCGATCGTCTGCTGGCCGGCCACCGCGTCCACCTTGAGGCGCTCGCCCGAGGCCAGCACTTCGCGCTCGGGGAAGAGCTTCACGCCGCGGATCGCGGTCGAATCGACCGTATACTGATCGCCCTCGGTCACGCCGAACACCACGTCCACCTTCTCCTTGCCCACCTTTTCCATGACCGGCGCGGCGACGCGGGCGTCCAGATAGCCGGCATTCTTGTAGACATCCTCGGCCATCTGGCGCGCGTCCTCAAGGTCTTGCGCCGAAACCGGCGTGTCGGTGAACCAGCCGCGCGGATCATACCACGGGCGCTGGCCGAAGGAGGAGCGCAGTTCTTTGTCGGGGATCGAAACATTACCGGTGAAGCGGTACTTGCGCACCTTGGCGCGCTCGCCCTCCTCGACCGTGAAGATCACATTCGCCGCTCCGGCGCTGTTCGGGATCGGCTGGATCTCGGCGCCGATCTTGATGTTCGGGAAGAATTTCTTCACGTACTCGTCGCGGATCTTGGAAACCTTGGAAGAGAGGACCGGCTCATCGATGTAATCGCCGCTCTTCAGTTCGGAGAGCTTGCGGATCTTGCGCTCGCTCAGATACTCGGCGCCTTTGATGGCCAGCGGTTCCTGGAAACGGTAACGGCGCTTCACCACGTAAACCACGCGCACGCCGCCCTCGACCTTTTCCAGTTCCACGCCTGCGTACCCGTAACGTCCGGTGTCCAGCAGCGCGCGCACATCTTTGGAGAGCGCCTCCTGCGACAACTCCGCACCCGGCTGCACGCTGCAGAAGGAGAGCACGTCCGTCGCATCGGTCCCAAACTGGTCCAGCACGCGGACCGACACATCTTTGACAAGGGTTTCCGCACCCATCACACACGCGGCAGAAAACACCACCGCCGCAGCCCACGCACGAATCGACATTCGCATCGGATACTCTCCTCAACTAGCGCTACAGCGTTCACCGTCTGACGTCCAACGCCCAGCGTTCACCTGACACCTGATTTGAATCAAAGTTCAAAAATTAAACCCCATCCCCTGCCGGAATACAAGCATGGAATCGTCCCGCCGCAAAATCCTGACCCCTCCGTCTCCTTTCTCCCTTCTCCTTTCTCCCTTCTCCCTTTTACTTATTCCCTCCTCCCTACCCTCTCCCGCATCCTCGGCGCCGCCGCCACAACAGCCAGAGCGCAATGCTCTTGCCGTCAATCAGGCCGCCGTCATCCAAAGCCGCCTCGATCTCACCGGCCGTCATCACCACAGGCTCCAGATTCTCGTCAAAATCCGGCCGCTGCGCGCTCGGCTCCTGCGACAGCCGCGCATAGTAAAGGTGCAGACGCTCCTCCGAATAACCGGGGCACGGCACGATGACCCCCAGCTTTTCGAGAGCCGTCACCGTGTACCCGCTCTCCTCCTCCATTTCGCGCCGCGCCGCCGCCTCCGGCACCTCGCCCTCCTCCAGGCAGCCCGCCACCATTTCCAGCAGCGCCAGTTCCACGGCCTTGCGGTATTGCCGGACCAACACGAAACGTCCGTCCGGCCGTTCCCCGAGAATCACGGCCGCGCCGCGGTGACGCACGATCTCGCGCACCGACCGGCGTCCGTTCGGCAGTTCGATCGACGCGACGTCGATCGTCAGCGCACGCCCCTCAAAGGCCCGTTTCACCGCCAGCGTCTTTTCTGTCAGATTCATGCGCGTATCATACTCCTCCCCTCCCGACCCCGCCATGCAAAACCCCCGGCCCGGCACAGGCTGAAAATGCGTACAGGCGTCCCAAGCGTGTGAACAACAGGGTGGCGGTGACATGTTCAGGCGACAAGCCGAGCAATTGCGCGGCTGCGCGCGCGTAGTCGAGCATCTGGCCGGCATATCCTCGGGCTGCCTCCTGCACCTGCGGGTCGGTGGCGATGCGGTTGCTCTTAAAATCGGTGATCGTCGCGCGCACGGGGTGCCCCGCCGCATCCCACACGACCACGAGACGGTCAAAACGACCGCTCATGAGTTGCTTTTGACCGCCGGTTTTCACGAGCAGGTTGAACGGCACCTCGCGCCAAACGTCCACCGCCCCTGCACCGGCGAGGGCCGGCCTGGAAAGCGCGTTTTGAACCTCGCCCTTTTTCAGGCACGCTCTGAACTGTCGCTCCACGTCGGCCAGCAAGGTTGCGGATTCAGCCGACTCTTGCCGCCATTCAGCGATGAGGCGCTCCATGTCGGTGTCTTCAAACCACTCGATCTTCTGGAAAAGGCGGTGGATGGCGGAGCCGAAGGCACGCACGTCGCCGGCCTCGGCATTGAACAGCCACTGGGCTGGAAACGGTTGGCCGTCGACGTGCTCTTTCGAAGGTTCTCTCGTTGTGATTTCAGCCGTGAACCCGATGCGGAACGGCGCGGCAGGGTTCTCCTGCGCGTTGGCCGCCGGAGCCTGATGCCGCCAGAACCAATCGGGGTCGCCGCGGGCATAGAGCTGTGTGAACCCGCCAGGCCCCACGCCCGGGGCGGTGTCAGGCCGCAGACGCTCGCGCAGCAAATCCGCCTCGCTGACAGACTTCGGATCTTTCGCCTTCTTTGGAACAATCAGGGCCATCGCCCGCTGGGCGCGGGTCATAGCCACATACAGTACGCAGAGCTGGGCGAAGTTCGCGTCGGCGCGCGCCGCGTCGCAGGCCTGCAGCGGTGGGCCGTCCGCCGCCTCCAGCGCTTGCTGGCACGGAGGATTGAACACCCAGTCGCCGCCCGCCAGAAGCCTCGGGATCTTCGGTTTTTCAAAACTGGCCGGCCGGGTCGCAAAAGGAATGACAACCAGATCGAAACCCAATCCCTTGGCCTGATGGACGGTCATCACGCGCACCGAGCCCGCGGCGGCGTTCGCGCGGGTCTGGTAAGCGTTGACATGATCCGCGAAACGGTCGGGATCGCAGACGCCCAGCGCATCGAAACTTTCGGCACCCGCCAAGAACTCGCTCAGGCGCCTCTGGCTGAAAGGGTCCAAGCGCCCCAGTTTCCCGCCCCACTCGCGCAGCGTGGCGGCGAATCCGCGCGCCTGAAACGCTTGCAGCAAGAGCGCCGGCAGAGCGCCGTATCCGATTTCCGAGCAGGTGCCTCCCAGCGGGCTCATCTGAAGATGGCGCAGGGCAACCGTGTCGCCGGGGTGCGCGGCGTATTGGACCAGCGCCAGGAGCAGGGTCACGACCGGATTGTCGGTGATGCCGCCTTTGCCCTCGTGCACGCACGGGACGTCCGGCAGCAGGCGCCGGAGCGCGTCCACGCACGCGCGCCCGGCCTGATTGCTGCGCACCAGCACGGCCGCGGTCAGCCCGCGCTGAATGGGCTCAACCTGTTTCAGGATGGCCGCGACGGCCTCAAACTGCGCCGGATACTCGGTTCCATCTTCTCCGTTGTCGTCTGCTTCGGCGGACTCCTCCGCGCCCGTTTTTTTCGGATCGTATTCGAGCAGCGACACGAAGCCCGTCCCCTCATGTGTCCTCGCGCTTTCGTGACGCGTCCAGGCGCGGGCAAAGGCTTCGACCGCTTCAGGACGCAGCCCCGCCTGCCCGCCCAGGGACGGCGTCCAAGATTCGAGGTGATCGAAGGTCTGGTTGACGGCGTCAATGATGGCCGGCAGCGAGCGGTGGCACGTTTGAATGGACTCGCTGACGATGGCGCGCGCGCCGCAGCTCTGATATTTTTCCCGGATGTTGTTAAACAGTCGATAATTGCCGCCGCGCCACCCGTAGATCGACTGCTTGATGTCGCCCACAAAGAAAAAAGAGCGCGCGTCGTCCTGAATGACTTCGTCCACGAGGTTCGCGAGCGTTTCCCATTGCGTGTCGCTCGTGTCTTGGAACTCATCCATCAGCCAGTGGTCCAGCCTGCCGTCCAGGCGGTAGTCGATGTAGAGCCGGTTCTCCGCGTCAGGCACGCGGCTGGGCGACGGGCCGCCTGATCCGAGAAGACGCGAGAGGTCTTCGAATGTGAAATGTCCGTCGTGCGTTTGCGCGGCGGCATAGTGCTCATCGTAACGGCCAAGTACGGTGCGCAGACCTTGGGTCTGTGTCAGCGCGCGCCCGATTTCCACGTTGATCGCATGGCGCAACGCAACCCGCACGCCGTTCCATAAAGTTTGGGGAAGAACATACTCCTGCCTGTAGTAGCTGAGCGTGGGCGGCCGGTGGTTCTTGACGTTCTCAAGGATTAACCGCGAGGCTTTGTCGTTCCGTTGCGGCCACGGCTTGTCGATCGCGTGAGACAGGAGCGCGATCGTGAAAGTTGAAAGGCTCTCACCGAGTTGGCCCGGCCGTCCTGTCTCGCCGAACACCGTGCGCAGGCTCTCGGCCACCGTGTCGGGCGGCGGCGCATCGTCGGGGTCGGGCTCCCACCAACGGTCGGCCCGCGGCCAGATGCGGTCCGGGTCGCCCCAGTGCCACGTCTGAGCGCCGTGCGTCCGGTAAAAGACGTGGTAGTCCTTGACCAGTTGATCCAGGACCGACAACAGTTTCTTGGTCTCGCGCCCGTGCTGGGACATGCGGAAATCGCTGAGGAACGCCTCCTGCCGGCTCTCCTCGCGCGAGGATCGCGGATCGAAGAGACGGGTCAGAATCGACAGGCGAGCGGCCGCGGCTTCACCGCCGTCATTATCCATGGGCTGTGTCTCGGGCGGCACCCCCAGTTCCAACGGGAACGCGCGCACGACGCCGAGAATGAAGCTGTCGAGCGTGCCGATCCGCAGGCGGTGGCCGTGGTCGAGCAGGCCTCGCAGCAGGCGCAGATAGTCATCCTCCCGGGACGGCGCGGCCAGCCCTTCCTTTGCAATCATTGCCGCGGTTTGGGCGCGCTTGACATCCTCGGTCACGGCCGCGCAAAGATGCTCGACGATCTTGTCAAAGATCTCGCCCGCCGCTTTGCGGGAGAAGGTGAGTGCGCAGATGCGGTCCGGGGCCACGCCGGCGGCCATCAGGCCGATGTAGCGGTGGGCCAGGCGGAAGGTTTTGCCGGTTCCGGCCGAAGCGGAGATGGAGCGGTTTTGAACGGGGTTCATGGATCGGCCCTCCAGGGGTTTGGGGGCGGCTCGATGGTTTTCGCGGCGTCGCCGAGCAGCACGCCTCTGAAATCGCCCTCAAACCGGGGACGTCCCGCCTGCCGGAACTCGCCTGCCTTGATGTTTTCGACGACGGCGCGGGCGCAGGCCATGGCGGAGGCCTGTAGCGCGTCGGTGTAACCGTCCCACAGGTTGAACGCGATGTCGCCCAATGCGCTCGGCAGATTGATGTAGCCGAGCCGGACTTCGCTCTCGCACGCCGCCTTCACAAACTCGCGGTACAGCGGCAATTGCAGGTCGGCCCAGCGTTTATCGTTCTTGCCGTTTGCGACAAGCTCCTTGGGAACCCGGGCCGCCTCTAAAAACTCGTTGTCTCCGAAGGGCGGGCCCATGTGCGCCTCCGCCGGCATTTTCGCCTTGTCCGTGGTCTTATAGTCGAGTACGCAGTAAACCGCTCGCCCGTCTTCAATCCTTCTGTCAATGCGGTCGATCCGGCCGCGGACGGTGACGCCGTCGATCACGATGCGCCGGCCCTTCTTGTCTTCGTGCTCGACGATCTCCCAGCCTTGGGCGTGCCACGCGACTTGCTTCTGGGCGAACGCCTTGAGCCGCTGCGCGGCACTGTGGACGGCCAGTTCGACACCAAGCCAAGGCCGTGCGCCATAGCGCGCGCGTGCCAGTTCCCGCAACCTCCCGTCCATCCAGCGCCCCAGCCGGTCCGCATCGGCGCACGCCCACAGGTCGCGGTCGGCGGCCATCTGCTCGAGTACGGCGTGGACCAAGATGCCGAAGGCCAGGGCGTCCGGCTCGCGCTCACGGTCGCTCTGCGCCTCCATGTCGAGCACGTGCTTCAAATAGAACTGCAGCGGACTTTCCAGGTAGTCGCGGAACAGCGTCGGGCTCAACGCCCGCCTCCGCTTTTGGTTGAGGCAGTCGGACGGCACAAGCCCCGGGTCGAGTTTGAAACCGACCGTGAAAGCCGATGCGGTGCCCGGCGGCGGCGTCTCCCGGAAAAGCTTTTTCGCGCGCGCCACCAGTTCGGTGTCGGGACACCGGAAGAGCAGGCGCGAGGGACGCAGCGGATCGCCGGCGGTGGAGGTCTTGCCGACGATCAGGATGACACGCCCCCCGCTGCGGCGCTGCGCGAGCAGTGCCGCCAGCACGTACGCGTCGCGCGCCACGCGCAGGCGGTCGTCGCGCAGTCCGAGACGGGTCCGCAGCGAGTCCGGCAGAAAGAGGTCGCCCACGTGGCCGTCGGGCACGAAGCCTTCGTTCATGCCGGCCACAAAGAGCAACGGTGCCGGGTTCCACGCCAGTTCCAGCCACCCTTCGAGGTCGAGAGGTTCGCCCTGACGCTCAGGCTTGACGCTGCTCTCGCGCAGACGGGCGAGCAGGATGTCGGCGCCATCCCTTCCCTCCTGTCCGTCAGGTCCGGCTGCCTCCAATTCGCGCAGACAGTCGTCAAAGACGGTGACGGCCTGCTGAAAGGCCGCGTCGGCCCGGCTCGCAGAGTCGAGCAGGCGCTTCTTGTAAATCTGTTGCAACACCTCGCGCAGTGCTGCGGCAAGATCGTCCTGCAACAGCCGTGTGCGCCACGCCCGCACCTGCGCCACAGCGGCCAGCGGCACTGCGGGCGGTCTGTGGTCAGGGTCTGCGGCTTCCCGATCGCGAAGGTCATCCAGCGTGACCGGCAGATACTCAGCCTGAAACGCGTCAAGTTCACGCAATGCGTCGGCGCCGTTGCCGATCGCGCTCAGGACGTCCGGGTGGCGCAAGAGAGCGGCGACCTCGGCATAGCCGTCGGAATCGCGCAGGGCGAGCAGCGCGTGGACAAGCCGGGCAAGCGGGGTTTGCGAGAAGGGCTGGTTCTGGGGATCGAAAGCGGGCAACCCGAGGTCCGCCAGCGCGCGCTGCAGCGGCGCGACGGTTTCGCGGTCGGGGACGCCGATGGCGAGTTGCGGCCGTGACGCGGCCGGGCGGGGCTGCGTCTTCAGGGCCTCCGCGACCGACCGGGCGATGCGCCCGGCCTGGTCGGCGGGCGTCGCTTCCAGCCACAGATCCTCGTCGTTCAACGCGATGTGCCGGTTGGCCCATGCGTCCGGCACGGGACGGCCCCATCTGTCGAACGCCGCGGCCTCGCGCGCGGGAGCGGCCACGAGGATGTCCACCGCGGCCCCGGCCTCCGCCCAACGCGCCAGCAGCTTTTCGAGCAGTCGGGGAGGATCCGGCACGGCGGCCACGACGATGTGCGCGACTTCCGCCGGCCGCGCGCCGTCACGCACATGGTCGAGCTTCGCGGCGACTGCGTCTTGCAGGCCCCGAACCGCCAACTGGCGCAGATAACGGCCTTCGAGCGTCTTCATGTCCGTCCAGCGGTCGGCCTCCTCCAGCGCGTCACCCCGGTCCGCAACGTCCGCCAGCGCGAGGTCGCCGTCCGCCAGTTCCTGCCGCAGGCGCTGAAGGTGGCGGGCGATCTGCAGCGCCCACGCGGTCGTGGCCGGCCGCTTGTCTCCGGCTCCGAGAAAGGCGCGGAATTCGTCCGCCCCGGCCGCTTTGAGGACGGCCGTCCAAGCGAGCAGACTCTGAAAGCCCGACGCCACGCCGGCCCGTTGCGGCGGCGCCAGCAGGACCGGCGGCGTGACGATTTCAGGCCCGATACAGGCGACTCCCCGCGCGTCCGCGGCCAGCGGCAGCGCGGCGCGCAGCCGCCAGCTCGACTGGCGGGTGGGCACGATAACAACGGTGTGCCGCAAATCCAGCAGGCCGCCGCCTGTCTGCGCCAACAAAAAAGCAGGTACGGTTTCGCAAAGCGGCCGGTCCCATCCGATAAATGTCCGCGTTAAAGGCATGATGCTGTCCTTTCATGGCCGTCATCAGCGCGGTGTTGAGCACCTGACCAGAGTAGCGGCAGACCAGCTCGATCTTCGTGTCGTGCATTTTTGCTCAATACAGCGAGAGTGTCAAGCGACAGACTTCTTTGAAGCCAGCCTTCGCAGGGGGGTTGACAGACTGGAGCTCATCGATTATAGTCAATCTCAACTTGAGCGCTTTAGTTTGAAGGACCGATAAGGCGCGACAACACAGGGAGGTGACACATGAAACGTTTCATGACAATGATGGCTCTGGCGGCGGCAATGGTGGCTTCGGTGGCGGTGGCGCAATGTCCCGCGACCTGTCCCAAAGAGAAGAAGGCCGCCTGCAAGTGCGAGTCGTGCGGGTGTACCGCAAAGGTCAAAAAAGCCGATTGCAAGTGCGACAAGTGCGCATGCGCCAAGCCGGCGCAGTGTCCGAAGGCCAAAGAAGGCGCTGCCAAGAAGGGCTGCTGCCCGAAGACCTGAGTCGACCCCGACCAACCGCAGAAACCACGTGGGGCATGTCGTGCCCCACGTGTTTTTTTGTGCCTTGCCACGTTCATGCCCGATTCCCCCTTGACTTGCCCCGTCCCCTGCCGTATCACATGTACCGGCGATCCGCCCGCATGATGCAAAGACGTATGAAAATCACGATTGTCCACCAAGCGGTCGCCGCAGACGCGCCGGCCGATGAACGCGATGTTCTGGACCAGGCCGCAGCCATCCGCGACGCGCTGCGCGCGCGCGGCCATGCGGTCACGTTGCTGCCCTGCACGACCGATCTCGGCAATATGCGGCGCAAGCTGGAGGTACTGGCACCTGACTGCGTCTTCAATCTGGTCGAGACGCTGGACGGATCGGGCCGGCTCATCCATCTGGCGCCGGCCGCCTGGGAGGTGGCGGGCATCCCCTTCACCGGCAGCTCCGCCGAGGCGCTCACGCTCACCACGCACAAGCTGCTGGCGAAAGAGCGTATGCGGGCCGCCGGACTGCCGGTGCCGGAGTGGGTCGGCGGGGGAACGCTGAACGCTCAACGTTCAACGCTCGATGCGCAAGACGCAATGAACGGCGATTGGATCGTGAAGTCGGTGTGGGAGCATGCGTCGGTCGGGCTGGGTGACGACAGCGTGCTGCGCGGGGTGACCGCAGCCGAGGCGGCCGCGCGATTGCCGGAGGGCTTTTTCGCCGAACGGTATATCGAGGGGCGCGAGTTCAATGTCGGATTGCTGACCGGTGCGGATGGACCGGAAACGTTGCCGCCGGCCGAGATCGTGTTCGAGGCGTATCCGGACGGCAAACCGCGGATTGTGGGCTATCCGGCCAAATGGGACACGGATTCTTTCGAATACGCGCACACCGTGCGCCGCTTTGTCGATCCTGCGGCCGACGGTCCGCTGCTGACAGAGCTGACGCGGCTCTCGCGGCGCTGCTGGGAGGCGTTCGGCCTCGGCGGCTGCGCGCGCGTCGATTTCCGCGTGGACGCGGAGGGCAGGCCGTGGGTTCTCGAAGTCAATGCCAACCCCTGCCTGGCGCCCGACAGCGGCTTTGCCGCGATGCTGGCGCAGGCCGGCATCGATTACGGCGCAGCGATGGAACGGATCGTCTCAGAGGCCGGAGGTCAGAGGTCAGAGGCCGGAGGTCAGAGAAAGAACGCTCAACGTTCAACGCTCAACGCGCAACGCTCAACGCCGCCGTCGCCGGTGACCATCAGGACGTCGCTCGTGCCGGAGGATGTGGCGGCCGTGCGCGAGGTGACGGCATCGACCGGATATTTTCACGAGCATGAGATTCCGGTGGCGGTCGAACTGGCGGAGGAGCGGCTGGCCAAAGGCGCGGCGTCAGGATATGAGTTTGTGTTCGCCGAGCAGGACGGACGCGTGGTCGGGTACACCTCGTTCGGGCCGATCCCCTGCACACGGGGCAGCTTTGACTGGTACTGGCTGGCGGTGCGGCCCGAGTGTCAAGGGGCGGGTCTCGGCCGGCGCCTGCTGCAGGAGGTGGAGGCGCGCGCCCGCGCGATGGGCGGAGCCCGGCTCTACTGCGAGACTTCCGGCCGGCCGCAATACGCTTCGACCCGCTCGTTTTACGAGCGCATGGGGTTCACGCTCTGCGAGGTGCTGGCGGATTATTACGAGCCGGGCGACGGGCGCGCGACCTACGTCAAGGCGCTGTAGGCATCACGCCTCGGGCTTCATGTCGCGCGTCATCAGCGTCTCAACGGCGGTGCGAGCCGAAAAGCCTTCGTAGCACAGCGCGTGGACGATGTCAGTGATCGGCATCTCCACACCGTGCGTCTGGCCAAGCGTGTGAATGACCTTGGCGTTCCAGACGCCCTCGGCCACCATCTTCATGCTGCCGAGGATCGCCTCGATGCTCTCGCCGCGGCCGAGCCGCTCGCCGACCGAGTGGTTGCGGCTGTGGCGGCTGGTGCAGGTCACGATCAGGTCACCGATGCCGCTCAGGCCGGAAAAGGTTTCGGGGCGCGCGCCCAGCGCGATACCGAAGCGCGTGACCTCGGCCAGACCGCGCGTGATGAGCGCCGCGCGCGTGTTGTCGCCGAAGCCGAGTCCGTCCGACGCGCCGACCGCGATGGCGATCACATTCTTGACGGCGCCGCCGATCTCGACGCCCAGCATGTCGGTAGAGGTGTAGACGCGGAAGAGCGGTCCGCTGAAAAGCTGCTGCACGCGCTGCGCGACCGCCTCGTCCTCTGCGGCGGCCACCACGGCGGTCGGGATGCCGCGCGCAACCTCCTCCGCATGGCTGGGGCCCGAGAGCACGGCGATCGCGTCGAGCCCCAGCGTCGCCCGCGCGATCTCGCTCATGCGGCAGTGCGTATCCTCACAGAGTCCCTTGGTCAGGCTGACGACCAGCGTGCCGGCCGGAATCAAGCCGGCAAAAGAGGCGCAGACCGCGGCATAGAACTTGGAGGGCACGGCCAGCACCACGGCCTCGGTGCCGGCCGCGGCCTCGGCGGGATCGGCGCACCAGCGCAGACCGTCGGGCAGCGCGATGCCGGGCAGGTAGCGGGTGTTTTCGCGGGCCGCGCGCACCTCGTCGAGATACGTCGCGAAAGGCCCCCACAGGGTGACCCGGTGTCCGTAAGCATGCAGCAGCAAGCCGATTGCTGTTCCCCAGCCGCCGTCTCCGATGATGGTGATGTTCATACTTTTTTCCCAAAGGTGAAGCGCGATTCCGTGCCGGCGCGCAGCCGGCTCATATTCGAGCGATGTTTCCAGACGGCCAGCAGGGCAAGCAGGGTCAGAACCCCCGCGAACCACACACCGTGCCGCGCGTGCAGCGCCAGCGGCCACCAGACCACGGCCGCCAGCGAGAGAGCCGCGCCAATCGAGGCGACCGAGACATAGCGCGTGCTCAGGAAGAGCGCCAGCCAGACCGCGAAGGCGATGCCCACGCCGGCGGGCGCGAGACCCAGCAGCAGGCCCGCGCTGGTGGCGACCCCTTTGCCGCCTTTGAACTTCAGAAAACAGGTCCAGTTGTGTCCGATGACCGTCAGCGCCCCGCAAAAGACCGCCAGGCCCATGCCGTCCGCGGCGATGCCCGTGACGCGCGCGGCCAGCGCCGGGATCAGCGTCACCCCGCCGAGCCCCTTCAAGAAGTCGAGCGCGAAGGTCAACAGCCCCAGGGGCTTGCTGACCGATCGGAAGACATTCGTGGCACCGATGTTGCCGCTGCCCAGCGTACGGATATCCTTGCCCCGGGTTTTCGCGATCAGAAATCCGAAAGGCACGGCACCCAGCAGGTAAGCGGCCGTACCGCCGGCCAGCCAGAGAACGTAAGTTGTCATGCCGCCGAGGATAGCAAAAAACGGCGGCAAGGGGAGAGGGGGAAAAAGGAAGAAGGAAAAAGGAGGAGGGAGGAGTTTCAGTTCCGGCTGTCCCGGTAGCCTCGGCAGTCTCGGCAGTCCCGATAGTCTCGGCAGTCCCGGCTCTCACCTCGGTCGCCACCGGCACTCCCGTTTCTGCCGTCCCTTCCGATCCTGCCGGCACGAGCACCCGGCAGAAAATAGAAAATCCTGCTGGACGGGCGACCGGTGAATGCGTTATAACCGTTACTATTTGGAGAAACGCAAGTGCGTTGCGCTCCGCTTTTTATTCACGCTAGCAAGAGTACGCTCATGAATAGAGTGATCGGGTTGGTTGTTTGCGCAGGATTGGCGGGTGCGGCGCGTGCCCAAGAGGTAAAACCGGCGCCGGCGGGCGGCGCGCAGCCTCCGCAGGCCGTGCAGGAGGAGAAAGGCGGCCTCGACTGGGACGGCGGCGCCGACCTCCGGATCAGGCACGAACTGCACGACAACGTGCCGCAGTATAACGCCAACGGTGCGGTCTCAGGCAACCAGAGTTACCTGCGCATCCGCCCGCGAGTCTGGGGCCAAGTCAAGAACGAGGATTTCCGCCTCTATCTGCGCCTCGCCGACGAATTCCGGGAGTACTTTCAGCCCAGCGAGAGCCGCAACTCCCAGTTCCCGGACGAGGTCATCGTGGATAATCTCTATCTCGACCTCTATAACCTCTTCAACGACCGGGTCGACCTACGGATCGGGCGTCAGGACTTCCTAGGGCCCGACGGCTACGGTGCGGGCCGCGTGCTGCTTGACGGCACTCAGGGCGACGGGTCGCGCACGGCGTTCATGGACGCGATCAAGGCCACCGTCAAGATCGACGAGAAAAACACGCTGGACTTGCTGGCGATCTACAACAGCTCCGACAACGAACTGAGCTGGGGACACCCTAAAGGGACGAACGGCAAAGCTCCTAAGGAACGCGATCTGACCTACAACGTGCCGGGAGCCACCGGCATGGACGAGTATGGCGGCGGATTGTATTTCAAATCGAAAGAGTGGAAAGAGTTCCCCTTCGACCTGTACTATCTGTTCAAGCGCGAGACCAAGGCGCGTCTTGCCGGCCGCGACCTGCCGGGCCGCAACACGCATACCTTGGGTGTGCGCGTGGCGCCAAAGCTCACCGAGACGCTCTCGGCCGAACTCGAGGGCGCGGCGCAAGCCGGCGAGCGCGACGGCGGCAAGTCCGTTCGGGGCTACATGGGCTATGCCGGTCTCACCTACAAACCCGCCGTCGAAACCTTCAAGCCGTTCGCCACCCTAGCGTGTTACTACCTCTCCGGTGACCGCAACCACGGCACGGACGACAACGACACTTCATGGAACCCGCTGTGGTCCCGGTGGCCACAGTACAGCGAGATGTACCCCTATCACGACAGGGGTGTCTGCTACTGGTCCAACCTGATCTACCCGAACGTCACGGTAGGCACCGCGTTTGCGAACGGCCACAAGGTGAACGTCAATGCAGGCCCGATGTTCGCAGCGGCTGAAGACGGCATGGGCGGCGGCGGCGGCGATTTCCGCGGCTGGTTCGGCATGGCCCGCTATGACTTCCCGTTGCTTAAGAAAATCTTTGGCAAACGCGGCGATCTGACGGGCCACGTGACCGCCGAGCTGCTCGATCCCGGCGACTACTATACCTCGGATACTATCGCTTATTTCCTGCGCTGGGAAGTGATCGCGCGCTTCTGAAGTCATCTGGGCGAACGTCGCACAGACCGCTTTATGCGTGACGTGCGGTGTCCGTCCCGTTATGCTGTCCCCCTCTTTCAACACGAGAAAAAGGGTTGGTTTCAGCATGAATGAGACGGTGAACAGGTGTGAAGCGCAATTGGCGGATTGGCTGCAGCAGGCGTTCCGGGCCGCATTCGGCGAGGCGCAGGCATGGTCGAGTATCCGCGTGCAGCCGGCCACGGACGCGCGTTTCGGCGATTTCCAGTGCAACGACGCGATGCAGGCGTCCAAGACGCTGCGCCGCCCGCCGCGCGCCGTGGCCGAGGCGGCCCTCGCCGCCCTGCCGCTGCCGCCGATGCTGACGCGCGCCGAGATCGCCGGCCCCGGCTTCATCAACCTCACCGTCTCCCCGGCGTGGCTGGCCGAGCAGCTCGCCGCGCTCGCCGCCGCGCCGCGCTTCGGCATCCCGGACGCCGGACAGGGGCGCACCGTGGTCATTGATTACTCAAGCCCCAACGTGGCCAAGCCGATGCACATCGGCCACATCCGCTCGACCGTGATCGGCAACGCCCTCGACCGCCTCTACCGCGCCCTCGGTTTCCGCGTCCTGGCCGACAACCACCTGGGCGACTGGGGCACGCAGTTCGGCCTGTTGATCCAGGGATACCGCACCTTCCTGGATGACGCCGAGCGCGAAGCCTTGACCGTCGAAGCGCTCGAACGCGTCTACGTGCAGAGCTACAACCGCACCAAAGAGGATCCTGCCTGGCTGGACCGCTGTAAGGCCGAGCTGGTCAAACTGCAGCAGGGCGATCCGGAAAACCGCGCGATCTGGGAGCGCTTCATTGCCATCAGCCGTAGCGAATTCGACCGCATCTACCGGCGGCTGGACGTCAGCTTCGATCTCACGCGCGGCGAGAGCTATTACAACGACACCCTGCACGAGACGATCCAAACGCTGCAGGAGAAGGGCTTGGCCGTGGAGAGCGAAGGCGCGCTGGTGGTGAAGCTCGATGAGGAAGGCATGCCGGTCTGCATCGTGCGCAAAAGCGACGGCGGCTTCAACTACGCCGCCACCGACATCGCCACCGTGCGCAGCCGCGTCGCCGAGTTCAATCCGGACCGCATCGTGTATGTGACCGACGAGCGTCAACAGCTCCATTTCCGGCAGTTCTTCGCGGTGTGCGCCAAACTGGGCTACACGACGCGTCTGGAACACGTCTGGTTCGGCCTGATGCGGCTGCCCGAAGGCACCTTCTCCACGCGCCAAGGCAACGTCATCAAGCTGGAAGCGCTGCTGGACGAGGCTGAGCGCCGTGCCTTGGAGATCATCAAAACCTCGAACAGCGCCATGCCCGAGGAGGAACAGAAAGAACTGGCCGCCGCGATCGGCATCGGCGCTATCAAATACGCCGACCTCTCGCACGACCCGCAAACCCTGATCGTCTTCACCTGGGAGAAGGCGCTGGCGCTCGAAGGCAATTCCGGCCCCTACCTTCAGTACGCCTACGCGCGTGTCTGCAGCTTGCTTGACAAGTACGCCGAACAGGTGCCCGGGCGCGATCCACTCGGCAACACCCTGTTGCTGAACGAGCCGGTGGAGAAGGCGCTGGCCCTTCAGCTCATGCAGTTCCCGGCCGCCGTGCTGCGCGCCGCCGAAGCCTGCAAGCCCAGCGTGCTGGCTGACTTCCTGTTCGGCCTCTCGCAGACCTACAGCAGCTTCTACCAGCGCTCGCCCGTGCTCAAGGCCGACGAGGCGGTGCGCGACAGCCGCATCCGCCTTTGCGCGATGGTCGCCCAGGTGCTGGCCGAAGGGCTCGGCCTGCTCGGCATCCGCACCCCGCGGCGCATTTAAAAGGTCGTCAGCAATCCGTCAGCCACCTTGCGCGCGGTCTCGTCGCCCGCGAAGTGCTGAACCAGCACGAGCGCGAACAGCATGGCCGTGCCGGGCCCCTGACTGGTAATGAAGCTGCCGTCCGCAATCACCGGTGCCTGATCGTACGCCTCGCCCAACGCCTCCGCGCAGGCGGGGTAGCAGGTCGCGCGGCGTCCATTGAGCACGCCGGCCTTGGCCAACACCGTCGGCGCGGCGCAAATCGCGGTCACGTACTTACCGGCCGCCGCAAACGCCTTCACCGCCGCGATGACCCGGCTGTCGGCAGCCAGATTCTCCGTGCCCTGTCCGCCGCCCGGCAGCGTGATCGCGTCGAAGGTCGCGGGATTCACGGCATCCCACACCGTGTCGGCCAACAGCGTCACGCCGCGTGAGCCGCCAACCTCCCGTTCGCTGCCCAGCGCCGCCGAGACCACCTCGATCCCGCCGCGCCGCAGCACATCGATCACCGTGACCGCCTCAAGCTCTTCCACGCCCTCCGCCAGAGGAACCAATACACGCATACCCCTTCTCCTTTCTCTTCGTTTGAGTCCCCAACATCCGTCTCTCTCTCATAATCTTAATCTTAATCATAATCATAATCTTAATCTTAATCTAGATCTTGATCCCCATCCCGATCCGGGCACCCGTCGATCCACGCTGCTTCACATAATCTGCAACCATACTATCTCAACTTCGGCCGCCCGTCAAAACCCCCAGTCAAAAGCCCCTCGACAGACTGACACAAATGACGGACACTGTTTCCCGACGCAGGGACATTAAATGACGCGCGGGAAACCGGTTACACATCGTGCTTGCCAGTCCCGTGCCGAACGTGCAGAAGGCGTTATGCTCAGCCCGGAAACCATAGAAAAAATCAAAACGCGCATGGCCCTGGCCTCGGTGTTCGAGGAGGATCTTGAAGAGTCGTTCATCCTGGGCTCAGGCCCCGGCGGACAAAAGACCAACAAGACATCCTCGACCGTTCGCCTTTATCACGCGCCCAGCGGCCTGACGATCAAATGCGGCCTCAACCGCTCGCGTGAGATGAACCGCTGGATCGCGCGCCGCGAGCTGGCCGAGAAGATTCTGGAGCGCGCGCAAAGCGAGCTTTCCACGCGCCGCCAGGCCGTTGAGAAAATCCGCCGCCAGAAACGTCGCCGCTCGCGCCGCCAAAAGGCGCGGATGCTCGACGAGAAGCGCAAGCATGGCGAGAAAAAGGCCGCGCGCGCCCGCGTCGATCCGGTTTGATATGTGGCTGAAATAACGTGCCCCTCCCGTTTGTCTGATGCCCGTATATAGTCTAACGCGGGCGAAGCCCGCAACCCAAGATTCTCACCACGAAGCCTCGAAGGACACGAAGAAGGGGCAAGTCATAAAAAAAATTCGTGCTCATCTTACCTTCGTGGTGCAACAACTTTTTTTTGTTGTGTTTGTCGGTAGGCGCATGGCAGTTCTGTTGGGGTCCGTGATTCGTAATCGTAATCTTGCTCGTAATCATAATCTTGAATGTGGCACGCACGAGCTATTACACTGTCATCATGAACGGGCTATTCGACCATGAGAAG
>Ga0265294_10001258_pt1 | contig 34444 bp, 27 predicted proteins | sample MunlanPumphouse3_FD_192504 | JGI IMG/M metagenome (GOLD analysis project Ga0265294, IMG submission 192504) | Groundwater microbial communities from a municipal landfill in Southern Ontario, Canada - Pumphouse #3 | ecosystem: Environmental > Aquatic > Deep subsurface > Groundwater | place...
GGTGAATCAATACAGTGCTAAGTATGGTATTTCACCGCTCAAAAATAGAACTATGCTGAAATCTATTTCATAGATTAAATTATAAAAAGTGATTGATTGTGCTAGTCTTAATTATTTGATTGGTTTTTAAGACAAAGTAATTTATTATCCGATAGGAAGTGTGAACTTGCTGTCGGATTTACTTTTCAGCTATTTTGAATTATTGTTATCCATGAGAAGTTGAATCATGTATAAAAAGAAAAAGAGCGCTATTAGCGCTCTCTTTTAATTCATTTATACCTAAAACATGGTTTTCAGCTGCTGAATTGATGTGTTTGTAGCAGCGATAACTCCATCTTCATTAATGACGAAATTCTTAAAACCTTCTTCTAACCTAAACTCTTTATAAATCTCTGATTCGGTTCCCTTAGCATCACAAAAATTAGAATTTCCGTTCATTTTGTCCCAGAGAATAGTTTTTTCATAAACACTTTTGTTTTCATCAAATGAAATTGAAATAAACTCAATGTCAGGATAATTTTTTGTAATGAAATTATACAACTGAACATTTGTTGCTCTGGATTGGGCATCATATGCAGCCCAAAAATTTACTACCACTTTTTTGCCTTTGAATTCGCTCAAGTCTAATGACTTACCTTCGACATCGTTGAGTACGATGTTGGGAATTATTGATCCCGGATGATAACCTATTGAAGGGGTGTCGGTTTTGATTGATCCCGATGACATCACCAGCGAAACAATTGCGATAATGCAATAGTTTACATACTTCATAATTTGTTTTTTTAGTTACTAATGATCTTAAATAGATGCCTCCCGCATCTGATATAAGACTTTGACTAAAGACCTTTCACTAAAGATCTACTCATTTTTGAGTGCACAAAGGTACAATCTATTATTAGAAATCACTCTTTTTGTGTTAAAAAAAATGTTTTTGAATGTTAATAACGCAGAAAATCAGCGATTTAATAGAAATGTCATATAGATTTTATTGGAAAAACTCCAATAACCGTTCCACTTTTGCATCTTTAAATATTACTCTTTTATCTTTATCAAGTAGGTATAATGTAGGAATTGCTTTCAGATCATAAATTTTATCGTTGGTAATTTTTCTTTCTGCATCATAAGTATTTATCCAAATTGAAGGCATATCAGGCAAATAGTTTCGCCATTCATCTAAGTCTGTATCAGGGTAGACCGTTATAATCGATAATTCGCCTTGTAAAGCACTTTTCTTTGCAAGAGCACCAATTATTCCATTAGAAGATTTAAATGCGTCTACGGCTTCCGCACACATCCGACAGCCAGGATTTATAAACATCAAAATGGTATATTTACTGTCTATTGCATGCAATGTTCCTTTTTTCCCTGATGCAAGAGTGTAAGTAAAATCATTAGCAATCTGACCAAGTCGATTTTTCTTAGCTAAATCCAATTGAAACTGATATCTCGATTTAGCAGTTTCCGTTAAAACTGATGAATTGACAGCTGTTTCTAATACAGGGATATAATATTCCTCGTTTAAGAAAGGTGAGTTTGGATCATAAAGATATTTCTCAAAAAGATGCATAAAATGATTGAAAGCGGTACTGTTTGATTCAATTTTATGAAGCATATTCTTTAGTGATTCCGATGCCTTAACAATAGAAACATGATTCAAAATATTAACATAATCAACAAAGGCTTGTTCTGTAATTTCGGGACGTTGCAGCAATTCATTATCCATAAAATCAAACCTATCCCAGTAATGCTTGGTCAAATAATTAGCCCTCTCCTCTGCCAAAGTAATGTTTGAAGGAATATCCGGTAAAACAAATGTGTCGGGAACAATCTCTTGTGCTTGAACTGAACTCAATGTTTTGTTAACAGTTTCAGTAGGCTGTTGTTTCTGTTTTTTAGTCTGACAAGAAATGCTGACAAAGGGTATTAACAGAATGATTGATAGGTAAATATGTTTCATCTTGATAAATTTAAAATTACTATAACACAACAAAGTTACAAAATAAAGAAGAATACAAAGAACAACTTTGAAATCATTAAAAAGGGAATCGATATTTTTCGTATATTTGTAATTATATTAAGTAAGAATGGAAAATTATATTGTTTCAGCCAGAAAATACAGACCGACTACATTTCGCTCAGTTGTCGGCCAAGAAGCATTGACTACTACGCTGAAAAATGCAATCACCGCTAATAAATTGGCTCAAGCTTATTTGTTCTGTGGACCACGTGGAGTGGGGAAGACAACCTGTGCCCGCATATTTGCTAAAACAATCAATTGTCTGAATCCAACAAAAGATCATGAAGCTTGCAATCAATGTGAATCGTGTGTGGCTTTTAATGAACAGCGTTCATACAACATTATGGAAATGGATGCGGCATCCAATAACTCCGTTGATGATATCCGCGCTTTAATAGATCAGGTTAGAATCCCGCCACAAATCGGAAAATATAAGGTTTATATTATCGATGAGGTGCACATGCTTTCAACATCTGCATTCAATTCTTTTCTGAAAACGCTGGAAGAGCCGCCGTCACACGCTGTATTTATTTTAGCAACTACAGAAAAGCATAAAGTAATTCCTACCATTCTTTCTCGTTGTCAAGTTTACGATTTTAACCGCATTAATATAGACGATATTGTCAATCAATTGAAATATATTGCTCAGCAGGAGAACGTTATAACAGAGCCTGAGGCATTGAACGTGATAGCTCAAAAAGCAGATGGTGGTATGCGCGATGCACTTTCAATATTCGACCAGTCTGTTAGTTATACGCGTGGGAATGTGACTTACAAATCGGTAATCGAAAATTTGAATGTGTTGGATTACGATTACTATTTTAAATTGACCGATGCCATTTTCACCGGAAATGTGTTGGATTGTTTACTGATATTCAATGATATTTTGAACGGAGGATTTGAAGGCCAGTATGTTATTGGTGGGTTAGCAGATCATTTTCGCAACCTCATGGTCTGCAAAGATGCAAAAACAGCAATGCTTTTTCAGGTCGGCGAGACAATTCGTCAACGATATGTTGATACAGCAATAAACATCTCCAATGAACTATTATATAAAGCGCTTGAGATTACAAACGAATGTGATTTGAATTATAGAATTAGCAAGAATAAGCGCTTACTCGTGGAGCTCGCTTTGATCCGTTTATGTCAACTAAATGAAAATCCTGATCCTGAAAAAAAAACGATTTTAGAAAGCGCTAAACCAAAAATAAAAAATATTCAACCATCGGAGGTAAAGCATACTAAAAAAGAAGCTACACCAAAAGCCTCATTACCAGCTTCATCTGTAACAAAACCAGAGGAGAAAAAGATTGATCAAGACAAGGTCGATAATTCAAATAATGAATCAATGCCGGTTGTCAAAAAGGCATTGATTCCTCCAAGTGTCGGCATATCACTTGCATCCATAAAAAACAGGAACGAAGTGAGTGCTGCAGAAGTTGAGGAATCTGCAACAGATGGTGTTGACGACGAAGATGTCGACTATTCTGAAGTAGAAATGATTAATGCTTGGAAAGCTTTTGCCGATAAATTAAAAGAAGAAAAGCTGCTTAAAAACACAATGATCCTGTATCATCCTAAAAAGCTGAATAATATTGAGTTTGAAGTAGAAGTTAACACAGAGATAAACAAGCAATATCTCAACGAGAATAGTCTTGCAATTCTGAGTTGGTTACGCGATGAACTGAAAAATCAATCACTGAAAATGATAATCAAGATTTCAGAAACGAATTTGATAAGCAGACCGCTCACTCAAAGAGATATCTTTGATAAAATGGTTGAAGATAATCCTTCACTTCAGAAATTGTCAAATGAGTTTGGACTTGAACTTGATTAATCTTCGTTCCTAAACAGTTTCCAGTTGACATCTTTAGTCCTTGCACTCTTCATAATTTGCTTCAAATCCATCGCTTTCTTAGGATAAAGCGAAATGATATTGTGGCGCTCATTAGGGTCGGATGCAATATTGTACAATTCATAGTACGGATTGTTCCTGATATTCATGTGAATCAACTTCCAATTATCTTTCACAACTGCTTGTCGCCCGCCTTGTTCCTGGAATTCAAAGTAAAAGTAATCATGTTTCTTCTGTCCTTTTCTGTTCAGAAGCAAAGGCAAGATGCTGATCCCGTCAATATTTTTGGGGACTTTTTGGTTAAGAAGATCTGCAAAAGTGGGCAGATAATCCCAAAAAGCAAAGGTGAAATCACTTTCAATACCTTTAGCAATGCTGCTTGGCCACGAAATGATAGTCGGCACGCGGATACCCCCTTCATATAAATCACGTTTATATCCACGATACATTCCATTACTATTGAAAAAGTCAGGATCTCCGCCACCCTCCTGATGAGGACCATTGTCGCTTGTAAAAACGATAAGAGTATTCTCATAAATACCTTCATCTTTCAGTTTATCAATGATTTGACCTACATATAAATCTATTCTGCTCACCATGGCAGCATGCGTTGCCCGTGGATAATTTTGCGAAGCATAACCACCTTTCCGAAATGCCGCTCCCGAATCCGTTCCACTAAAGGGTTTTTCCGGATACATTCCTCTGAATTTCTGAATTATTGAATCTTCAGGAACAACCAATTCTGCGTGAGGAAGAACAATGGGAACATACAAGAAAAAAGGTTGTTGTTTATTTTGTTCAATAAATTCAAGTGTCTTTTCTTGAATAAGATCCTGCGAAAAGGTACCGAATTTACCATCATTGTTTTCCGGAAAGTCAATCCGTGTTTGGTTGTGCCAAAGATGATCAGGATAATAATTATGAGCCAAGAGCTGACAATTATAACCAAAAAACTCATCCACGTGTTGATTGTTCGGGTCGCCCGATGAACCCGGTTGTCCCAATCCCCACTTACCAAACGCACCCGTTTTGTATCCAGCAGATTTGAATATTCCAAAAATGTTATTGATATTATTTGGAAGAGGGAACTGACCTTCAGGTTGCAATTCTTTATTTCCCCGAATAGGAGTATGTCCAGTATGTAAACCCGTCATAAGACTTGCCCTTGAAGGAGCGCTCACTGTAGTTCCAGAATAAGAATGAGTAAATCTTGTTCCGTTCAATGCAAGTCGGTCGATATTAGGCGTTTCGAACTTTTCTTGACCAAAGCAACTTAGATCGCCATAGCCGAGATCGTCTGTCACAATAAAAACAACATTTGGTTTCTGTTGCGCATTCAGCGTTGTGAGAGCTACTAACCCGAGAGTTGCCGAAGCAATTAATTTATTCATATATTCATAACTATCATGAATTACAAAGATAAAAACTATTAATTTTACATCAAAATAGAGGAAATGAAACCATCATATTATTTGCATTGTCTGTTAGTAATCCTGTTTTTGATTTTATTGTCATGCACCAATCAAAAGAGCCAAACAGAAAATGTGATTGAAAAAAGAGATACCATCAGCTTAGAAGAACCTGTTATCAATGATACAATCGTTGACAGCGATTTCACTTTCGATGAAGCAATAGCCAATACAAAGGCTCCTCATCAACTCATTGATCAGCTAGTTATGATCGATGTTGTATATATTTCGACAGATGGTAGACCACATAAAGGTCAAGTAGTCACAAACAAAAAGATTGCGGAAGATATAGTAGAAATGTTCAGTATGATGTTGCGGCAGAATTTTGTAGTAGAAAAGGCAATTCCAGTCGTTCATTATGATTGGAGCGACAGTCTTTCGATGAGCGATAATAATTCGTATAGCTTTTCATACAGGAATGTTTCATTCTCCAAGCACGCGACAGGAATGGCTATCGATATCAATCCCCGATTTAATCCGTTGAGGTGGAAATCGGGAGACCGGCCAAATCAACCAGTCGGCGCTGTTTCCGATACACTTGTAAACGGAACTTTTCATTCAAACCATCCAATTGTAAAAGAGTTCAAACATCGTGGATTCAAGTGGGGGCATACATTTTCAAAATATTACGACGACCATCATTTTGAGCGAAGATGAATTTATCCAGCCCAGTTTTCTCTGTCCAAATTCCTATAGTTGATAGCTTCAGCCAAATGCATTGGTTTTATGTTCTCACTTTCATCCAAATCGGCAATGGTACGCGACACCTTCAAAATTCTGCCGTAGGCTCGTGCCGATAAAGACAATCGTTCCATAGCCGTTTTCAACAGCTTCAATCCCGAAGCGTCGGGTTCTGCAAACACATGTAACTGTTTGGATGACATTTGCGCATTACAGTAAACACCTTGAATATCTTTGAATCGTTTTTCCTGTATTCTGCGAGCTTTAATAACACGTTCTCTTATAGCAGAGCTGTGTTCACCGGCTGTTGTGTCCGATATCTTGTCGAAAGGCACCGGTGTAATCTCAATTTGTATGTCAATTCTGTCCAATAAGGGACCAGAGATTTTATTCAGATATTTTTGAACCAATCCCGGCGAACAAACACATTCCTTATCCGGGTGATTATAATACCCACAGGGACATGGATTCATGGCTGCTACCAGCATAAAACTTGCCGGATAATCAACCGAAAATTTGGCACGTGAAATGGCTATTTTTCTATCTTCCAGAGGTTGACGCATCACCTCCAGCACACTTCTGTTAAATTCTGGTAGTTCGTCAAGAAAAAGTACCCCGTTATGAGCCAGACTAATTTCGCCAGGTTGTGGATATGATCCACCCCCAACCAGTGCAACATCACTAATAGAGTGGTGAGGAGAACGAAATGGACGGTGCGACATCAATCCTGAGCATTTGTCTGTCTTTCCGGCGACACTATGAATTTTAGTTGTTTCTAATGATTCATCAATGGTAAAAGGAGGTAAAATGGACGGCATACGTTTTGCCATCATCGATTTTCCGGCGCCCGGCGGACCAACCATAATTAAATTATGCCCTCCTGCCGCGGCCACTTCCAGCGCACGTTTCACGCTCTCTTGTCCTTTTACTTCGCTGAAATCAAAATCAAATTCGGACTGACTGTTCCTGAACTCCTCTTCAATATCAATGATTATCTGTTCAAGTTTATGCTTATGATTAAAAAAATCTACTACCTCACGTATATTTTTTACTCCATACACTTCCAGCCCTTTCACAACAGCAGCTTCTTTGGCATTATCCGCAGGCAATATCAGTCCCTTGAATCCCTTTTCCTTTGCCATAAGGGCTATCGATAATGCTCCCTTTATAGGCAAGATATTACCATCGAGCGATAACTCGCCCATCAGCATAAATTGATCCAGCTCATCATGCGGCAATGTGTTTGTAGCTGCCATTATACCTATAGCCAGTGGCAAATCATAGGCGGTACCCTCTTTCCGAATATCGGCAGGAGACATGTTTATAACTATTTGCTGACGAGGTACTTTGTACTCGTTAACCTGCAATGCTGAAATAATGCGTTCGTGACTTTCTTTTACAGAGGTATCCGGAAGTCCAACCAACATGAACTTGATTCCCCTGGAGCAGTTTACTTCAATGGTTATTAGTGTCGCGTTAATTCCCTGAACTGCCGCTCCAAAAACTTTAACTAACATTTATTATTAATCTTAAAACCCTTATTCCTTGTCTTTTATGACGTCTTTTACTTCTTGAGTAGGAATATTTCTTTGTTGTATGTTTCCTGAAGATGAAATAAGGATATTATAAGGAACAAAGGGTACATTATACGATTTTACCATTTCAGATGCCCACCCTTTTTTGTCAGGAATAACCGTCCAGGGTATGGAATCTTTTTCCATATTTGTTATGGGATATATGTCTGAATCTATATATATGGATACAAAATTAACACTGTCTTTATTCAACTCAGCGTATTCATTCTTCAATATTTTGATTGTCTCTCTTGACTCAATATCTGAAGACGATATAAAGTTGAGTAATACAGGTTTACCTTTTAATTCAATGGATTTAATTTCTTTCCCCTCGATATCTTTCATATTGAAATAGGGCATAAAGACACCTTCTGCAGATTTCTTCACTTTTTCATTATAACTCTTCAGCGATTGCCCCATGGGTAACGAAAGAATATCTTGATTTAAATATCCTAAAACGCGATCCAGAGCTTGAGGATTATCAGGATTCCGGAAGAAATTATTGATAATGATTAAACTTGAAGCTTTTTCGGGATGAGTTTTCACAAAATCCTCTGCTTTTTGCGTAAGCTCATAATTCAACGAATTTAAATGAGTTTTTAAATCGTTCTTGTTTACAGCATTTTCTGCATCACCCGAACGAAAATTGTTATACAATTCGCCTCGTTGAAAAAGTAAGTTGTTGTTTGTTTCTTTGAATGAAGTTAAATCATCGTTGATTTCATTTCCTTTTACTTGAATAAGGTCAGGTAAATTAGCATCTCCTTTTACACTTATTTTATTCCCCTTGTCTGCAAAAATCACACAAGACGATGAAAAATCGTTAAAATATAATGTCAATACGGTAAGTGTATCAATCTTAGCATTAAAATTGAATTTACCCTTTTTTGAAACTTCTATAGTGTCAATTGCCAGCGTATCAGTTGAACTAAAAGCGGCCAAAATATAAGGTGTAGAAAGATTGGTCACTTGTCCCTTCAATCTGAAATCATCTCCTTTATTACAAGAAAAAAGGAAAAGGGCTAAGGCAATTATGAGAAGGTATTTCTTCATTTCGAAAATCCTAGAATGCAAAGTAGAGAAACTACGCATGCATAATTAATATTTTGCAAAGATAATGTTTGTTTTATAATATTCAACTATTTTTACATTTATTTAATGAAAAAAAGCCATCGATATTTCGACGGCCTTTTTTATTCTAAAATGAGTTTAATCCAGTTCTTTGATCTTTATATTTTGAAACCAAACCTCGTCACCATGATCCTGCAGAAGGATAAATCCGTCAGGTGAATTTCCGAAATTAGGCCAATCCTTATATTTGCTGTAATCTATGAGAGCGTTCCACATCTGGTTGTTTCGTTCGTATTCCAGAATTTTTACATCATTGAGCCAATGTTCAACATGATTTCCTTTTACAATAATCATTGCAGTATTAAAAAATCCTGCTCTGAAAGGTTTGTTTTCCGGTGCCGGAATCAAATCATAGAGTGAACCTAAGGTTCTGTTTCCGTTTACTCCCAGTTTTGCATCAGGATGTATTTTATCATCCAATATCTGGTATTCACAACCAATAGCAGAACCTTCACCTTTATTCATTTCAGGATCTACGAAATATTTGACGCCGCTGTTTGCACCTTCTGTAATTTTGAAATCAACTTTTAAGATAAAGTTCTTGTACTTCCTGGTTGTCACGATATCGCCACCATTAGTCGATTCGCCACCAGTACCTTTTTTTACCTTTAACATACTGTTTTCTATTACCCAACCCTTTTCAGGGAATACGTCTAATTTTGCACCACGCCATCCGTTACTTGTTTTGCCGTCCCACAATAATTTCCATCCATCATTAGCTTCTCTTTCAGAAACGGAGTTGGCAACAGCGTTTATTTGCTTGATACCGTTTCCATTGTCTTTTGTCTTGAATTGTTCAAGATTATCAGTCATGATTCGGATATTTTTCCAAGAAACCGTTTTTCCTTCATCAGCTTTATTTCCAATTTGATGAACCTGTAAAGCGATGAATCCGGAAGAAGTCACATTGTCTAATAAATCTACACACGGAACACCGTTTATCCATGTGCGGATGGAGTTGCCAATGGCTTCAATACGTGCTTTATTCCACTCTCCGTTCTTGAATGCTTTTTGTCCTGTCGGATTGATATCCAGCGGGTAAAGCCATCCACGACGTGCTTCGTCATACACTCCACCTGTCCATGCTCTGTTGGAAGGGTCAATTTCAAATTGATATCCGTGAACGCGACCGTTATTGTATTCTTTCAAGCTGTTGCTTCTGAATTGCACACCAGAATTTAGACCTTCATCCACTTTAAAATCAAACTCTAAAATGAAATCGCTGTACATTTTATCGGTTGCCAGAAATGTGTTGGGAGTTCCCATTTTGGAAATGCCGACAATTGTTTTGTCCTGCACTTTATATTCTGCTGTTCCGTTCAATTTTGTCCAGCCTTTCAGGTTTTTCCCATTAAAAAGGTCTTGCCATTTAGGCTCCTGTGCAAAAGCGGAAATAACTATCATGATTGATAACAGTGTCAATATGCTTTTTTTCATATTTTTATTATGGTTTAAATTTTATAAAAGTCTTCCCATCCTTTTCTTGGAGGTTCACCTGTAAGCAATGCATCAGCAAAAGCATCATTGGTGATTCTTTTTGTTTCTCTGTCAAAGAGAATTCGTTTGTTCAATCTTTGTGCAACAACTCCCAAATTCAGTACCTGACTCAAAGGACCTGAAATTTCGAAAGGAGAGCGCGCTTTTTCTTTTCCCTGACAAGCCAGCAAGAAGTTTGCATAGTGGTTAGATGTACTTTTAGGCACTTCGGGAAGTTTTTTCTCCATTTCTTTTGCTTTTTCTTCCGGAATAATGCTCAAAGTACTACCATGTGATCCACCTTTAAATGTCAGTTCTTTACTATATATTTCCTTTCCAGGATTCAGTTTCATTGGTTTAATGTTACCCCCATCCGAACCAACAGATGCCGGAATGTTAGGATCGATTTCCGAAATGCCGTATCCTTTAGGAACGCTAGGGATATTATCCACCCCATCGTACCATGTTAAAACTACCGGTGGCATTTTTCCTCTTTTTGGGAATTTGAATTCCAAAGTACTTGACATTGGGAAGAAATAATCGTTATGTCCTATCAGTTTTACAGGATTAACTTCCTCAGGCAGACCCAGATCCAGGAATCTGTGAGAAGTGTCAATGATATGAGCTCCCCAGTCACCCAGAACCCCCATACCCAGATCATACCAGCAACGCCATTGTCCATAATGAAAATCTTTGTTGAAATCGTGATAGTCGCGGGTCTGTAACCATAAATCCCAATCGAGTGTTTCAGGAATTGGTTCTGCAGCGGGGAATTTTTTGATATTTGGATCCCATGTGTGCCAGCGTCGTGAGTTATTCATGTGAGCTGTAATAGCAGTCACATCTTTAATAATTCCAGCCTCTTTCCATGCTTTAAACTGAAAGTAGTTAGCTTCGGAATGTCCTTGATTTCCCATTTGTGTAACCACTTTTGGGTTTTTCCTTGCAGCTTGCATCATCAGTTCCACTTCATGAAAAGTTCTTCCCATCGGTTTTTCGACATAAACATGTTTACCTTCCGCAATAGCCATCATGACAGCCGGGAAATGTGCAAAGTCGGGTGTTGTAACAACAACAGCCTCTATTTCATTTCCCATTTTGTCGAACATCTCCCTAAAATCTTTGAATCGTTTAGCATTTGGGAATTTGTCAAGGGCTTTTTTTGTATGTTCTGCCCCAAGATCCACATCACATAAAGCAACAACATTAGCCAATCCAGTTTTGTCGAATTCGCTCAGAATGTCCCAACCTCTGTTTCCAATTCCAATGTGAGCAACATTTATTTTTTTGTTTGCTCCAACAACTTTACTGTAACTTGCTGCATTCATTTTTGTTGATAACCCGCCAACGGCAATTCCGGCAGATGTCAACATAGCATTTCTTAAAAAATCTCTTCTAGTAGTCATGTATTATTTTTTAAATTGATAGTTTGTTTCGTATTTATAATTTGTGTGTTTGCAAATATATAGCATTTCATTGATTAATGAATGTGTATCTGCTCATTAATCCCAATTGTATGTCAATAATTAAAACGATCGCGATGCGCCCACAATCCCAATGCCGGGTTTGAAATAAAATATATTTCTTCTCCGTTTTCAAGGATGTTTGTTCCTTCTTTAAGATTTTTCACCTGATATTTTTCCATCACTTCGTCGATATCCGCCCATTCAAACCCAACACTTTCTATTTCTTTCTGCGTAAGGTTTTCGCTATTTTTTCCAGGACAATAAGTAATGGAAAACCTACCTTCTGAAGATCCGTGAATTAGGTGTGCAGCCGCACTCAAGTTGTTTTGCAATTCTTCGTTTTCAGAAACTGCTTGCAATGTGGCCGGTGTTCCGTAATAACCATATTTTCTGATAAGTCGGTCAATCTCTTTGTCTTCACCAAATTCAATTAAAGAAGGAGCTAAAATGATCAGTTGTCCCCCTTCAGCAATTGCCATTCTTGTTCTATAAACTGATTTATTTCCAAGCCATGTGCTTTTAAATTCCGTAGGGTCCAGCCAAACGATCACCTTTTTCAAAGGATGCTCAACCATCTCAAAATTAACCTTCAGCGAAAGTTTCGCCGCTTCGTCAAATACGTCGTACGAATCACCCACAAATAATCCGAACGTTTGTTGTTCGCCATCTTTATTCACCCCTACAACCGTAAGAACATATATTACAGAAAGAATATGTCCAAAGTTATCAGAAGCATAGTTAAAAAGTTTTCTCACGGGTGTATCCGGATGACCCATCATTCGTTCCATGCCATAAACAGCCCCAACATAATGACTTTTATTGATAGCTTCTGCTCCACCAGTTCCAACAAAGATATTTTTATTATAATTAGCCATTCCAACAACTTCGTGAGGCACCACCTGTCCAATAGAAAGAATCAAATCGAAATTGCCATCCACCAAAAGTTTGTTCACCTGTGCCGGCCAGTCGAAATGCAGTTTTCCTTCAGATATCTCTTCCACAAATTCTGCCGGTACTCTTCCCAAGGTAACCACATCGTTACGCCAATCGTGATCACGAAATAGTTCGCGAGGAGTTTCGCCGAACATATGTTTTATCTGCTCGTCTGTCATTGGTGAGTGCGTTCCCAAAGCCGGAAGCACATCCGTGAGTCTATTGCCAAAATATTCCCAGGCAATTTCTGTCAGTTCCCCCGCTCTGCTAGGTAGTCGAGTATAGTCGGGTGGGATAGCAAGAACTTTTTGTTTTTCTCCTATAAGGTTCAATGCCTCATAAAGACCTTTTTTCAGATCCTCATTCGTCATGTTGTTATCGGGAGATCCATTTTGATAGTAAATCATTTTTTTGAGGAATGTTCATAACGCGAATGAATTCACGTTATGAACACTTTAATTTAAAATTTATACCAAATAAGTTGTAGAAGCAGTATCACCACCGTGCCCCGTCCAGTCTGTATGGAAGAACTCGCCTCGTGGTTTATCTGTTCTTTCATATTGATGCGCTCCAAAATAGTCGCGTTGTGCCTGTAAAAGGTTAGATGGAAGTCGTTCCGTGCGAACCCCGTCAAAATAGGATAAAGCAGAAGTCAGTGCCGGAGCAGGGATACCATTCAATAAAGCAGTAGAGCAAACCCTTCGCCAGCTTTCCTGAGCCGATTCTACAGCATTTTTAAAGAACGGATCCAGTAAGAGATTTTCCAAACTTGGATTTTTGTCATAAGCATTTTTTATATCCCCCAAGAATCTTGAGCGGATAATACATCCTCCGCGCCACATCAATGCGATACCCCCATAGTTTAGGTTCCATTTATATTCTTTTGCCGCTTCAGTCATCAAATCATATCCTTGCGCATAAGAAATAATTTTTGCAGCATAAATAGCCTGTTCCAGATCGTTTATAAACTGTTGTTTGTCGCCCATAAAGTTTGGTTTTGTCTGAGCTATCACTTTAGAAGCTTTTGTTCTCAAGTCTTTCTGTGCCGACAAGTTGCGAGAAAATACCGATTCACCGATCAGTGTCAGTGGAACACCCAGTTCCAGTGCGCTAACAACCGTCCATTTTCCAGTACCTTTCTGTCCAGCTTTATCTAAAATCTTATCCACCGTTGGTTCACCGTTTTCATCCTTATAAGCAAGAATATTTCCAGTGATCTCAATTAAATAAGAGTCCAGTTTTCCTTTGTTCCATTGTTTGAATACCTCTGATTGTTCAAATGCATCCATTCCCAACAGATCTTTCATCAAGTGGTAAGCCTCGTTAATAATCTGAATATCACCATATTCGATGCCGTTATGTACCATCTTTACAAAATGTCCTGCCCCATCTTCACCTACCCAGTCGCAGCAAGGAGTACCATCCTCCACTTTTGCCGCTATCGATTGAAAAATATTTTTCATAAAGGGCCATGCAGCTGGAGAACCCCCCGGCATCATTGAAGGACCCTTAAGTGCACCTTCTTCACCACCCGAAACTCCAGTACCGATGAACAGCAACCCTTTACTTTCGACATATTTTGTACGTCTTACCGTATCAGGGAAATGGCTATTACCACCATCAATGATTATATCTCCCGGTTCGAGTAATGGAATCAGTTGTTCTATAAAATCGTCAACAGGTTGACCAGCTTTCACGAGCATCATCACTTTGCGAGGACTTTCCAAAGAATTTACCAGTTCTTCCAAAGATTGCGTACCAATAAAATTTTTTCCAGCGCCTCTGCCCTGAATAAATTTATCCACTTTATCAACAGTACGATTAAAAACAGCTACAGTAAACCCTTTACTTTCCATGTTAAGAACCAGGTTTTCGCCCATAACTGCAAGTCCAATCAGTCCGATATCAGCTTTTTCTTTCATCTTTTATTTTATATTATTTATTATCTATCTTTTAACCCGAGCATTACCTTCCCAGATGCTCCAAATCATATCCTCATCCGACGGTTGAGCATAATCAGTAAGGAAAGTCGTTGCCAAAGCTCCGCTAGCCCAAGCGAATTGTATCCATTTTTGTGAAGGCATTTCTTTTAGAATAGCATAAAGTAATCCCCCAACGAATCCATCACCCCCTCCAATTCTATCCATTACTACTATAGGCTTTGGATTAACCACATGCCAATTACCATTTTCATAAACAATTGCTCCCCAAAGATGTTCGTTAACGCTCACCACCTCACGCAATGTATTTGCAAAAACAGAAACATTAGGATAAGATTTTTGAGCATTGATAATCATCCCTTTGAAAGCATCCATTGCCGACTCAATATCTTCTCCTCCCGCTTTAGGACCTTCAATTCCCAGGCAAAGTTGAAAATCTTCTTCATTTCCGATGAGAATATCAGAAAGAGATGCTATTTCATGGAACACCTGTTTCAATTCAGTTTCTCTACCTTTCCAAAAAGTAGCTCTATAATTAAGGTCGAAAGAAATTAATGTACCATATTTTTTTGCGAAACGTGCAATTTCCAGGCAGAAAGTAGCCGTATCCGGTGATAGTGCAGCAATTAATCCAGAAAGATGAACGATTTGTACCCCATCTTTTCCGAATATACGTTCAAGATCGAAATCTTTGACATTCAAAGTCCTTCCCACTTCTCCAGCCCTGTCGTTTTGTACCCTCGGTCCTCTGAGTCCAAAGCCGCTATCCGCAATATTGAACTGATGACGATAACCCCATGGTCCACCTTGTGGTACTTCAGGACCTTCGAAATCGATGAAGCGGTGACGAAGATCAGATTTTATAAAAGCAGCTATCGGACTATCTTTTACAAAGGTAGTCAGCACTTTAACCGGTAATCCCAAATACGAAGAAATGCTTGCGACATTAGTCTCAGCGCTAGTGGCCTGCATTTCGAACATTTTGCTGCTATGAACCGGTTGTCCATTTATCGGAGTGATTCTTACGCCCATGCTTGAAGCAACAAGCAAAGAATATTTTGCGTTATCTCTTAATTTAAGTGACATAATGATTTTGTTTTAAATACTAAAAGCATCGAAACCACCATCTACAACTGCTACTGTACCCGTAACGAATTTTGAGGCATCGCTCACCAGATAGTGCAGTGTTCCAAGTAAATCTTCAGGCACACCAAAACGTCTGAACGGTGTATGTGCGATAATTGATTTTCCTCTATCGGAATAAGAACCGTCAGGATTGGTGAGCAGAGTTCTGTTTTGTTCTGTGATGAAAAATCCGGGAGCCATGGCGTTTACCCTGAAATTCTCTCCGAATTTGATTGCCATTTCACCCGCCATATATTTTGTAAAATTAGAAACGGCAGCTTTAGCCGCTCCATATCCAGCAACGCGTGTCAACGGTCTCAAAGCTGATTCGGACGAAATATTTATGATGTTCCCCTGTTTATTTTCAACCATATATTTTGCGAAAATAATAGTAGGAATTACCGATCCCATCAAGTTAACATCCACTACTTTTCTGAAATCATCTATGTTAAGATCAAATATTGTATTGTTCGGTCCGATGGTTGCCCCCGGCATATTTCCGCCTGCACCGTTTATCAGCACATCAATACGTCCGTATTTCCTTATTATTTCTTCAGCATTTTGTTTCAACAAAGTCTCATCAGTCACATTTGTTTGTAGAAAAATGGCATCCCCTCCATCAGCTTTAACTTCGTCGATGAGTTTACCTCCTTTATCTTTGTCGCGTGCTAATACAGCCATTTTTGCACCATGTGCGGCAAGATATTTCACCATTGACGAACAAAGAACCCCCGTTCCACCTGTGATAACTATTACTTTGTTTTTGATATTAAATAAATCGTACATATTAATAGCATTTAAAAGTTAAAATAATTTTTCGCGTTGTAATATGAAATATTCTCAACAAATTGCTCGAGAGTTTCAATTTCTGAAGCAGGTATCAGTCCATTTTCTACATCGTTACCGATGAGGTTGCATAAAATACGGCGAAAATATTCGTGACGCGGGAAAGACATAAAACTTCTGGAATCGGTGAGCATTCCCACAAATCTGCTAAGTAAACCTTGCGTTGAAAGAACATTCATTTGATCTTCCATTCCGTATTTCTGATCAAGAAACCACCATCCAGAGCCGAACTGCATTTTTCCCGGAATTGAGCCATCCTGGAAATTAGCAATCATAGTAGCCACAAGATAGTTGTCCCTTGGATTCAGGTTATAAACAATGGTTTTAGCCAATTTGTTTTCCCTGTTCAAGCTGTCAAAAAAGCGTGCCATTGTTGTTGCCAGATTATGGATATCGTTAATGGAATCATATCCCGTGTCCGCTCCAATTTTTTGGAACATCCTTGTATTATTATTTCTGATAGCCCCAAAATGGAATTGTTGGGCCCATCCCTTTTCGCAGTTCATTACAGCGTTCTCATAGAGCATCTTCGATTTGAATTTTTGAATTTCCTGTTGATTCAAATCTCTTTTTTCGTTAAACACTTTATTGAAGATGTCAGCAGCCTCTTTGTCGGTACAATCTTCAGAAAAGAATTCTTCTATGCCGTGATCAGACAGTTTGCATCCAACTGAGGCAAAATAGTCGTGTCTATTTTTAATTGCATCGCGATAGTCGTTAAAATTGCGAATAACAATGCCACAAACCATTGCTAATTTAATTATATATTCACCAAAACGTTCAGTCGATTCTACCGCCATCGATTTATCGGGGCGCCATGTAGGCAGTATTTTAGTAGACAAATCGCTTACCTTAAGGTTTTTATGATGTATGAGAGAATCACAAGGATCGTCGGTAGTACAAACCACCTCTACTTTGAAATCCTGTAGGAGTTTGCGAGTTGAAAGTCGTCTTTTTGTGATTTGATCATTAACATTATCATATATCTCCCGTGCAGTTTCAGGTTTCAGTAAAGTGTTTATACCAAAAATACGTTGCAGTTCCAGGTGTACCCAGTGGTACATAGGATTTCGCATAGTATATGGCACTGTTTCAGCCCATTTTTCAAACTTTTCCCAATCAGTAGCGTTGCCAGTAATATATTTTTCATCTATACCGTTTGCCCGCATCAGGCGCCATTTGTAATGATCACCCTCAAGCCATGCATCGGTAATATTTCGGAATTGATAATCCTCGTCTATTCTTTTTGGATCCAGATGACAATGGTAATCTATTACAGGCATTTTTTTTGCATGTTCATGATACAGATGTTGCGCCGTTTCGGTCTGCAACTGAAAATTTTCATTTAAAAAAGGTTTCATATTTAAAATCATTTAAGTGTAACGATTGTGTACGTGCACAAAGATATGGTATTAGATGAAGCAATCCAATTTCAGTAAGCTAATTTTTATTAAAAAGATTATTTTTTGCACATCAATTAAAAATCAGTTCTCAAATTCTGACGAAAAATAAAAAAACCGTGTTAATTAGTTGGTAAAGAAGTTTACTTAGTAAATATGTTCCAGATGCAAATAATGAACGAAAATGTGATAAATTTAGTGAAACCTCAAATATTATAATTTTTGAGGGTAAGATATTGCATTTCTTATTAACTTTGTTTTTGATAAAAATAAATATGTTCACAATTTTAAACTATGAGAATACTACTATTTCAAATACTACTATTAATTTCATTATCTCTTTCTTCTCAAAATAAGTTTTCACTTCATAACTTTCCTGATGATAAAGTGATGGTTGTTGCTCACAGGGGGAACTGGCGCGAAGCACCAGAGAATTCAATCTGGGCTGTTAAAAAAGCTATTGAGTATGGCGCAGATATGGCAGAAATAGACCTGGCACTTACAAAGGATAGTGTGCTGATTTTAATGCATGATAAAACCATTGATCGCACCACTACCGGAAAAGGCTCCCCTTCAGATTACACCTTTGATGAAATTAGTCAATTCTATTTGCGTGATGGTGTCGGATCGGCAACTCAAATGAAAATACCCACTTTGAAAGAAATTTTACTAGTTTCAAAAGATAAAATATTTCTCAACCTCGATAAGGGTTTTAACTATATTGGGTTGGTTTATCCATTGCTTAAACAATATAATATGATGGATCAGGTACTCTTTAAAGGCAGTACTGATTATGATATTTTTAATGAGAAATATGGTAAAATAAAAGGTGAAATAGTTTATATGCCCATTGTGAATTTACAGAAAGAAAATAGTAATGAGATTATAAACCGATATATGGAGAATTATGTACCTTATGGATTTGAATTCGTTGTAGGAAATGACGAAAGTAACTTGATAGATTTTAGAAAGCTAAGAGACCAAGGTGTTAATATATGGATCAATTCATTATGGCCTAGTCACAACTCAGGTCATAACGATGATCGTGCTTTAGAAGATCCGCAAGTGTATGAATGGTATATAAATAACCATGTTAATATAATACAGACAGATCGTATAAAAGAATTAACCAACTTCTTACTTGAACGATCACTTAAAATGAAAAGTATTTGTTTAGAGTGAAATCCACTAATAGTAACGGTGTTTGGGCAGATAAAGAGCGATTTTAGCTATAGAAGTTCTACCTCCATATTGGGCAACTGGTTGTGTTTATCTAATATATGCATCAATAGTGCTTATATTTGATAAAGTTTATGGTGGAACAGAACTTACAAAAGCTGAAATATTAAAATTCAAGTCGGCTATGCTGTATGAAGGAGCAATAATGGATTGGGAAAAAGGATGGACCCAGCAATTCCATTATGGTGGAATTCGTAATAACAATCACGAATGTATAGTCATCTTGGTCCCGATACGGGATTTGATTTGATTGGCGATTTCAATTGGTTAAGCCAATGAGCAGGTTTTTTGATAAGTTGGATAAAGATAATAAACTTGCTAAAACAATCATTTTCAATCTCAATCCAAAAGATAACGATCTTGCAACAACCATGATTAGTAATTTTCAAGATGGGTAAGTCGCCGGGAAAATGCAGTTCGGTTCAGGATGGTGGTTTCTTGATCAAAAATCAGGTATGGAGGCACAAATGAACTCACTTTCCAATTTAGGACTTTTGAGTCGGTTTGTTGAAATGCTTACCGATTCACGCAGTTTTCTTTCCTATCCCCGTCATGAGTATTTCCGTCGAATCCTTTGTAATCTTATCGGTAATGATGTTGAGCAGGGGATATTACCAGCGTCAAAAATGGATTTACTCAGTCAAATGGTAGAAAATATATCCTATAAAAATGCGAAACGATTTTTAATTTTTAAAATTACAATATAATGAAACTCGAAAAGTACAGTATTGGAGTTGGAGATCGTTTCACTCACCAAGGTAAAGCTCAGCTAAAAGCAATCATGAGGGCAAATGAAAAAGGATTGAATATATGTCCTGTATGGAATAAATCAAACAGAGAACATTCATATGTAGGAACCAATCCTTCTGATACACGAAAAGAGGCTGATGAAGCAGTTAAAGCCCTAAATTTTAAAGGACAATATTTTGTTGATGCAGATCATATCAATTTGAATACTGTGTCTAAGTATGTCGAAACATCGGATTTTTTCACCCTTGATGTAGCATCATTTATTGGTAAAGAGAGCAGTCAAAAAGATATAGATGCGTTTGTAGCATCTTGCAAAAAATATATGGGACAATTGTATATTCCAGGTATTGAAAAGCCACTGCAAATAACCAAAGAACTGTTATATGAGGCAGCTTCAAAATTTTTAGCAGCAATGAATCAAGCATCAGAAATCTATGTCTATTTAAAAAAGGAGAAAGGCGAGAACTGTTTTATCACAGAAGTATCCATGGATGAAATTGAATTTCCTCAGACTCCAATAGAAATGTTGTTTATTTTAAAAATGTTGGTAAATAAGGGTGTACAGGTACAAACAATTGCACCGAAATTTACAGGACGTTTCAATAAGGGTGTCGACTATGTTGGTGATCTGGATCAGTTTGCCAAAGAGTTTGAAGAAGATGTATTGGTGATTGATTTTGGCGTAAAAGAATTTGGATTACCACAAGAATTAAAGCTTAGCGTTCACTCAGGCAGTGATAAATTCTCCATTTATCCGATAATGGCAAAAGTGATTAAAAAACACGATAAAGGATTACACCTTAAAACAGCAGGTACAACATGGCTTGAAGAAGTGATAGGACTTTCGATGTCAGGAGGAGAAGGGTGAGAGTTAGCTAAGAGAATATACACAGAATCATATAATCGGCGAGAAGAACTTTGTGCCCCATATTCCGATGTTATAGATATTGATGTATCAAAACTCCCTACTATCGAAGAAGTTAATGGGTGGTCAAGTGAAAAATTTGCGAATACCCTTCGTCATATTCCTGATCATGTTGAGTATAATCCTAATTTCCGGCAGTTGATTCATGTAGCATATAAGGTTGCTGCGGAAATGGACAAAGAGTATATTGAATTGCTTGTCAAATATGCCGATGTAGTTGGTTCATGTGTAGAAGAGAATATTTATGATAGACATTTAAGAAGATTATTTTCAATATAAAAGAATTCTAAATATTTAGAAAGTCAATCATTGTTTATTTAGGTTAAGTCTTGTAAAAAAATCCAATTTGTGTTTCAAAAGATACAAATTAAGGAACAATTTGTTTGATTTAACAAAATTTAAACCAAAATCATGACGAAAAAATTGAAAACGGAGTTAATATATTAGTGAGGGGAGGTTGTAATTTTGATTTTTCAATATCTTAGCAGACAAAAAAATGAATAATATGTTTTTAGGAAATTCAAATAGTAAGTATAAATTATTATTATTTGTTCTGTTTAATTTTTTAATCGTTAAATCCCCTGTTTTATCACAAACAGCCTGGTTTGCCGATGGTTACCATGGTGGAATTTATGGTCATTATCCCATGTGGCAGGCAAAGTTTATGGTAGATCAGTTGAAAAATAATCCCGATTGGGCAATAAATCTTGAGGTTGAACCGGAAACATGGGATACAATAAGCATTAAAGATGCAGAAAATTTCAAGAAATTACAGACATATTATGATATAGAAAGAAGTTCAGGTCGGATTGAGTTTGTAAATCCTACCTGGGCCCAGCCATATTGTTATAATATTTCGGGAGAAAGTATAATAAGGCAATTCTTTTATGGAATTGCAAAGACCAAGGAATATTTTCCAAACGCAATTTTTCACACCTATTCTGTAGAGGAACCTTGTTTTACAAGTAGTTTACCACAAATTTTGAAAGGTTTCGGATTCAAATATGCCGTACTCAGAAACCCCAACACCTGTTGGGGTGGATACACCAGCGCTTTCGGGAAAGATTTGGTAAATTGGATTGGTCCCGATGGAACATCCATACCGTCTGTTCCTCGGTATGCTATCGAAGGACTTTCTGAAGAATCAACATGGCAGACAGAATCGTGGATGAATTCAAATAGTTTTATTGATAAATGTTTTGCTAATAGCATAGAATATCCTGTAGGAATGTGTTTTCAGGATGCAGGTTGGAATGGAGGTCCTTGGAAAAATGAATATCAACCAACAGTATATACTACCTGGACGAATTATATAGAGATGGTTAAAGATAAAGTTGAGCCTGATGATTGGAAATTTACTCAAGAAGATATTATGCCGGGATTGGTTTGGGGAGCACAGGTAATACAAAAAATAGCACAACAGGTACGAGAAAATGAAAACCGTTTAATCATGTCAGAAAAGATGTCTGCGTTAGATTATCTTTTTAATGATACATCATGGCCCGAGACAGACTTTGCAGATGCATGGCGTACGTTGATGCTGGCTCAACACCACGATTGCTGGATTGTTCCGTATAACGGTAAACCCGGGGATACATGGGCTGATAAGGTAACAAGATGGACCAACTTATCGAATCGAATAGCAGAAGAGAAAATCTTTCATCTATTTGGTGAGACAGTGAATTCAAAATGTATCCGTGTATATAATACTCTTGGTACTAGGAGGAAGGAGATGGTTACTCTTTTGTTACCTGATAATTTATCTGGACGAGAGATAACTGTATTTGATTCTTCGGAAAAAATTGTCGCATCTCAAGTATCAGAAGATTCAACTGGGAAAAGCACTCTCCATTTTATTGCTTTGGTTTCGGGAATGGGATATGCTTCTTACAATATTAAAGATGGTGCAGGAAAAAAAGTAAAAAAATTGATAGAATATCATTCTAAAGATAATGTCAAAATTGAAACTGATTTTTATTCTGTGCTTTTTGATTCCTCGAAAGGAGGTGCAATTACCAGTCTTGTTGATAAGAAAAACGGATGTAAAGAGCTAGTGCAGAGGGGTCGACTATTGAATAACCTAAAAGGATTTTTTTACGAGAAAGGAAGATTTTACGAAGGAGCTGAAAGCAGGGCAAAAATATCTATTATAGAAGAAGGTACTCTTTTTGTCAAAGTAAAGATTGAAAATATAATTGCCGGAAATAGTTACTATCAATTGATTACATTTAATAAAAAAAATCCAAGGATAGATTTTGCATTGCATATTGACTGGAAAGGACAACCCGGAATCGGTGCTTATGACAATAGTCATAATTTTAGAGCAGAAGATAGAAATAAGGCGTTTTATAATGATAAGTACAAACTTCATTTAGAGTTTCCGTTCAATGAGATTGGAGATAGATTATTTAAAAATGCTCCATTTGATGTTTGTGAAAGTGAACTTGAAAACACCCTCTATTCAAGTTGGGATTGTATCAAACATAATGTGATATTAAATTGGGTTGATTTGACTAATCAAGTTAAAGATAGAGGGGTAGCCCTCTTCTCTGACCATACAACCAGTTATATTCAGCATGAAGATTTACAGTTAGGTTTGACGGTTCAATATGTAGGTAAAGCGCTTTGGGGTCGCGACTACAAAATTCATGGTCCGACAGATATTAAATATGCAATATTTCCACATACAGAAGATTGGGAAAAAGGAATGGTGCAAAAGGCAAGCAATGAATGGAATGAACCGCTGATAGCAAAATTCATGACTGATTCGACTACATATTCCGAAAAGAATTTAATTGAGATCTTAGACGATAATCTGGAAATATCTTCTGTAATTGTTGATGATAACGCTCTGATAGTTCGTTTTTTTAATACTTCATCTACTAATAAGCCTCAGAGAATACTATTGAATTGTGATGTTGAAAAAATTGAGCAGATCGATTTGAATGGAAATACTATTTCAGAAGTGACCTATAAAGAAACGGCAAATGGGCAATTATCCATGCAGATTATAATTCCTCAATTTGGATTTCAGACACTGAAAATGAAAGGAATCAAGATAAATTGACAAACCTATTCAGGAATATGATGTATATAATCCCAAATTAATATGATAAAGGTTCTTATTATGATGTCATACATGAGATTAAAGAGATGCTAGTAGCCAATATGGGGCAGTCCTATGTTTAATAAGGATACAATTACCCATGAAGATGGAAGAATTGAAATTGGAAGTGCAATAAAATATAAGAATTTGTTATTTCGATGATGTTCTATAATTATTAAATATGTATCTTTATTAATAATAAATTATAAATAATAACCATATGAAAAATATTAACATTATTTCAGATAAATTGAGTAGAAGAGGATTTTTAAATACAACTGCAATTATAGCAGCAGGTACTTTAATTCCTACATTTAATTCTTGTGGAAATAACAAACAGATAGTTAAATCAAACGAAAAATCAGGTATAATTCTTAACTCAAAATATGCAGGAGTGCAGATTGGTGCTATTACATATAGTTTTCGTGATTTGAAAGGTGGCTTGGAAGAAACAATCAAAGCCTGTACAGACGCGGGAATAAGTTCAGTAGAACTAATGGGAACAGGTATTGAAGATTATCTGGGAGCTCCAAACTCTAAGAATGTATTTGAATTAAAAGAGTGGCGTAAGTCACACGGAACTCTGGAAAAATATGCACAACTTCGAAACAAATTTAATGATGCAGGTATAAATATTCATATCTATAAATGGGTAGCCGGAAATACTGAAGATGAACTTGATTATTCATTCAAAGTGGCTAAAGCTCTTGGTGCAATTGGAATAAGCGATGAATTGAATGAATCAAATGCCCAACAAATGGGTTCCATTGCTGCACAAAATGGAATGTATGCTATTTTGCACAATCACTTTCAATATGCAGAAACTAATTTCAATGTGGAAAAATTGTTATCATATTCACCGGCAAATATGCTAAACTTCGATATTGGTCACTATTTTGGTTCAACAGGCTTAAATCCGACTGAATTCATCCGTAATTACCATGAACGTATAGCTAGTATTCACCTTAAAGATAAAACAGGGAAAAGCAATACAACTCAAGAAAATAAAAATCAGGTTTGGGGACAGGGAGAAACGCCAATGTCAGAGGTACTTCTTCTAATTAGAGATAAGAAATGGCCCATCTATTGCGATATCGAACTAGAGTATTCTGTAGCTCCATGGTCTTCTTCAGTAAAAGAGGTGAGAATTTGCAAAGAGTATTGCCGACAAATATTAATATAATCAATGACGAAATATAGATTATATAAAACTTCGTGAAATATTACTGAACGATAAACAAGTATTGGCAGTTGATTTAACAAATTAAGTTGTTATATTTGCTAATAAAAACAAACGTTATTCAAAATCTATTTGAAGAATGCAAAAAAAGATTCGTATTAAAGACATTGCAGAAATGGCGGGAGTATCTACTGGAACTGTGGATAGAATTCTCCATAATAGAGGAAGCGTGTCACCTGTTGCAAGAGAGGCTGTTGAAAAAGTACTGGAACGTGTGAAGTATCGTCCTAATGTGCATATTTCCGGAATGTCGCTAAAAAGAAAATATAAGATTTTAATAACTACCCCCCAACAATCACACGGAGAGTATTGGGAAACCATTCATAATGGTATAAAACGAGCTTTAATTGAGTATGAGAATATTGATGTAGAGTGCCTGATTCATACTTATAATCAATATGATATTTACTCTTGTAGGGATACTTTTAAGTTTATTCTTTCAATAGATGCGGATGCTTATATAATTGGTCCTACGTTTAAGGAAGAGACTGTTCAATTGACACAGGAATTGGATAAAGAAAAGATTCCTTATATTTATGTCGATTCGATGGTTGAAGGAACATCGCCGCTGGCTTTCTTTTCTTCTGATCCTTATATGTGTGGGCACCTGATGTGTAAACTTATTTCATATATTATTCCTGAAAATAGTGGAATTGGAATTCTTCAGGCTGTGCGAATTGGTGATGAAAGTGCGAATAATACGGTTCTTCGCAAAAATGGATTTCTTGATTATCACAAAAAAGAAAAATTACATAACAAGGTTTACCGGATACCTTTTTCAGTGATGGAGCCTCAAAAAAACGAGCAATTACTGAGTGAATTTTTCAATTTAAATTCATCTATCGGGGGGGTAGTGGTTTTAAATTCGAGAGGAAGTGTGATTGCGAACTTTTTGGCGGATAATAAAATTGAGAATATGAAACTGGTTTGTATTGATGTTACAAATCAGAATGTAGAGGCACTTGAATTAGGATATATAGATTTTTTGGTTGGTCAAGAACCGGAACATCAGGGCTACTTAGCTATGAAAACCCTTATTGAGCACTTGATTTATAGAAATCCGATAAAAGTTGAAAATTATGTGCCATTGGATATTCTTACAAAAGAAACTATTGGTTATTACAAAGAATTTAAAGAAGTAGAATATATTTAATGAAGTTTTCTGTTATTATTCCTGTTTATAATCGCCCCGACGAGTTGGATGAATTGTTGCAAAGTCTCACTGAACAATCTTTTTCTGATTTTGAAGTTGTTGTGGCAGAAGATGGATCTACGAAGAAGAGTGATACTGTCGTAAAGAAATATAAAAAGCGATTGCAAATTATTTATTTCGAAAAATCAAATTCGGGACCAGGATTAACAAGGAATGAGGGTGCAAAGAAGGCAACAGGAGATTATTTGGTTTTTTTTGATTCAGATTGCATCATTCCCAAAGATTATTTCCTGAACGTAGAAGATTATCTGACAAAATATCCTATTGATGCATTTGGTGGACCAGATAGAGCATTACCAACATTTACCTCAATTCAAAAAGCCATTAATTATTCTATGACATCTTTTTTTACTACCGGGGGAATTCGAGGTGGGAAAAAGTCGATGGATAAGTTTCATCCCCGTAGTTTTAATCTTGGTGTTACTCGTGAAGCATTCGATTCTATTGGAGGATATGGAACAATGCGTTTTGGAGAAGATGTTGATTTTAGTTTGAGATTATTAGCAGCAGGTTTTTCGACAGCACTTATTACCGATGCATTTGTTTACCACAAAAGACGAACAAATTTCAGGCAGTTTTTTAAACAGGTGAGTAATTCAGGGATTGCGCGTATTAACTTGCATTTGGGTCACCCAGGTTCTTTGAAATTAGTGCATTTACTTCCTTCGGCATTTGTTGTTTGTATGGTAGTTATTCTTTTGTTATCTTTCTTTTTTCCTGTGTTGCTTTTAATTCCATTAATGTACAGTTTGCTTGTTTTTATAGATTCATGTCTAAAAAATAAATCTATAAAAGTAGGCCTATTCAGCATAATTGCTTCATGGGTTCAACTTTTTGGTTATGGTAGTGGTTTTTTAGTAGCAGTATGGAATCGTCTGATTTTAAAAAAAGGAGAATTTAAGGTTTTTGAAAAGAAATTCTACAAATAACTTATTCTTTTATTCCATAAGCCAAATCACCAGCATCACCCAAACCAGGAATAATATACGAGTTATTATCTAAATAGGGATCTATTGCTGCAGTCCAAATGGTTGTTTTATCTTCGGGGAAATGCTGACGACAATATTCTATTGCTTGTTTGCTTGATATAATGCTGGCTACATGAATTTTAGCCGGTTCCCCTTTAGTCAATAAGGATTTATATGTCAATTCCATACTACCTCCTGTTGCCAACATAGGATCTGTGATGATGAGAGTTTTATTTTCTATGCATGGAGATGCAATATATTCGATGTGGATGCTAAAAGATTCGTGACTTTCTTTGTATTTCCTGTAGGCCGAGACAAAAGCATTTTCAGCGTTGTCAAAATAATTCAGAAATCCGTGATGAAATGGGAGACCTGCTCGTAATATTGTACTGAGAACGACTTGCTCATTCAATTTATTAGCCTTAGCTTTTGAGAGAGGTGTATCTACTTCAATCTCTTTATATTTCAATGTTTTACTTATCTCATATGCCATGATTTCGCCAATGCGTTCTATATTTCTACGAAATCTTAAACTGTCGTTCTGAATGGTTACATCTCTTAATTCACGAATAAAATTACAGAGTAATGAATTCTGCTCGGATAAATCAACAACTTTCATAAAGGATTAGCTAATATAATATGTTTCATAAAATCAGGGGCAAAGTTAATAGGTTTACTTCATTTAAAAACATTTTGAGAATTTTTTTGTTACAATGAAATGAGAGAATTTAGAATTTAATTAAAGATTTTTTTCTTTAATTGTATATGTATTTAAATATTAATTACTATTTTTGTATTCCACTAATAAGAACTAAAAAATTGTTTTATTATAATATTATTCAAATTATTAATTCCGTAATTAAATGGCAAATTTAGATTTAAAAAAGTATGGCATTGCAGACGTAAAAGAGGTTTTTTACAATCCTTCTTATGATCTGTTGTTCGAAGAAGAAACAAAACCAGAATTGGAAGGTTTTGAGAAAGGTCAGGTAACGGAACTTGGAGCAGTGAACGTTATGACTGGAGTTTATACCGGTCGTTCACCTAAGGACAAGTTTTTTGTAATGGACGATGTCTCAAAAGACACAATTTGGTGGACTTCTGACGAATATAAAAACGATAACAAGCCTCTTTCTGAAGCTTCTTGGGCTGAATTAAAGAAAATTGCAACTAATCAATTATCGGGTAAACGCTTATTTGTTGTAGATACATTTAGTGGTACAAACGAGAGTACTCGTTTAAAAATCCGTTTCATTATGGAGGTTGCTTGGCAAGCTCATTTTGTAAAGAACATGTTTATCCGTCCTACTGAAGAGGAATTGGCTAATTATGGCGAACCTGATTTTGTTGTAATGAATGCTTCAAAAACAGATGCAGGTGAAGATTGGTCAAAACTAGGTCTTAATTCAAAAACATTTACTGTATTCAATTTAACTGAAAAGATTCAGTTGATTGGAGGTACTTGGTATGGTGGTGAAATGAAAAAAGGTATGTTCTCTTATATGAACTATCTGTTGCCACTTCAAGGTATTGCTTCTATGCACTGTTCTGCAAACACTGATCTTAACGGTGAAAGTACTGCTATTTTCTTTGGTCTTTCAGGAACAGGTAAAACTACTTTGTCAACAGATCCAAAAAGATTATTGATTGGTGATGATGAACATGGATGGGACGACGAAGGAGTATTCAATTTTGAAGGAGGTTGCTATGCAAAAGTTATTAGCTTGAGCAAGGAGCACGAACCAGATATTTACAAAGCTATCAAACGTGATGCTCTTTTAGAGAATGTTACTGTTGATGCCAATGGTACAATTGATTTCGATGATAAGTCGGTTACTGAAAACACACGTGTTTCTTATCCTATTTATCATATCGACAATATTGTAAAACCAGTATCAAAAGGTCCAGCTGCAAAACAAGTTATTTTCCTTTCAGCTGATGCTTTTGGAGTATTGCCTCCGGTATCAATTTTGACACCTGAGCAAACACAGTATTATTTCTTGTCTGGTTTTACTGCTAAATTGGCTGGTACAGAACGCGGTATTACTGAACCAACACCAACTTTCTCGGCATGTTTTGGTGCTGCTTTCCTTTCATTGCATCCTACAAAATATGCAGAAGAATTGGTAAAGAAAATGGAAAAATCAGGTGCTAAAGCATATTTAGTAAATACTGGTTGGAACGGTACAGGAAAACGTATTTCTATTAAAGATACAAGAGGTATTATCGACGCAATTCTTGATGGATCAATCGATAAAGCTCCTACAAAGACGATGCCTTATTTCGATTTTGTAGTTCCTACTGAACTTCCAGGTGTAAATCCAGCAATTCTTGATCCTCGTGATACTTATGCTGAAGCTTCTCAATGGGAAGAAAAAGCAAAAGATCTTGCTGCTCGTTTTACTAAGAACTTTTCTAAATTTACAAGTAATGATGCAGGTAAAGCATTAGTTGCTGTCGGTCCTAAATTGTAATTAGGTTTTATTAAATATAAAATCCCACTTTTTGTGAGTGGGATTTTTTTATTTTATCTTATTTAGCCTTTTAGTCTTTTAGTCTTTAATGATTTTGATTTCTACTTTTCTGAAATCGATTGGATGTCCTTCGCTTTGTAATGATATTGTACCCTTACTCAACATCTTTGTATTACCGTTGAGAGTTGCCAATTTTTCATAATTTGCTTCACGATCGTCCAGTTGAGGTTGATTATATGTCATCAATGTATCACCTTCAAAAATATGGTGAATTACTTCATTTCCACGAACTACAACTTCTGCAACATGCCAGTCTTCTCCATAAACAGGTTTTGAATTTGAATTTGTACAATGATCAAGAATTAATTGACCATCCATTACAAAGTTTGTTCCGGGAGTGCATAGATTCATGTTTGAGCGTTGAACCAGCGAGTCGCTTCCAAGAAGTTGAACCTCTATTGAAGCCGGGAACTCTTGATTTTTATCCATCGATTCGGGTGTTTGGCCATGTATCATAATTCCACTGTTTTTGTAAGCCCAGCCAGGTGCTCCAGGACATTGATTGCCAACAATGCGATATTCGACACGAAGAATATAATTTGAAAACGGTTCATTATAGAAAAGATGGCCAAATCGGTTGTTCAGAGAGTCATAAGCGTCATATCGAACTTTAATCATACCATCTTCAACTCGAAAGGTATTTCCGAAATTATCGTTTACGTCGTATCCGTTAATTTTTACAGTCCAGTTTGTTAGATCATTACCATTAAATAATTGGATCCATTCATCAGAGGATTGGTTTTTGTTTTGATTGCAACTGAGTAAAAGAGGGGTAATCAGAATTAGAAATGAAAATAATTTGAGTTGTTTCATATTATCGAATTAATTTATTTTATCAATATGGTTCAAATTTAATACATTTTCTTCCATAAAACTGTGATTTGCACAATTTTAGTTTTTATATTTGTCGAATTGATATAATTCACTATTCATTTCGTGAGATTTTGAATAATTACGATTTAATTTTAATATGATGAAAAGGATAATTTTAAGTTTATTAGTTGTTTTAGTTTTCTTGTTTTTTGGTTCTTGTGTTTTAAAACAAAATAAAACCCAATCGAAATTTACATCTCAAATACAATACGAGACTGTGCGTCCTTCCGGACAGGAGAATGTTTTACAATTGGCGGTTGATCCAATTCCAACGGTTAGAATTGGTTTTATTGGAGTAGGCAATAGAGGCAGTGCAGCCGTTCGACGTTATACTTTTATGGAAGGAGTTGAAATTGTTGCATTATGTGATTTAGTAGAATCTCGAGTTAAAAAATCGCAAGAAGATCTTAAAAATAAAGGTATTTCGCCAGCTGCTGAATATGTGGGTGAAGAAGCATGGAAGCAAGTCTGTGAACGAGAAGATATTGATCTCATATATATATGTACAGATTGGGGAACGCATACTCCGATGGCTGTTTATGCAATGGAAAAGGGGAAACATGTAGCCATAGAAGTTCCCGGTGCCACATCAGTTGATGAATGTTGGCAGTTAGTAAATACAGCAGAAAAGACAAGACGTCATTGTATGATATTAGAAAATTGTTGTTACGATTTTTTCGAACTTAATACTTTGAATATGGCTCAGCAGGGAGTCTTTGGTGAAATTGTTCATGGTGAAGGAGCCTATATTCATGACTTAAGGACACAATTAAAATCAAATGGTTGGCGAATCAAATATTATGAAGATTATACCGGTAATCCATACCCTACCCATGGATTTGGCCCCATTTGTCAAGCTATGAATATTCATAGAGGGGATAAAATGAATTATTTAGTTTCTGTTTCTTCAGATCAATTTGGAATTACGAATTATTTGAAAGACACATTTGGTGAAAATTCAAAAGAGGTACAGAAAACTTATAAGTTGGGCGATATGAACACAACCATAATTAAAACTCAAAAAGGTAAAACAATTATGGTTCAGCATGATGTTACAAGTCCCAGACCTTATAGTCGTTTACATACTTTAAGTGGGACAAAGGGTTTTGCTCAGAAATATCCTGATTCTAAAATTGCATTGGAACCCAATCCACATGAATTTCTTTCGGAAGAAGAGTTTAATAAATGGTTAAAGCAATACGAACATCCATTTATCAAGGAGATTGGAGAGTATGCAAAGGAAGTTGGAGGGCATGGTGGTATGGATTTTATTATGGATTATCGATTAATATATTGTTTAAGAAATGGTTTGCCACTTGATATTGATGTATATGACACAGCTGAATGGTCATGTTTGTTTGAGTTAACTGAAATATCCGCATCATCTGGAGGTGTTCCTGTAAGGATACCAGATTTCACTCGTGGAGATTGGAATAAATTGAGCGGTTTAAAATTTGCAGGTATTTGAAAATCAGAAATATAATCGAATAAATAAATTAGATAAAAACAGCGTAATAATTTGTTTTATTGAAAATAAATTATTATATTTGTATTAATCTAAATTAAATAACATGTGTAAAAATTCTTTGATATTAATATTCACATTCTTTTTTATCTTCTCATCAAATTCTGTTTATACCCAGAATCGTTGGACTGTTGACGGTGATAGAGGAATCACATGGAGTATAAAGAGTGGTGATGTTCATGCAGACCACATTGAAATGAGTGGAAAGCAGATTTCAGTTGTATTACGATATGGTATAAATAAAGAGGGGACTTTTACAATTAATAAAAGTTTGATATTTCCATTATTAAGGACTATTCCAAACAACACTCATGCTAGTTTAATGCGCCGATCTGACTGGAATATTTTAGATCAAATCACTGTAAATGGTTATTCGCTTACAGATGAAAAGGTTAAGCGAATTTCTATAAAAGGTCTGTTGGATATTGACAGCGATTTTAATACAACTTCAGGTAATATCAACATTAAGAGAACTTATTTTCCTTCGACAGAACTGCCTGTTTTTTTAGAAAGTTACCAAATGGAGAATATAAGTGAAAAAGAAATGACGTTGGAATTGCCTAAATCAAATTCAGTTATTACTACAAATTCTGAAAAAGGAGTTGATGGAAGCTACGTCATTGAAATGTATACGGACAAATCCGGCAGTTTTATTCTAAAACCAGGTGAAGTAATTAATTTTTTTGCATATACAACTGGTCACAAAAAGAATGAATCATCCCTAATTGTTGACGGGCAACGTGAAATGAATAACAGAGAAGCCTTGGTTGTTTCATGGATGGGTGATTTGGTTCTTGAAAGTCCTAATGAGGTAATAAATACGATGTTTGCCTATTCAAAAATTCGTGCTCTTGAAAGTATTTATGAAACTAAAAATGGACCAATGCATGGTCCTGGAGGTGAGTCATATTATGCGGCAATCTGGGCGAACGATCAGGCTGAATATATCAATCCATATTTTCCCTATACCGGTTATGAATATGGTAGTAAATCGGCACTTAATTCATTTAGGCATTTTGCAAACTATATGAATGATGAGTGGAAGCCAATACCAAGTTCAATAATTGCAGAGGGAATTGATATTTGGAATGGAGCCGGTGATAGAGGAGATGCAGCGATGATTGCATATGGTGCTGCCAGGTATGCGTTGGCAAGTGGCAATAAATCTGAAGCTGTTCAGTTAATGACTCTTATTGATTGGTGTTTGGAGTATTGTCGTCGTAATTTGAATGGACAGGGTGTTGTTAAATCCGATACAGATGAATTAGAAAATCGTTTCGAGGCAGGAGAAGCCAATTTGTGCACATCGTCATTATATTATGATGCCCTTATATCGTCGGCTTATCTTAATCAGGAAATTGGTGGTCTATCCAACAAAAGTAACGAATATCGTAATCAAGCTAAGAAATTACGTGAGAATATAGAAAATTATTTTGGTGCGAATGTAGAAGGATTTAAAACATATCAATATTATAAAGGAAATGATATTTTGAGGTCCTGGATTTGCATACCATTGACCGTTGGCATTAAAGAAAGAACGGAAGGTACGCTAGGAGCACTTTTTTCTCCGCGTCTGTGGACAAAAGATGGTTTACTTACACAAGCCGGAAGTTCAACTTTTTGGGATCGTTCTACACTATATGCTTTGCGTGGGGCTTTCATTGCAGGAGCGACAGAAAAAGCTGTTAGTTATTTAAATGATTATTCTACAACCCGGTTACTGGGAGATCATGTACCTTATGCTATTGAAGCATGGCCAGAAGGTAGTCAGCGTCATCTTTCGGCCGAAAGTGGGTTATATGGACGTATCATTACTGAAGGGATTTTTGGAATTCGACCAACTGGTCTAAATTCCTTTTCACTCACACCACGTCTTCCTAAAGATTGGAATGAAATGGCACTTAGGAGGATAATGGCTTTTAATACTTGTTTTGATGTTGAAGTAGAAAGATTGAAGGACAATAAAATGTTGGTAACTATTCTAATAGGTGATGAAGAAGTTTTTAAAAAGACAATAAAAGATGGTGATTTGTTATCCTACAAATTATGATGAAGAGTACTTAACATTTAAATATTAAAACCTATATTTTGAATTCTAAATTATCAATTAAATAGTTTCTTCCCATGAAGAATAACTGTAAAAATCTTTTTATAATAA
>Ga0265294_10001259_pt1 | contig 34402 bp, 33 predicted proteins | sample MunlanPumphouse3_FD_192504 | JGI IMG/M metagenome (GOLD analysis project Ga0265294, IMG submission 192504) | Groundwater microbial communities from a municipal landfill in Southern Ontario, Canada - Pumphouse #3 | ecosystem: Environmental > Aquatic > Deep subsurface > Groundwater | place...
TAGTAACTACTTTTTGCATTAATTTATCATTTTTTATATTCTTATTTATTTATAATTTTCATATAAATAAAAGTATATGAAAGACTATGTATTTGAATTTGCACAATATGTAGAAAGCTACTTAGAAAATTATTTTTAATTAAAACGGTAAATCATCATCGTCATCTAATTCTGAAGTAAAAGATTGAATATTTGTATTTTGTAATTTTTCTGGAAAAAGATCTGAATCTTCAAAAATATCAGAATCATCTTCATAATCTTTATCAGTTGCACGCTTTTCCATAATAATTCGCCAAGCTTCTAATGAATTAAAATAGCGATCTTTCCATTCACGCCCTTTAATATCGAATGATATTGAAATAGTATCACCTATACTAAAAGAATCAAGCATATCTACTTTATCTTGAACTGTTTGGAATAATATTTTTTGTGGATATTTTCCACTTGTTTCAACAACAAACTCTCTTTTTTTAAAACCTTTATTATAAGTTTGAGTTTCCATTATTTCAATAATATCTGCAGTTAACTCAAATTTAGAATTTTCCATATATTTAATTTTTATTAAGTTGTACGTTCTTTTCCATGAATTGCTTTTATTACCGGAAAACGTAATGAATATTTTCCATTTTGGTTTTGTGTTTGTTCAAAATACTGAACTGTTATTATTTTATTTAAAATATCATTTGGGTTTTTGTAAAAATGTCGTCTTTGCTCAAGCGAAAACCCTGATCCAACATCAACTGGGCAGCCTTTATGTAAAATTCTAACATTTTTAAGCATTTCTTCTTCTACTTCTACTCCATTTTCAATTATTCGCATTATCCCAACCTCATATCCTACCACTTGATATTCAGCATCAAACATTTGTTTAACTTTTAATAAATTAGAGGTTCGCTTTCCTTCATAATTAACATCTTTACGAATCATAATTCCTTCAAAACCAGCTTCTTGTGCATCATTTACAAGCTGATCAAAATGTTCTTTATTTTCTATACAAATTTGTTCAACAACTTCAACCTCAGCAATTTGATTAATTTCAAATAATCCATTTAACATAATTTGTCTAGCAACAAATGTTATTTCACTATGTTGTGTTAAAAATTCATCGAGTTCTAAATAATCAAATACATAATATTTTGGATTTTTAATAGTATGGTTTTTTCGATTATACTCCTTTAATATCGATTGAAAATCTTCTAAACCATTTTCATTAATTATGCAAATTTCACCATCTAATACTTTATTTTTTAATCTTAACTTAGATAAGCTTTCTTTTAATACATTAAAAGTAAAGAATTCTTTACCGTGTCTAGAAAAAAATCGGATTTCTCCATCTTTATCAAAAATAGTAATACATCTAAGTCCATCAAGTTTTCGACTAGCCCACCATTCTCCATTATCGAATTTTACTTTTTTAATATGATCTTGGAATTTATTAGCTAAAGCAACTTCAAATACTGGAATAGTATTTGGCATAACTTTATTAATTAAAGAAGAGGTTGCTCTAGTTTTAATATCGCGATCAATAATGTCATAGAGGACATCTGAGAAACTTTCATTATTTTCAATAAAACCATTAACTTCAGCCAATGCAACATGTCCACGAATCTCTCCTGCATCCAGTGCATCAAGTAATGAAAATAAGTTAGTATAATTATACGATTTTAATTCTTTATGCTTTTTAAGATTTTTTGAAGTCACTCCATACTGTTTAAATGGAGAATATACATATTCAAATAATTTTCTTAAAAATAGTGAATCATACTTTTTAAGAATATTTGTCTTCTCATTAGTAGAAGAAGTTGATTTCATTTCATTAATAAAATCAACTAAATTGTTAAAATTGTTTTCCATATGAATATATTATACTAATATATTCATATTAAGGTTACCGAGTACCGTTATTTTCTGAATTTTTTGTAAATTGATAAGTAATTCCGTTTTTTGATAAAATAGAATTTAACTTAGATAATTCAGAATCTTTTAATTCAGTCGATATCCAATCATTTAAATCATAATCTGACCGTTTACGATTATCTCTATCATTAAGTTGAGCTTTTTTTATTATATAAGTATCAATAAATTCAGGTTCTTCGTATACTAATTTTTGTTGATAATGAAAGTGCGACAGTTTTAATGAGTTAAAAAATTTCAAAAATGCATTAAACATATATTGATCAGTAAAATTACTAAATACCTTATATATTCGATCTTCATTTGTTTTATATCCTCTAACTGCTTGATATATTTCATACACATATGATCCAAAGTTAGAAGTATCAACTGTTTCTTCAGATTTAAATTGAGTTTTTGTATCAATAATAGACACATATCCAGTTATTTGATCAACTTTCCATTCAATAATATTATTTAATTCTTTAAATGCAAACTTACCAGCATAAATATTATTATTAACTTTATCAACAATATAATTAACAACATCTTTCCAAGTATTAGAGTAGTATGATTCATTTGGAGTATTACTCCCAGGCTTAGATTTTATGAATTCATCGAATGTTGGATCAGTATTTAAATCTTCATTAAGTTTAGCCTCTATTGATTTTTTAAATTTTAATAATTCTAAGTATCTTGCATATTTCATATTATTAAAAATATATTTTTTTAAGATTTGGGTTAGCTGTTTCTACCTCATATCTATAAATATTTGTATTTGCAGCGGGTTGTGTATCTTTTGTATTTACTTTATTCGGGTCAGTTGATTGTTTATTTACTGATGTTATTTCTGGGGTTGATTTTGTGAGAACTGCATCTCTTTGCTCATCACTTATACCTTTTAAAATATTAACTAATGTATTTGATACTCGAGGCCCAATTTGAAAAATTGGTTGTCTATCTTTATTGACCAACATTCCTATTGCTTGTGCAGTTCTATCATTATATTTACCATTTGCTCCCCCACCTGATAAAATCGTATAAGCTGGACCATTAAATTTATCAGGATCAAGTTTTGAACCTGCTATAATTTTAGCTTGTATATCTTTTATTAATGAGTTCGGAGTATCACTTTTGCTTAATCCAACATATTTTCTTGCAATCTCAGTTGCAGTTATTTCAGGAGGAACTTCTTGTTGATTTGGATTAGTTTTAGTATTTGAACTTTGTGCAGCTTGATCAACTTGAGAAACTTTTGATTGTGCAGCTTGACCAACTCGAGAAGACACCTTAGTTTGAGGCTGAATAGGCTGCATATGTGGTTCCTGTATAGACTTTTCGTCTGGTGTAATTAACTCCTGCATATTTATCGGTTGAGAAGTTTGTCCCTGCGCAGTTTGTAAATCTGAATAATTATAAACATATACTGCATTTGGAGAATTTTCAGATAGAATTGCTTTTCCAGGATTAGCAACAAACGATTCAGTTATACTAGTTGAAACTGAATAAATTGGCTTTACTAAAGAAATATTAGGTAATATTGATTTTTCATAAAATGACAATACTCCACTAGATACAAAATCTCCAATCATTCGTTTATTGGGATTTTTTATTTCTAAGAATGCGACAAAATCTTTATTAATCTTATTTTTAGCAAGTAAATCTTTCATAAGATTTCCTAAATATAAAAGAGCAGTTTGTCTATTCGCAGATTCTTCAGTTGATTTAGTTACAACTTTAAATTCAAATCTATATTTTTCCCTAGGATCTTTTGTTTTTACTGCTTCTATTGTTATTTTTTCATTTTGATTTTGATGTTTCCTAGTAGAATCAGTAATTTTACTTTTAATTGCCTTACCTTCACTTGCTTGAACAACAGACATATCATTTTTCACAGACTCGTATACATTATCTAAAAAATCATCAAACTTAGTAACTACTTTTTGCATTAATTTATCATTTTTTATATTCTTATTTATTTATAATTTTCATATAAATAAAAGTATATGAAAGACTATGTATTTGAATTTGCACAATATGTAGAAAGCTACTTAGAACCAAATTCATTTGGAATATTAGGAGATTTAGGAAGAACTTCAAAATTTGGAGAACAAACTGGATATTTTAAACAATTGTTAAAAATATCAGATTCATTGGGAATAGATGCATTTATTTTTACAGATTTCAATTCAGACAAAATAGTTGGATGGAAATATAAAGAAGGAAAATGGATATCAGAAAAAAGAGGATTACCTAAAGTTTTCTATAATAGAAGTTTTAGAAAGAGACCATATTTAAAAGGAGAGTCTAGTACTAAATATTTAACAAATAAAGGATGTAAGGCAATAAATTCTGCATATTTTAGAAAGCTTGCACTTGATAAATATTTAACATATTCTGAATTATCTATTGAAAATTTAGGAGAGTTGGGAATACCATATACTGAAAAATATAAAGACGATAAGTTAATTCCATTTTTACTAGATCATCCTAACGTAATATTAAAACCGAGATTTGGGTCAGGCGGTTCTGGTATAATTGCAATAAGTAAAGATGGAAATTCATATGAAGTTAAATATAAAGATTTAACAATATTATGTAAAGAAGATGAACTATTAGATAAAATCGATATGATTCGTAAAAAAATGAAAACTTCAAATCGACTTTATATAATACAAGAAAAAATTAATTTGCCAAAATACCAAAATTCAGTTTTTGATATTAGAGTAATTTATCAACGTAATAAAGAAGGAAAACCTTTAAGAACTGGAATGGCAGCTAGAATTGCATCACCTAATAAAATAACAGCAAATTTACACCAAGGAGGTGGTCGTATTTTATTAAGCTCAATATTGCAATCATTATTTAATCAAGACATGTCTGGTGAAATTGCTGAAAATATTAGAACTAAATCTAAATTATTGTTTGATACATTAAATCGAAAGGTTGGTCCAATTGGAGAAATCGGAATTGATTTGTTAATAGATCAAAACGGAAAATTACATTTAATTGAAGTGAATTCTGTTCCTGGTAGAAATTTATTTAAGATTTTACCAGATATTCGAAAAACAGCAATGCGTCGACCTGTTGAATATGCAAAATATTTATTAGAAACATACAAAAAATAAAAGAGGAATTTTAAAATTCCTCTTTTTCTTTTAAGTTATTAAACATTAATTCTCGATCAATATTATTTAAATTAATATATTTTCTATGTAATTCGCTAGCATTATGATCCTCATAAATATATGCATCTGGCCGTATCATAAATATTTCAAATTCTTCAAAATTATAAATTTTTGCAAATTTAATAATTTGATTAATTGAATACCTACGCTTATTAAATCCCATAATTATTTGTTTTTAGAACTAGTTTCCGTTTTAAGTTTTTCAATTTCAGCATCCAGTTTTTGCATTTCGATGATTATTGGATTAAGAGCCATTGCTATTCTAAAATTACGTTGAGCTGATTCTATGCCAACTCCAGAATATTGATTTATAAAAAATGAACATGCTTCAACAGTAGATGCAGGTAAGATAATAGGATCGCCTTCTTTCGCTGATTCTAATCTTTTAATTGCAGAAGATATTCCAACAAAACAATTTATTAACATATAAGCTTCATTTGGCCCAGTATGCTTAAATTTACTATTACATGCAGATTTAATCCATTTTAAATCTTGCTCATCTAATTTAATTGGCCAATATCCAGTACGTTCATTAATTAGCTTATCTAATTCAGATAATTCTTCAGGTTGACTATTTTCTACAGGATCAATAGTATTTCCTGAATCATCTAATTCATTTGTATCATCACTTTGTGTATTAGATTCAGAACTAATGTTTTTTTCAAGATTGTCAGTTACTAATTTTTCTTTTTCCATATTTATAAAATTTTAAAATTTATATAATTGTACTTTAAAAATATAGAAAGATTTTATTTTTATAAAATATATGGACATTTTTTACTAAAAACATCACGATCAATATATTCATATAAAAACGGAGTAACCATTGTACTTTCAATATGATGTTTAAACCAAACTGGCATATGACCAACATGCGATTCATATACCTCAAAATATAAATTAGTTAATTCTGGAATATGTAGATTAAAATCTTCCATTCCTAATAAAACAATAGATTCATTAAAGGTTCCTAATCTAAATCTAGTAATTTTTGTTTTTAATGCTTCATTTATTAAATTTGATACTTTTTGAAATTTTTGCATTTTTGGAAATCTATTGATATTTAAATGAACTGCCTTTCCTTCAAATAATTGTCTAACACTTAATATCTTTCCCTCATATAGTAAAATTTGATATTGTTGATCAAACTTTGGTCTATTAAAATACAAAGATCCCTTTTGAATAGGTTCTTTATTTAATTTTCTTCGACTACTGAACGTTTTTATATTAGACTCTGGTGAAATCACAGTAACTGGCATTTTCAATCGGCTTGCGTGTAATCTGTTTGACACACATTTTGGAATAAACGAAGCATTTGGAAGTCTATTAAATACTTGATATGTTGAGAAAGCGTTTGACTCAATTTTTATAGAAGCATCTGCTTTTTTATCTGCATATAGCTCAGGTAAAAGATTTTCACCAATAAGTTTAACTCTTTTAGTATATGTTTCTATAGTAGGTCGAAATGTTTCAAATTTTTCTAATTTCATCGGTTTGTTATTAATTTTCCAACTTTAAAAAGCCCTTCATTTAAATTTGGATCTCCTTCAACTGCTTGAATTACCTGAGGAGGAATTGTATCAGTTCTATAAGAATTCATTATTATTCTTTTAAATTCTTCTCTTTTTTCTTCTTTTAATTGTCCACCTTTAATCATTTCATCAATTGTATGGTCTAATATAGCCTCAATTTCTGAATCAGATTGGACTGGATTAATTTCTCCATGTGTATTAACTATTGGTGAAAAATATGCTTTAACAATTGGATTATCTCCCAATGGGTGTTGTGGATCAATATCTGAATCTAATCCAAGTGCTGATAAATATCCCTTTGTTAGATTATTTAGATCTGTATGGTCTTCTTCTGATTTCATATCAATTGATCCTTTATATCCATGTTTATATATTGGATTTTTTCCATAATATTTAATATTTGAATCAATTATTGCACCAGCAACTGCTGATTTAATTGCTATTGTATCTGCACAAATACTAGTAGAATCAGTTTGAGTTTTAACTTGATTTACTAAATCATTCATTTCTTTATTTGATTGAACTATTGTATTATATGCGTTTGGATTAGTCTGTTTAAGTTGATCTAAAGTTTCTTTTGAAATTTCAATAAGATCTGGTGAAGATTGTTCAGTTACAGCAGAGGTAGCTATCTCATTTACAACATTAGCTTTTACATTAGATGTTATCTTTTTAACATCTTCAATATTATTTACATTAATCATTCTATCTAAACACGGACTACCTTTCATTAACTGTTTTAATATAAAAACAGGCAATTTTGTTAATACTCTACCAGCAATTGTTCTTTTTCCAATTTTTGCACCAAACTTTACTCCGAATTCAGCAAATGTTTTTGATCCATTTATCAGAACCTTTGGATTTTGTGCAAAGATTGACATAGTTTTTGCTATTTCTGGCGAATTTTTAGAAATTAAAGCAAACAAGCTAGGATCCTTTAACATCGTTTTCATGATATATTCTAGTGACTCAGGACTACCACTTTTTATCGCTTTACTTAGCATTTTTTCAGCTCCTCTCCATGTTTTTCCACTTGATAATGCTTTCATCAATGCTTTATTATTAGTTATGCTAAGCAATCCTACTTTTTTACTTAGCACATTTTCCATAAGTTCTTTAGTTGCTTCTTGGTAAATATATTTATTTTTAATAGCTGAGGAAGCTCCATTTGGAAAAACTTTATTAAATTTTTTAGTTGCGCGACCTAATACTTCAGTATTATATTTAGAAATAGTTGACCCGTTTTTTATTCCAAGATCCTTTGCAATATCTGAGCTTGCTTTCTTTTCTATATTTGTTGCTGTTTTCTTTGATAACTTTTTGCCAACAGAGGCTGCTTCGATCTCAGCAGTATCTTTAGCGGCTTTTCCGACTTTATTTACTGATTTAGTTAATGTTTTATCGGCAGCCTTAGCTGTTTTAGTTGATAATAATTCAGTTGATGCATCCAATGCTTCTTTACTAAATTTACTAAACTTAACAGACCATCCATCAAACATTTGTATCATTTTTGGAATATACTTATCTAATTTAAATGCGCCAAATGTAATTTTATTAATAGCTTTAGTTAAATTCGGAACTATTGATTTTAGTAAATTAACACCAGTTCTAGCTAACCAATTTCCAACTTTACGTATTGCTTGACCAATTCCATGTACTAACTTAGGTTTGGCCATTACTTCTGCATTATTTTTTAAAAATTTTGCTCCAAGTTTTCCACCACCATCTTTCATTAAATATTTAAAGAATGTAGAATATGGCTTAACGAAAGGTCTAATTGCTTTTTTAATCCAACTAAAAGCCTTAGTTATATCTACCATTGCAATTAAATTCAATACTCCTAATAAAAATTTATCGCGTATAAAATAGATTATTGCATTTAATAAATTCGCTGCAATATCAATTGGAATTCCAATTAAAGAAGATGGTATTAATCCAATAATATCTAATAAAAATTGAAACATACCAATTGCGCTACCATCTTCTGTCATTGCATAAAAAGCTTTCTTAATTCCATCTAGAAAGTTTTCATTTATCATTTCAATAGTAGGAATAGTATATTGATATATTCCACTTTCTACTAAATTAGCTACGTCATACTCATGTATACATAAATAATTTTCAGATATATTCATTTTTGATATATCATCAAAATATTCTAATACAAAAGACTCATGTGCTAATTCTTTATCAGAAGAATTTTCTGTAAGTAATGAAACTTCTGGATTAATTTTAAATTCTTTATTTAGTATCTTTAAAGAAGATAAAGCTTCTTTTAATAAAGATAATTGAGGATTGCCCTTTGTGTAATATTCATCTATTGATAATATGTGATTCATTTAATATAAAATCATTTGTATTATTTATAAGAAAGATATACGAGGCTTGCTGCTATTTTTTCTAAAATATTATAATAATCAGTTGGTGTACATTCTGATAAAAATATAGCAATTTCATAAAAATCTTCAACTGTATTAAACGACATTGCTTCTAATTGACCGACTTTATATGAAACTGGAATTACTCCTAACATAATAGATTCGTATATTCTAGCTGGTATAAAGTTTTTTTCTAAGTAAAGATCTTTACTAACATTAATAGACAATAATGAATTTTTCATACTATTCCAAATATCTTGTCTTTGTGATCTTGGAATTAATTGTAAATTATTAGAATTAGCAAAATCAATCACAGAATTTGAATCTTTTGCTGCAATTATTCCATTAAATGAAGATCTGCCAAATATCGGATATTTTGATATTGATGTTAATATATCAAAAATTATTTGATTTTTTGAATGTCCTTCTTTATAATTTGAAAAATCTAAATTTCCATAATATACAATATTATTATTTTTATTAATATTATTTTTATGTATTCGTAAACAGTCTGTTAAAATTCTACTTCCTATTCCTGGAATATCAATAGATGGTCGAATAATTTTAACTCTAAGAGTATTTAAAAATTCAATAAAGGTAGAATTTAAAGATAAATCAGTATCAATTATAATTATGTTAAATGGATCATATCCATTAGATAATGCAGTGTTAATAATGATTTCGAATCTTTTAGTGTCTTTTAGTTTTTTAGTTAATGTTGATAAATTTCGAAATCTTGCTTTTAAAAATATTTTAGAGTATTTCTTATCTTTAATATTATCTAAGACTTTTTTATTAGAAATACGATATTCTGATATTAATAGATTTGCATATTTTGAACATACTTTTCCAATTTCATCATTTGGAAATTTTACATTTTCATTTGATTCTTTTATATCAAGATAATTATAAAAATCAAAATTATCAATACCAAAACAACTCGATATTGAATCTAATAAACCTATCTGATAAAAAGAATGTCCTGGAATATTATCATTAAATATCCCAATTTCCCCAAAATAAGCATATAAAGCAATATTATTTGTCATAATTATTTGTATATGCTTATTTTAAATAGTTTTAGTGTATTTACTTATCTCCATCCATATCAAATGGAGTTCCTTGAATTGCTAATTTAGTATCGTCTTCAGGATTTACCCCAGACTCTTGATATTCTTGATATTTAGATGGCTCAACTTTATCAATATCATGACTCTTAACCGTAATTTGTTTATTGTCAGTAGTCATTAATAGATATTCATTATTGATTGAATCTACTCCAATAATTGTGCCAGCTTTTCCAGTTTGTAATATTACTTTTTGACCAGCATCATATTTGGAAGTTTTTGGATTAACTAAAGTAATATCCTCAGCTTCGGTTATTCTTTTTTTTTTTATTATTATCTAATTCGATATAATAATTTTTTAATGAAATTATATTTTGTTCTATCGATTCCTTTAAATCAGTTAATTTCGCTTGGTATTCAACGCTAATTGTTTCATTAGACAAAGCTTCTTCTAGTTTTAATATTGACTGTTCTAGTTTTTCCAAATCTGTATTAATTTTTCCCTTCTCAACTTCAATTTGTTTTAACTTTTCAGCTTGTTCACTTAATTGAATTGAATATAATTCGCTAACATCATATTTAAAATTTTCTAATACATAATTATGAAAATCTAATCCTTCTAATTTTTTAACAACTCTGCTTTCTCCTAATTTTTCAAATACATATTGAGTTTCGTTTATTGTAAAAACAACAGAATCTGCATTTAACTTTTCATTTATTAATTTTTTTGCAAATTCGACATTAACGATCATATCTAACCCATTAAAAATATTAACAAGATTAGATCTTGTGTTTAATTGTTCTAATGCAAATACTTCTGACATATTAATTTTTGTTAAATCATCAATATTATTACCGTTTATCGTTAATGATAATGTATTTGATTCATTTATAATGAACGCAATTTCTAAGTTACGACCCTTTGTATAAATACCATTTGATTTTTCTTTAAAATTTAATTTTGAAAAAGATTCGCATAATTTATAAAAATCTGAATATTTTAATGCTTCATTTTGAGATAATGCAACTGGCTCAGAATCGGCTGATAGTTTTATAAAAATGTTATCCATAAAAACAATAGCATTTGATTCATCTATCTTATAAAATGGAGCAATTACTGACTTTACTTTAGTATCACCATTTCCTAATCCAATATTAAACTTTCCATTATTTTTACCTTCTACCATACTCAAAGTATTAATAAGACTGTTTGTAATTGGCAAATCAATCTTTCCTCTTAGATTCATTTTTAATGTATCTGCAGATGTTTGATCTGACAATAATGATTCTTCTAATATTGATATTGCTTCTTTGTAAATAACTGGACTTGATTGTCTCATTTCAAAAATTGCATTCAATATTTCTAACTTAGCTCTATTTTGTTCTACGTATTTTGATAAATTTTCAAGAACATTAAGAACTTGAGGATCATATGAAAATTTTGTTAAATTTTCATATACAACACCTAACATTCTAAATTCTGGATTGACTGTAATTTGTTTTTCTAAATTAGAAATAGTATTTATAAATTGCGGGTCTTTTCCAATATTAGATTCTTTTAACATCTTTAATTGTTTTTCCAATCCTGCTTCTTTTGCCATATTTTGTAATCTCTGTGTAGGTTTTTGAGCAATCTTTTTAAATTTTGAAACAACTTCAGTTAAAACATTTTCATTAACTGATTGCTTTCCTAATTCTTGTAAATTAGTTAATGCCGTTTCTAGTATTTGATCAGCTTGTACTCCTAGTTGAATCGAATTATTAATTGATTCAATTACAATTTTAACAATTGCACTATTTTTAATTTTTGGATTATTTCTAAGTTCTGTTACCAGTTCATTTATTATGCCATTCATTAGATTAGCTATCTTTTTTTATAATATATCTTTATTTATTTATCTTTTATGAATCATTTGTTTGTTGAGATGTTGGTATCTCTTTTGCAATTGTACCATTTATAACTTTAGGCTCAGTTTTTCTTTGCGAAACAGATCGTGAATCTGGATTATTTAATCCAGGATTACTAGGCAAAGTTTGTTCTTTTGCTTTTAATCCATCTAATTGATTTGACGTTTCTTTTAATTTATTTGATAATTCTGCAATTGTTTTATCTTTAGTTGCATCTATTTTAGCTTTATTTGCTTCTTTTGTTATTTTTGAATAATTTAAAGAAGAAATCCAAGTTCCAGTATAAAATAATGTTTCTGAATTATCAGTATTCGAAACAAGTGATATAAAAAATTGAGGATCTGTCATTTTTAAAATTTGTAAAGCTTCGTCTTTTGGTATTTTAAATAAAAATTCACCTTTACTTGGGCTAGCTAATGTAGAATTAGCCAATGATTCATATGAATATTCGGAAGTTTTTCCAAAATTTAATTTAAATGTACTATTTAAATTTAAATTCATTCTTTTTTGTTCAGATTCAGTTTTTGGGTTAATTTCATATGCTGTGAATCTAATAAAGTTATCAGTTGGATCGATTGGCAGAACTAAATCACCTTGTCCGTATATTATTTTGTCTCTTTCATTTCTAACACTACTTAATGCATTTTGATAACTTAATAAAATATCTAATTGTTTTATTGGGATATATTCTCTAATTTTAACCGTTTCACCTTTAACATATTCAATAATTGGTTTTGGCGGAACAGGCTTAATGTTTGTTTGAGTAGATTTTGGTGAAAATAAATTTCCTAATTCAAAATTTCTTTGAACTATCTTATTATAAACTTTCATAGACTGTGGAGAACTAGCAAGTTTAATCTTAGCTAATTTTTTACCATATTTATTTGGATTTAATATACTTAATGATGCAGTTTTAATAATCTGATCACCGGTTAAAGTATTTATTAATCGTAAAGTATAATCAATTGACATTGAAATAGCAAAACCTGCATCTTTTAAAATTGGCCGATATGTCAAAATTTCATCAAAATTATCTTCTTGATAAATTGTTAAATTTCCAGTTTTATAAAAAGAACTTCCGACTTGTTCATATACTTGTAATTGATGTGTAAATATCCAATTATTATTTGGCCCTTGTTCATTTAATGAACTAACTAATGAGTCTGGAAATGCTCCACCCCAAGTTGCATGAAACTGTATATAATCTCCATCACTAGCTTCGCTAATTATGCAGCCTAATGCATCAAATTTATTAATTTGAGAAACTGATCCTTCATAATAATTTATAATTTTATAACGATCATATGTTATATCATTTGGTGCATTATATTCTTCTAAGTTGGCTTCTGCTAAAAAAACAGTAATTGGTGAATCTTTTATAAATCCGACTCCTTCTGTTATTGCATATACAAAAGAAGATATTCCAAAATCATCAAAGTCTTTATTGATCCATGGAGCAGATGGAATTTTTATATCAATATACTTATCGTAAATTGTATTTGCAATAAATAATGGCCTTGGATTATATTGATATAGATCAAGAACTGACGTCGAATTTAATAAAATTGTAGAAATTTGTACAGTTTTTTCATTATTCATTTTATAATTTGCACCAACTATCAAATTTTCAACTTCTGAAAAATCAAAACCTGAAGCTAAATGGATTCGCATAGTATCGAATACCATATTTTGACTAAGAGTAGCACTCAATAGAGTTTCAGTTACATTCGAATCATATTGAGAATATATTGGACTTAACGTTGGATCATTCCAAATAACACTAGATCCTCCAATTGAAATCGTACTAAATGATCTAATATTATTAGTTTTCGATAAATATCCATCTGTATTATAAATTTGATACCCATTAACATTATTGTTTTTTAAAAAATAAAATTGCGAATCCGTTAATGTTGGAGAAGGTTCGCTAATTGGAGTTAAGTTAAACTCCAATATACAATAATCAGTTAAATTAACAAAAGTTGAATTCATATTTAATTTTTGTGTATTTTAAAAGTTGCCCATTTTGGTGTATAAAAAACACCGATTCCAATAAACGGACTTAATATTGGTTTTTGTTGTAAAGTCGATCCATATCCCAAAATAATGCCTACTCCGATATAATGAGTCGGCTCTCTATTAATAGCTGACTCTATTTCTGTTATCCCAGACAAATATAATTTTGCAGGAAATGCTGATTTTGAAACAATTTTAGCTTGACCAGTTTTATCATCTCTATTTATTCCTAAATTTAAGCCTATTGCAAAATTATTTTGTAAACTCATTTTTCCGGCAATAAGTTTATTCTCGTTAATTGTCGTTGTAATATCGCCATATACTCTATAATAATTAACTGAATCATAAGTTTTTCCAATATCTAAAAATATAGTCGAATCATTTTTTATAAAACTTTCTCCGGAATTAGGGTTTTTTGATAATTTTTGAATAATGCTATCTTTAAATATAATTTGACCTTCTAAATATGCAATTAATTTATCAGACTCATTATAATCTTTAATTAATTTTAAATATTTTTCACGTTCAGTATTATATTGATTTAATAACATTTCTTTAGTTGCTGACAATATTTTCTTTTCTGAAAAATAATTATTAGATTTATCTTTCCAAAATTCGATAGTATCATTTATTGCAATTATATTATTTGAATATATTTCAGTATCTTGATTTAGCTTAATATTTTCAATTTTTAATTTAGAATTAGTTCTAATCATAGTAAATACTGAAAATCCTAATAATACTATTATAATTATTAATATTTTGATTAGATTATCTTTAATCCATTTCATATTTATGAGATTTGTTTTAATATCTTAGCAAAGTTAACTGGCTTTCCAGTTTCCTTTTCTATTTTTTGAATTAATATTGTTTCTTTTTCCCTATTTATAGTTAACTTCAAATCTAATTCATTTTTTTGTTGAGCTAATAATTGAATTTGATTATTAAGTAAATTTATTTCATTTTTAATTTGTGAATATTCTTTAAGAATTTCAGATACTTCGCTTAAATAGTAATCCATACTTATAATTCTTTTATTTTTATTCCTGATCCAACTAATACATTATATATTGCTTGTAAATAAAATTCACTATTAGATATGAGAGATTGTTCTAGTTGATTTTGTTCATCAGAACTCATTGGTTTTAGCTGTTCGGTTGATTCGTTATTAGAAATGGTAGTTTCATTATTTGTTATAGGATTATTATTTGTTACTATATTATTAAGTGCATTCGTATTATTAATTTGAGATTTTGTAACTTCAGTTAATGCATTTTGAACATTTGATAATTGCTGAGTTACTGCTTCTAACTTTCTTTCTTCAGGAGTTTGTAATATCGAATTTGCTAATTCTGCTGATATTTTTCTTTGTGAACTTTCTGTCCTAGGTAATTTTGTATTATTAGAGATTTGTGAATTATCTGTATCATACGAATTCGTATTAACATTATTAGATATATCATATAAAATATCACTTATACTTAAATCATTAATATTATTTGGTTTAGTTATTTGTACTAATGATTCTTTTAAATCATTTATCATTAACTCATTTTTGTTTAAATTTGTTTTTTCAAAAGAGTCAGATTTAGTATTATCAATATTGGAAGTATTAAATAATTCAGTTAAGACATTTGATAGATTAGGTGAATTTGAATTAACTGATACTTCTATAGTATTATCATCATTTTGTATGGTATTTTCAAAAGAAGATAAGTAATTTAATGAGCTATTTAAAAATGAATTTTCTTCTAAAAAATCATTAGTTGAATTAATTTCAGCTAAATCTAATAAATTATTATCATTTATTGAATATTGTTTAAAATTTTCAGATTTTATATTATCTAAACTTAAATTAGAATTATTATTTCTTGAATTTTGAGAAATATTTTTAGACAAAACATTATCATTTAATACGATATCACTAACTTGATTAAGCAAGGTTGATATATTATCAAACATATTGCTAAAACTTGTAATTTCTTTATTAAATGATTGTGAATTTATTGGATTAAAAGAATCTTTGCCATTTATGGTTTCTGATTTTAATTTGAAATCATTTAAAATTGACTCAGTGTTTGTACTATTTGAAGTAACTTTAGCACTTGATTCTTTTTCTAATTTAGTATTAGTATTAGGTTCTGCTTCTAATTTAACTATTTCTGCAGGTTTTATTTCAGATGTTTCAGCTTTGTCATCTTCTAAATAATAAGTATTTTCAATATTAATAGTACTAGGTAATTCAATATTTCTAGTAGCAGAATTTACAACAGACTCTTTTACTTTTGAATTTTTTTGAATTAAGTTAGAATTAGATTCTTTTATTTTATTAGATGCTATTGATTTTTCAACAGTTGATTTAATTTCACTAATTAAAGTGTTTGAATCTATTATTGAATCTCCTTTTATTATTGGAGCATCTACATTTATGATAATATCTTTATCTGATATGTCTGCTTCGTCTAATAATTCTTTTTTTAATTGAGATATATCATTAGATACAGACGACTCCTCTATTCTAATTTTAGAATTATCAGATTCATAAAACTTATCAGTTTCTTCTTTAATAACATCAGAAAGATTTAAATTAAATATATTAGTATTTAAAGTCTCAATTAAGTACTCGATAAGATTTGATGGTTTAAGAAAGTCATTAATCATTTAGTATATACTACTTTTTATTATTTATTAAAGAATTATAAGATTCAATTAAATACTGAATCTTATAATTCAAATGTTTTATTAAGTTCAGACCCGGTATCTGAAATTAATATATTTAAATAATATGTATATTCATAATATGGTAAAGAATATAAACTTTCAAAAGATTGATTAAGCTTCACTGCTAATATTCGGTTAATCTCAAATAAGTTCGTTAAGTCCGCCTGAAATAAAGAAAAGATCTTTGATCGTGAAGCCGGACTTAGAAAAAAGAGGCGAACTCACTTTATTTCCACATTTTGGACATGAAGTAGAAACCATAGAATTTCGAGCTCCTTCTAAAATATCAACAAATTTAGTAACAAATGTAAATTTATTAATATGCCATGCAAAATTTTCTTTAGATAATGTATCATACTCAGATTGAGTGAAAGTTTGCCAATCTTGAATTAAATATGGAGCGATTTTAATAAATGCTTTATCTATTGATTTTTTACTTTTTTGTTTTGTATATGAAATTCTACTTCTGAGTTTTTCAATTACTCCAATTGTAGGCATATACAAATAAAAAGTTTCATTTAGTTTTGAAGATTTGATAACAAAACATTTATATTCTGCATTATAGAATTGCATTATATCAGAAGGTAAATCAATAAAAGATAGCATTGGACTGCTGACTCTTAATTCTCCACTCCATGGAAGTTCTTCTGTGCATGGTCCAAGGCAACTAAAATTAACATATAATAAATTCTCATCATTTGGAAAAGTAATTTCTTGTATCATAAAGAGCAATGCTAATCTATCTAGTTCAGAAATATCTCTCCAAGTCATTCTTTTTCCAGGAGCTTCGATTCTAGCGCATTTTTCAATTATAAAATTTAAGGTATCATCTACATGTAATCGATCAGATTCATCGATTGTTGACCATTGTCTAACTTCAGAAACAGTTGCTGATTTTATAGAAATTCGAGATTCATTTGGATAAAATAAACCCTGAGATGGCAAATTTTCAATTGGTACGGTTTTCCAATTTGAATTATTTGCTGCATTTATTGAAGATTCAAATGCAAATTTTGTAGAATTTCCTAATTTTGATGGACCTTCTGAGTAAACATTCGACTTTATTGAGGACTCTTGATTAATATCTTTATTTTTATTATATAATTTATCCTGTTCTTCTAAAAAAGCAGAACCTTCTTCATTTATTAAATCACCCATATATTAATATTATTTTATAATATTTATTATAAATTATATGAGGTACTCTAAGAAAGTTTTTGCTCTATTATTTTTAGATTCAGTTAAGCGATCTAACGTTTCTGGATAAACTTCAATAATATCTAAGGTTTTTGGATCTTTAATAAATGCTCTAATTGATTTAGATTTTCTATCAATTTTTAATGATTCAAATTTTCCGATTATAATTTTCGGTTCTCTTTTTTTATTTGTAAATGTAGAATTTACTTTTACTCCACGTATTCGAGTTCCTTTTTTAAATCTATTAGATAGATCCTTTATACCATTTTCAAAAGAGTCAACATTAGTTGGAATAACTCTAGACAAATCAGACAATGGTAAGATTTTAATCGATATTCCATTACTATATGGTGATTTCGAAGCAGCAAAATTAAAGTCAGATCTTCCATAGAATGGTAATCCGTTTAATGCTTGTTGTCTTTGTCCAAATGACATTATTGGTATCATTATACTACTCCCGGAATATTTGTTGTACCTAAAAGTGTTACTGGATTAGATACTGTAATTTTTGCAATTTTTGCATAAAAAGTTTCACCCTTTAATATATGAGCAGTTACGCCAGATCCGTCTGTTCCTTGATCAACTGTCCAAATTGTAACATCTTGAGCAGCACTATAATTGTGTATTCCAAACCATAATGGTGACATTGACCCAATTGATCCATCTACATTATGGTTAAATGTTAAATCTGTCCAAACTGGTGTATAATCTGTTGAATTATCACTAGCTGTGTGAGTTTTTAAATATTTAGGAACTATTTGCATATTTATTTAACCATTTTTAACAAGTACATGATTTAATATCAATTGTACTTTTTGTATATAATATTAATCCTGTAATTGTTATACAATACCCACCAGAAGCAAGTACATCACTTGGATTTTCTAATACTATATTATTTATTAGAGAAGTTGGATCAACTGTTTGTGGATTAACAAAATCTGAGAAAAACGAATATATTGGGATAGTTGATGTTTTTTCAGTATAAGAATCATCCTCATTAACCATCCTAGATATAATTAAATTTGCTTTTCTATCTTCTATTAGTAAGTCGTCTCCATTGCTATGATAATCCGGAAATGATACCATTAACAATATACCACGAGCATATGATTTAGAATCTGTTAATAAGTAATATGCAGGTTCGCTAGATGCTCCATATACGCCAATTGGTTCAATATATTCAGAGGCAGGACCAATTGGAAAATTTCCAGTATAACTAGGATTTAACGAAACTGGAGATATTTCACTTAAATCATTATCAAATAATGATAACGATTCACCTGGACGAATTTCAAAATTAATAAAGTTTTGTGTATCTACTGGAAAACTAAAATTAGCTAATGAAAAACATGCTTCTGAATTAGAATTATTAAATACACATAATTGTTTATCATATGCTAATAAAGATTTTTTACCAGATGTTGTACTTGCACATAAATTTGAAAAAGCTTCACTAACTCTTTGTTTTAATGGATCGTCACTATATTTAATATATGCCATTAGTTTTAATATTTTTATTCATTCCCAAGATTAAATTAGACTTTATTTTATATCTCTGTTTTTGCCATAAGCAAGTCTATTATCTGGCGAATATTTTATAGTATTATTTAATCGAGTAGGCTCTGCATCTTTAGTTTCATTAGAGTCTAAATCAACTGTCGTTTTTTTAGTATTTATTGGATTTGACAATTTTGGTTTAACTTCTTTAGCCGTTGTCGTTGTTGTAGTTAACTCAATAGGCTTTTTATCTATATTTTGATGTATTGTAGATAATTGTTCTTGATTAATAGGATCTACTTTTATATCATAATTAGTTGTAGTTAATGTTTCTTTTAACTTATTATATTTTTTAGATTTTTTAAATGGATCAATTTCGCTAAATGCAATTAATTGATTTAATGAAACAATCAGAATTATAGCAAGTGGATCAAATACAAAAATAATTAATAGAGATAACCAATTAACTACTTTATCAATATCTTTTCCAGTTAATTCAGCTACATATTTTAGTGGACCAATTTCTCCACTGAGTCCTTCAACCTTTGTTTTTTCTAAAATTAAAAGATCATATTTTGTAATAGAATCAGAAAGAGCTTCTGTTTTATCATAAATAGTACTGCGACGAGTTTTTGCATCTTGTAACTGAGACTCTAATGCTTTTCTAGTTGCTATAGATGTACTAGTAACTAATTGTCCAGTTTCTTTATCAACATATTGAATTGTATTATTTGATAAACCTTTAGTTAATTCAGATATCGTTGAATTTAAATTAGTTTTTTCTGAATTATATTCATTATATTCTAATTGATATCTGTCCTTTTTTGCTTCAAGAATTTTTATATTTTTATCATTAGCTTCTAATTTATTTGCTGTCGTTTGATATGAATTTGTTAAAAATCCATAAATTCCAATAGAGGTAATAGACATTAAAACAATAGTTGCTAACAATAGATATATTCGTTGAAATAATTTAGTGATTTTCCAAAATCGGTAAACAAAACTAACAATTATTATTTTTGAAAATTCTAATGCGCCAAATAAAATAAAGGTAAGAATTCCAGCTGGAAAAACTTTAGTCAATCCATATACTGAAAACCATGCGCCAACTCCAGCAATCGAAAATGCAGCAAGCGCTAATAATATTATAAAAAATAACTTACGACTCTTCATTGTATAATATAAAACTAACAATAATTAGTTTTTAATTATTTATTTAGCAGTCATAACATTATTTAACCAGTCAATTATTTGAGGGATATAATCAATTGATAAATATAAGAATCTTCCAATTAATAAAACTGCAATAATCCAAGTGACACAATATACTTTATCCCAAATATTAGACATTGGCAAATATTTAATTTGAATTAAATATGCATAATAATCAGAATTTTTAATTCTCTTAGTTTTTGCTTCGATTAATTCTCGCAATCCTACTTTTTCAAAAATTTGTTTTTTGATTTCTAATGATTCGTAAACTCTACTTTTTTCTAATTCAAAAACTTCCTCTCCAAGTAGTAAAGTCTCAGGCTCTAAATTTAAAACATAATAAGCTCGGTGTCTTCTATCTAAGCGTAATTTATTTTGTTTTAAATATCCGCCTTCTTTCAATTTTAAAAGCTGCTTTTTATAAAAAATATGATTTTTAAAATTACAAATAATTTTTAATAATGTTTTATAAAAAGTCTTAGGACTAAAATAGTAAATTAAATTCATTATAAAAAGTCATTTATTTGATCTCGCATATGCGGATTTTTTAAAAAAATCCGTTCTTTTAATATTTTACGACCTTTTCTAATTTTAGTTTTAACTGTATTTAGATTCATATCATATTTATCAGCAATTTCTTGACCCTTCATTCTTTGTATTTCTTTATCTATTAAAATATTTTTTTCAATAGAGTCAGGTAATGCATATAGCTCTTCATGAGTTAATGAAAATAACACATCTAAATATTTTTCTTTTTCTATATTATATTGATGATCATTTTTATCAAATGGAGCAACTGCTAAATTGTCAAGCTTAACAGTTAATTCCTTTTTAAGTTTATGTTGATGTAATAACGCTTCATTCTTAGCAATTGTATAAATCCAAGTTGTAAATCTAAATTCTGATTTATATGAAGATATATTTTTAAAAATTTTAAGTAGCGTATTATGTAAAACTTCATCAGTTTCATCTTGATCATTAAAAAAGTTCCAAATAAAATATCTAAGTTTAGGATATATAATTGAAGCTAATGTATTTCTATCATGTTCTACGTAATTTCCTGAATTTATCTTTTCTGCCAATTCTTGCATTTTATCGTTAAGCTGTTTGTTAATAGTTTCAAATTTCATATTGTATAAAGTATATATTATTTTAAAAATTTATGATTTGCATTTTTAGTTTTCCAATTTTCGTATCTGTTAATTATATCTTTTAATATTTTTTTACGCATAACATCTAATTCTGTAAAATTATGAACTGCTATTCCAGGTATATCTTTTAATAAATTAATAAACTCAGGCAAAGCTACTTGTTCTCTACTAATATCAGATTGACTAATATCTCCACAGATTAAAGCTTTTGAATCATTTCCTAATCTTGTAATAAAAAGCATTAATTGTTTAAAATTAGCATTCTGTGATTCATCTAATATCATTAAGCAATTATCAAAAGTTGCTCCTCGCATATAAGCAAGAGGCCGGTATTCAATAACTCCAATTGTTTCTAACCAATTTACATTATCTACATTTTTTAATAATTTTACTAAATTTGAACGATAACTTTCCATAAATGGATCAATTTTTTCATTAACATCTCCTGGCAAAAACCCTAATTTTTCTCCAGATTCATGAATTGGTTTTGATAGTATAATTTTATCAATTTTTCCATCTATGTATAATTGTAAAGCTGCTAAGCATGCAGTAAAGGTTTTACTAGTCCCAGCTGGACCATAGCAAAACGTAATATCATAATTTTTAATAGTATTTAAATATTGTTCTTGTGAATTTAATAAGGTTATTTTTTCTAAATCAGACTTCTTTAATAATTGTGTTTGCTTTTTGGGTTTTTTAATTTCTCTGCGTTGTGGAGTCTTTGTCATTCACTAAATTTTTTTTAATTATTGAATCTTTGATTATTTTACAACATTGGCACATTTCATAATCTTCAAAACTTTCAAAGACGCTAATTGCTTTTTCTAAAACATCTAGCCATTCTTCTTTTTTTATAATAACATTTATGAATTCATCTAATATTTTTAGATTTTTTACATAAACTGATTTTTTTTCTAATTGATTTGCTTGTTCAATTGATTCTACTAATTTAATAAATATTTCTCTTTTACTATTTAAATATTCTTGTGTTTCTTTATTAGTTTGCATTATCTAGAATTTAATCTTTTTAACATTTTTTTATATTCAGAAAAATCGGAAAGGTCTCCATTTCCATAAAACTGATTAGTTAATTCTAAATGTCTAGCAATATAATCTTCAGCATTATTTAAACTTAAACTAGACGATCTAGCTATTCCATTCGAATTTAATGCATTTAATTCATCAAAATCATATTTTGTACTCTTTCCATCAACATATATATCTTTTAAATATTTCTTATGTATTTTTGATAATTTGTCTTTTGGAATTTTATCTATTTCTTCATTTGCGATTTCCCAAAATTGTGGCGAATCAAAAAATGAAGATAAATTAACACAAGTCATAGCTAAATCATCATGTCCACTTTGACTTCGATAAGTACCATTTCTTGATTTGCCAAATGACCCTAATTCGTGAACTGTTTTAAATTCATTTGGCAGAATTTTATTAACTGCTGTTAAAAATTTAAATCGCTCGCAATATTTTATTTTATTATTTAATGTTAATTTTAATCCAGGCTTCCAAGATACAGCAGATTCAGTATGTTTAGAAAAAATTAACATTCCAGGCCAATAATTTTGATTTTTTGTAATTTTATCCATAATATATTCGCCTTTGTGATTTAATTCTACTACTAATTTGACTTTTTCAGGATTAAATATTGTAAATAATAATAGTTCCAAAGAATTACAATATTGATTTATGTCTTTAGTATTTGTTCTAAATGTACCAACTTGAACCAATGAAAAAATATCTGTTTCAACCTTAATAAATTCACTAACACTATCTAATATTGAGTCTGGTAATAACGAAAATTTAAAAATATTAATAATTGAATAGTCTCTACTTAATCCATCTGCGGTATCTACTGAAAAAATGTAATAATTATCATCGTTTCGTATATCACTTAGGGTCTTTTTCGCAAAGTTTGGGTGAAACGATAATCCTTCTAATGATTCATACATATCAAACATTTGAACCCATTCAGGCACCTCATATTCTATTCTGAGATTAAATATCTTCTTAAGAGTTCTTGACGGTAATAATAATACATCAGATGAAAAGAATTGTAATCCAAATTCTTGATTAAAATCTTCTTCTGATCCTAAGTCTGATATTGTATCTTTTTTCCATTGATCATCTCTTCCTGGAACTTGCCACCAATCTACTCTTAATGGAGCATAATTATTTTTACCAGTTAACGCATCCATATAAATCTCATAAAACTTATTCATTCCGTTTGGAGTAGATGTAATTATAATCTTAGAAGTCTTAGAAGCTGAAATTGTTGGATAAATTGCTCGATAAAAGAAATTTAAGTATGATGGATTGATATGCGCAAATTCATCAATATATAATAAATGAATAGTGAAACCTATACCTGTATTCTTTGTTGTAGTTCGTCCTATTAATCTACTTTTATTATCAAATTTCATAGACATTACATTATTCGAAATACACCCAGGTTTTAAGAAAAATGGAAGATTTTCTAAAATTGATTTAATTTTATCTATTACTTCTTTAGTTGTTGATGCAATATTTGCAACAACTAATATATTTTTCTCACTATGAAATATTAAAAACCATGCTATATAAATTGCAGACATTACAGACTTGCCAATTTGTCTAGATGCATTTAAAATATTAAATCGATTTGTTGAAAATGACCATAATATTTCAGATTGGTAATCTCTAAGTGTAATTTGATTTATTCCATCGTCAGTCATAACCTTTGCATAAGTATCTGCAAAATATAAAACGTCAGATTTACATTTACGAATTTCTTCCAATTCATCTGGTGTATATTCAAAGATAATATTTGCCTTTTTCCACTCAGATTCATTATCTTTAAATGGAGAATGCTTTAATGATTTAATTTCAATTACTCCATTTTCAATATCATCTAACAATTTATTAACTTTTTCAGTTGACCAAATTGCTAAATTCTCAGGATCTAATGATGATAGTTTTATACCAGAAGATCCTCCCCCATTTGTTAGAAAATCTTTCATATCATATCATTAACAGACTCCGAAATATCAATATTATTTTCAGTATCAATTGTTTCAGAGACTCCAAATTTCTTAATAATTTCAGATTTTTTACTAGGATCAGTCAATTCTCTAGAAGTCTCAGTTATATCAGGCACTTCAGTTATTTCAATTTCATCCATTATAGTTTTTGTACCTGCTGATATAAAATAGTCTGTATTTTTTTGTTTTATTTGTTTCTGTTGTCCACCTTGTGTTTGTTGACCTATTTCTTGATTCATTTTTTTATAAGTATCTTCTAAAAATAGAATATAATTAGCTTGAGTTTTAATAACTGTTGTTAATTTATCTTGTAATTGACCAAATACTTCAAATAGTCTAGGGTGAGTATTTCCTTGATTTATTTCTTCGGCAATTTTTTCAATCGCCATTCGTAATGTTTTTAATTGAAACATTATATTTTTAATATTAGTATTATCAAGAGTTTGCTTTTGTTTAATATATTCATCATCATTAATTACACCGAGATCAACATAAAATTTTAACATTGATTTAGTTATATCCTTTGCTTTCTTTTCAAAGGATTTATTCATATCATCAAAATCAATAGGCGGTGCCATTGTAATTGTATTTAGTTCTTCATCCACTAAATCATCATTAGCTGAATTAGAATCATTTGAATAACTTGCTAATAAATCTTCTAATTCTCCTCGAATTTGTTTCTTTTTTTCTTTATTAAAAACCGGTGCTGCCATTAATTAATTCTATTTTCATTTTTATCTAATGCTGGATTTGCAAATATTTTAACTTGCTTAATTGCTTCAATATGTTCATATATGTAAACTTCCATATATGCTAAAAATGCATCTAATGTAGGATTTGCATTAAACATTTGATTAGATAAAGTTTTCTTTAATACTTGATTTTTATATTTAAAACCTAAATGTAAACGTTGGTCTTTTCTATTAAACAAAGGTGCATATATTGAATTTCTTATCATAATAATGTTAATTTTTTACGAGACACTTTATTTGGTTTAACTTCAATATTAATTGCGCCTAAACCAGTATCAGAAATTCCAGACGAATATGTATTACCATATCGATCAGTCCAGCCTCCTCTAACTATAGGAAATTCATTATTTGCTATTATAATATCATTAAATTCATCTAGTCCTATTAAATTAGTAGGATTTTTGTCTGGCTTAGAAATAAAAGAAAGTTCATTTAATTCAGAAACAATTGATAAATTTACAGAGTCAACTCCATTAACTGACTCTATTACTATAATTAAATCACTTTTAGGAACTCGATCAGTTCTGTTAAGTTTAATAAAATATCTTCCGATTGCATCGTGTATGTCAGTTTTAATAGTATTTACTTCAACATCATCAAATGCAATAATGCTAATATTTAAAACATATTTAGTAATAGTTGGATCTATTATAGAAACATCTGTTGAAATTAATTTTGTTCCAGATTTTTCAATATATTTTAATAATTCATTTTTTTGAAATGTTGTTAATTTAAATTTATCTAAACTTAAATTAAAATAATCTGAGCTATCATTAAACAATCTGGTTGTGTCAGGAATTAAGAATAAATTAATTACACGAAGATCCGTATCACTTAAAAATACTCTTATTGTTGAAAACATTTGCATTTTATGTAATAACACTTCATAATTATCAACATTAACTAATGCAAAATTCTTAGATTGTTTTGGGGCAATTAACTTAGTTAATTCAATATCCTCAGGATCTACTCCGAAGCTAGGAGGACTTATTGTAACAATATCAAAATATTCATTTAAATTGATTTCTTCTCCTAATGGAGAAAATGCAGTATCTAAAAAAGTCCATGAAATTTGACTAGGATCACTAATTTTTACATTCCCAGCTGAACCTTCTGATACTAAGTATTCTATTATGATTTCGCTCCCTGCTTCTGGAATTTTTCCCATTGATCCATTTCCAAAATAAATATCTAATCCATTGGTAATGCCAGTTTTTGTAATAAATCCCTTTCCATTTCTTGGTATGTCTAGTAATGATTGATATTTTTCCCATTTTTCTCCATTTACGTAAACATTTACCATAAAGTTATCAATATAAAAGTTATTTGGATAGCCTATACTAAAGCTATCATACGCAACTCCTCGCCCGGTAACCGTTTGACTTTCAACTCTACCTTGTCTTACTCCAAAAACTGCCATTGTTTCTGAACCAGTTAAATTTAATCTAACTTCATCTTGCGGTAATTCAATGACGTAAGTTAATGTATTATTTTCACAAGAAATTCTAAATAAATTATTTAGAATTGCTTTAGTTGAACTAGTTGAAATTCCAGGTTTTCTTAAAATTCTAATTTGAGCAGTTGATCCAATTGCTCTACTTGGGTTATGGCCTGATAAACTAGCTAAACTATAAATAGATGATGGTCTAGAAGCTTCATATATATTTAATTCAGTAATCGCATCTTCTAAATAATAAAATATTAATTGACTAAGATTTTCAAAAACTATTAATAATTGTCCATATGGAGAAGCTGCTGTGAATACTAATCGACTTTGTTTAAAAGTATCTTGTAAATATGAGATAGTTTCACTTAATATATCAGTTATTCGTATCTTAAGACTAGTAAATAATCGTAACGAATTATTTTGACTGGTAATACTAGACATTAATTATTATTTTTTATTATTTATCCTCACATTAATATTTTTCACCAATATGTGTTCATTAATAAAGATTATAGTATATTATAAATAATTTATATGGGATCAACAGGTAATTGACGTGAACGTATAGATTAATTTTGCATGCCAAGAATGATGCTTTCTTGTAAATATGTATCAAAATTTAAGTGGCAACACATCTATTTGGGATCTCATTGACGGTTCTGCTGTTTCTGAGGATGTACGTGAACTTTCATTAGTTGCGTAATCATTAGGCCGCACTTGCCTAATTTTCATACGACTAAATGTGCACAATTTAAGTTAATGAGTTATAACTTTAAATATTTTATAAGTAACTCAAGATCCTTATAAAAACGAAAGTCAAATCGGTAATTTTGAATATTTTGTTAATTTTGAAAAATTAACTAAGCATGTGAATGACGAATTAATTTGTAGTTTGGCGGACAGGGGTTCGAATCCCCTTGATTCCACTAATATCGAAGACAGTAAATTGATAATATCATATTTACTGTCTTTTTTTTATGAGATAAATAATTTTATGAAAATATTAAACACAGATGATATTTTTTTAAGAAATTTATCAATATCATTACTAGAATTATTAAATAGCACAATAACAATACAACAATCTAGAAATAATTCATCTGAATCAGTTAATGTACCATTTCAATATAATTACGGATCAGATGAGAATTTTTTAAAAGATTTTTATATTGGATTACCTGATAATTGTAATATTCCTACGTCAGAGGGAACTTATGATATAATTCCAAGGGGAGTTATTACATTAGATTCATTTCAAATTAAATCATCTGACATTACAAATAGATTTATTAGAGCTCAATACACTAATGTTGAAAAAGATGAAAAAGATGAAAATGTTTTGAATGGTTATTCTGCACAACTATATACATTACCTATGTCAATAGCATTTAGTATAAAAATAATTACTGCTAGTATAAACCATGCATTTAAGATTTCAGAAAAAATACTTGATCAAGTTTATGCAAATAGAGTAATGTATTTTAAATATCGAGGTCTTCGAATTCCTGCACAATTTACTTTTCCTGAAACAGAAAGTATTGATAAAAAATACAAATTTACATATAGTGATAATAATAAATTATATGTAGATTTAAAAGTAGACGTTGAAACGTACTTTCCTAGTTTCGAAAGTTCATCTAACCGTAAAAGTTCAAATGTTATGGAACGAATACAGTCTAATACGAAAGATGATAATAATATTCTATTAGATAGAAATTGGATTGATCAAAATACTTAATCAAATTCTGGAACAATATCGAAATTATAAAAATTGAATTTTACTTTAAAGATATCAAATTCTGGTTTTACTTTTGCATATGATAATTGAAAATTAGTTAATCCGATTATTTGTGGACGATTAAATACAATTGAAATTAGTCCATATCCTTCATTATTTAAAATAGTTAACCTAATTGGATAAAAAAATGGATGGTTTTCGTGTTTAATTGGAGATTTGCTAAAAGCTTGTCCCAGCGAATTGTTTAATGTATTATTTTCTGCTAAATTTGAAAAATCTAAATAATTTAACATATTATCTAAGAAAATAAAATAACTCATCCATCCATCTGTAAGTTTAAATGAAATTTCCATATTTCTAGTAAATTGCTCAGCAATAGGTTTAGAACTATGTACTTCTCTCTTTTTTCCAAGATTTTCTACTTGAGATTGTAATTGACTTTCAAAACCTGGAATATCAATAGTTTGAATAGTTGATGCCATAAAATCAGAAATTGATTTATATGGCACCATTAAATTTCTATAATAGTTTTTATATTTTTCGTTTATTTCATCATTAAAAAAGTTTTGAGGTAAATTTACAACAAACCCATTTTTTCTAGCATTAAGTATCATATGCTTTTATTTATATGATAATGCCTTTTTTAATTCAAATATAACTTGTTCTGGCTCTATATATCTAGTACACTCAAATTCTCTAGTAGTATTTTCATGTTCTGGACACCAATTCCAATTTCCACGATCTAATTTATACTTATTAAAACATCCTGAACATTTGTCAGATGGTGCAGAAATTCTAAAAGTATTTTCTTTAGTTTCAGTATATGAATAAGAAAATCCAGAAATTAATATAGTAGGAATGCCAATTGCCCAAGATAACCAGCTTAATCCGCTACCTATTCCAATAAAAGCTTTTGATTTAGCTAATTCCTCTTTAACAATACTAAGTGGGCCTGCTTCTAACTTTCTAATTCCAGTTGGATGTGAATTCCCCATATACTCATCTTCTTCTCTAGATAATAAGACAACTTCATATCCATTATTATTACACCAATCTACAACAGCTTGCCATCCATTAACTTTATTCCAATATTTAGGCTGAGCAGTTGCATGTATTGCAATTGCAATTTGATTTTTCGTTTCTATATTTGGAATTTCAATGATTGGCTTAGTTTCTTTATAATCTAAACCCAATATATCAAATGCCGTTTTTTGCATAGGCTGATTTTTAAAATCAACTGGATTTCTATTAAAATCAACAGTTTCATCATTATAATACCAACCAATTGAATAACTTGCATAAACTTCATCGATTGAAGTTCCAATTTCAGCAAATTTAAGATTCGGATAATTTGCAATAAACCATTCATTATGGAATGTTGTACAATATACTTCACAATTATGTTTTTTTCTAAATTCTTCAATTGCTGGAAACCATGCTAATGTATCACCTAATGATTTAGACCCTAACATTATATGAACTTTCTTATTTGTTAAATCAAAAATATGTTCATATACAATATTATTAGTTTCTTTATCTTCTATAGAAATTTTCCAATTTCTATAGTATTTACAGTTCGGCGCAGCCCACATACCTGAAGTAATTTCAGTATTATAAATTAAAGTATTCGTTGAATTATCGATAAATTTAATAATATATGATGAATTTGATTCGCCTGATAAACTAATATTGGGCCCATCTACGAAATTACAATTTACTTTAAGATTAGAATGTTCTTTTTTATTAATTTTATTTTCGATAAGACGAGTTCGACTGATTAAATGAAAGCTTGCTTGTTTTGCAATATGTGTCCAATTAAACTCTGCATGTATTGCATCTGCATCAAGCATTGCTTTCTTTTTATGCTCTTCGTAATTTACATAAGCATCTCGCATAGCTCTACGTAAATCATTAAAATCAGGTTCATAATATTCACCAGGCAAATTATTAAAGTGATTATAATCACTATCCTTAGTCGGTTTGGTTCCAATTATTTTAACTGGAATTCCTTTATTACTTGCAAATTGCAATTGTCCACTACAATTAGAATAAATCGATGGAGTTCCACAAGACATTGCTTCGATTAATGGCAAATTCCACCCTTCTGATCTAGAACAAGAAACAAAAACATTAATTGATTTTAATAAATTAACATATTCCTGTCTAGGCGGATAATGTAATACTTTAATACGATTATCATTTAAATGATAATGCTCTAATCGTTTTTCGGTTGATTCAAAATTATCTCCAGAATATTTATTATCTACAGATATAATTAAATCAACAGCTTCGTCTTTATTAAATTCAGCTAAAAATGCTTCTATTATTTCTTTAGTCGATTTGCGATAATCCCATCTACCAAATAATCCAAATGTAAATCTGTTTGGATCTTTTGTTAACTGATGAATTGCTGGTTCGGGGTTAAATGTTTGAATATCAACTCCTTCTGGAATAACAAAAACTTTATCACTAGGATATCCTTGTTTAACTATACAATATTCTTGCCAGTAACTTGGTACCCAAAGCTCATCAAATTCTAATAATTTTTTAAAAAAAGCATCATCAATTTCAGTAGATTCCCAAACACAATATGCAATTTTATAACCATTATAATCATCATAAAAATAATGATGATTATTTGTATTTAAAATTAAATCAATTGTTGGTTTTCCAGCATTTGGATATTTTGAATAAATTGGTAAATCTACTAACTTTTTATCTTTACTCCATAAACTTTGAGTAGTTAGCAGCGTTTTAAAATCGTCATCAATATATGGCTCATTATTATGTGGTTCATCTGAATATTCTTGCCAATTATCGCCTACTGTAAAATTCCTAATTTCTAATGGACAATACTTAGCTAATTCTTTAAAAAAAGACTGCGCATGATTATTATATCCGCCAGTTCCGATTAATGAAGTAGATACTCGTATTTTATGATCAAACATTATAATTATAATTTATATTAAAAATAATATAAAGGTTTAAATATTAATAAAAATTGGTGTTTTGTAATTGGTCGTAGTATTATTTCCAAGTTGACCATATTGATTATAACCCCATGCCCAAACCGAATCTGCATTGTCTACTGCGATTGCATACTCATATCCAGTTGAAATTTTACAAAATGTATGATTTCCGCAAACGGCAACTGGTGTTGATTTAGCAGTTATTGAATTATCTCCAAGTTGACCACGTTCATTATGACCCCAAGCAAAAGGTTGACCATCAATAGTAATTCCAAATGATGTATATCCACCCGCTGAAATTATATTAAAAATATTATTACTATTGCAAACGGCAATAGGTGTTGATTTATCAGTTGTTGAATTATCTCCAAGTTGACCATGGCAATTATAACCCCAACTCCAAGTTGAATTTGTTGCATCTATAGCAAGCACATGTCCTGTTGAAGCGCTAATTTTACAAAATTTATGATTTCCGCAAACGGCAACTGGTGTTGATTTATTAGTTGTTGAATTATCTCCAAGTTGACCATAGTAATTATTACCCCAAGCAAAAAGTGCACCATCAATAGTAATTCCAAATGATGAAAATTCACCCGCTGAAATTATATTAAAAATTTTATTACTATTGCAAACAGCAATAGGCGTTGATTCATGAGTTGTTGAATTATTACCTAATTGACCATTAAAATTTGATCCCCAGGCCCAAACCTTTCCGTTATTATCTATTGCAATTGTATGATAATAACCGGTTTCAATTTCACAAAAAGTGTGTGATCCACAAACAGCAACTGGTGTTTTGTGACTGGTGGTCGTAATATTATTTCCAAGTTGACCATAGAGATTATAACCCCAACCCCAAGCCTTTCCGTTATTATCTATTGCTAACATACTATATCCAGATGAATGTGAAATTTTACAAAATGTATGATTTCCGCAAACGGCAACTGGTGTTGATTTAGCAGTTATTGAATTATCTCCAAGTTGACCATAGAGATTATAACCCCAAGCAAAATTAGAATCGCCAATTATATATGAACTATCGGAACCAGTCCCAATTTCACGAATAGTTGGCGTAGTTTGATTACGATTAACTGTGTCCCAAAAAGTCATCAATAATTCATTAAATGGAAAATCTATCGCTATATAGGCTTGTCCATTGCCGGCTCCACCTCCGGTCCATGTACCAGAATTGATGCGTATTGAACCTCCGCCGCCGCCGCCGATTGTGTTTCCAGGATAACCATTTCCTTGTGTACTAATTCTACCATTACCGCCAGTTCCTCCGTCTGGAGTTCCACCGGTTCCGCCAGAACTCCCAGAACCATTAGAACCAGCAGCAGCTGATCCAGCTCCGCCGCCGCCACCGCCTCCATACCTACTAGTAACTCCGTCTGCGCCACTTCCTCCTGAATAACCATCACCAACTAGAGCATATCCACCAGCTCCACCAGATGAAGAATTGTCTTTAACTGTTGTACCAGCGGTTGCTTCGGCTAACGTAATTGCCTCTTTTGGGTCCCATTTTTCTGCATAAATTTTAATAGAACTAGATTCTTCTGATGCTCCTACGTTTATTTCAAGCGTCCATCTCCAAATATTACAATTATATGCATCTAATAAGGTTGAAGTTGCTGCAGAAAAACCACCACCTCCGCCACCACCTGCATAAACAGTACCAGCAAGCGAAGCTCCACCCAATCCTCCTCCTCCCCAAACTTGTGCATCTAATATTTTTGCTTTATATGGTAAAATATAAGTATATTGTCCAGGAGTAGTAAACGTATAAGTATATGCAGAGGCCATATTTAATCTATATTATTTTATGTTCCTGAAATAGTAATTGTTACTAATCCAGTTACACCAGAAGTTCCTGTAATTTGTAAAGCTAACCAATTGCTTGCTGCAATTGATGTGGAAATAACAGTTCCAGTAGAAGCAGAAGTATTAACAATAAATGAACTACATGCTGTGTTTGTTAATGAACCTGGTGTACCGTACATAACTTTAAGAGTAACACTAGTATTAGATTCGCAAAATCCTATACAAGAAGTTGGTGTAAAACTAGAATACATTCTAGGTCCAGGAATTACTCCAATTGCTGGATTTGCAACTACGAATGTATAATCTTTAACTTCTGCGCCGATTCCATCTATTCCATCTATTCCTGAGGTTCCATCTGTTCCTGAAGTTCCATCTGCTCCATCTATTCCTGAAGTTCCATCTGTTCCTGAAGTTCCATCTGTTCCTGAAGTTCCATCTGCTCCATCTATTCCTGAAGTTCCATCTGCTCCATCTGTTCCTGAGGTTCCATCTATTCCTGAAGTTCCGTCTGCTCCATCTATTCCTGAAGTTCCGTCTGTTCCTGAAGTTCCATCTGTTCCTGAAGTTCCATCTGCTCCATCTATTCCTGAAGTTCCATCTGTTCCTGAAGTTCCATCTATTCCTGAAGTTCCGTCTGCTCCATCTGTTCCTGAAGTTCCATCTGTTCCTGAAGTTCCATCTGTTCCTGAAGTTCCATCTGCTCCATCTATTCCTGAAGTTCCGTCTGCTCCATTTGTTCCTGAAGTTCCATCTGTTCCTGAAGTTCCATCTGTTCCTGAAGTTCCATCTGCTCCATCTATTCCTGAAGTTCCGTCTGCTCCATCTGTTCCTGAAGTTCCATCTGTTCCTGAAGTTCCATCTGTTCCTGAAGTTCCAATAT